>Ga0222718_10003625_pt1 | contig 13162 bp, 29 predicted proteins | sample C33_27DmetaG_FD_165045 | JGI IMG/M metagenome (GOLD analysis project Ga0222718, IMG submission 165045) | Estuarine water microbial communities from San Francisco Bay, California, United States - C33_27D | ecosystem: Environmental > Aquatic > Marine > Unclassified | place: USA: California... | reverse complement strand
AATCGGAGAAGGCAATGCTTGTCTATGAAACCCTTATGTTTCCTATGTTTGGGGGGGTCAATCACATACAAGCTGTTCCTATCGTTAGGCTGGTCAGGCATACTGTAATCACTGAGGGGGACGGTCCCCCACAGAGAAAGGGAAGCCATGAAGACCATCAAGCCCACGAAGACCGAACTGGCGAAGGCCGCGAAGATCGTCGCCGACTACAAGGCGTCAGGCATCGCGTCCAACCGGTTCGCTAACGACGAGGCGAACGCCTACGCTTTCGCCATCGCCTACTTCACCATCCACAAGGCCGACGTTCTTCCGACCGGTTCCGGCGATCGTAAGCGGGCCGTCGGTCAGGCCACGGTCATCGAAGGCGATTGGTTCGGCATGATGGACCGGACGACCGGACGACCGGACCAGTTCTTCGAGCAGCGTATCAAGCGTGCGATGGCGCACGCCGGATACGAAGGGTCGTGGGCATGGACCCATACCGACGAGGCCGGTTGGGTTCTCTCGCAAGCCTGACCACCACGGTCGGGGGCTACGGCCCCCGACCACCGTGGTTACTGTAACCCACAAACACACAAACATTTAGCACGTTTATCCGAACCAAAACCAAAACCCTAGCAAAAGGACCCAAACCAATGATCAAGTTCCTCCGATACTTTCTCCCCCTGGTCGTTCTGGCCATCGGCACCTACGCCATCGCCATCGTGATCAACATGATTAACGAGGCAGGCGGGGTCACCACCATCGGCCAGTTCCTCCTCGCCGGGGCCATCCTGATCTTCTTCGCAGGGGTCACGATCACAGCGGCCCACACGGTTTGGGAGGAGGCCATCTTTTACGACGACGAAAACCTCTAAATCTAAAAAAATCTCGCAATCTCTGTCCACAGGTTTACCCACAGCCTGTGGACAGATTTTGCGTTTATCCCCCAAAGTTATCCACAGAATCCACAGAGTTATCCACAGGCATGGCGGGCGGGAGCTTACTCAACACGAAGTCTTGAGTAACCGAGCGCCCGCGTATTTAACGTTAAAAAAAGGTTCTTTATTTAGTATTTAGTTTTACCTTACTTTTTATCCAGGCTTATTTACCTAAATACCAATACTGATTTGACCAAATAGAAACTTGTTGTAAGTGGAACTACCTCTTGACGTTGTGTCTACCGTTAGAGTGCGATACCTTGTCTGTTGTCGGGGAACGAGCGAACCGACAGAGAGGATGCGATGAGAGCTCATCGAATCAGCAAGACAGCGATGACAGAGGCTGAGAACATCTGTCGCGAGTGGGCAGAGAGCGGTGCCTCTAACCGCTACAAAGTGGATAGGGCGAACATCCTACTCACCGCTCTGGCTCTCACGGCTGAGAGCATGACAGTCGCTGGAGCCTCGCTCGCTGACAGACGAGAGGCGGCGATCAGCGGAGCGGTGGAAGTGTTCACCGCTGACTGGGACGCTCTGGTCGAGGGCAAGACTCGACCCGATCAGAAGATTCAGCGTCGGCTAATGTCGGCTCTCACTCTCGTCGGTAGCCGAGTTCGACTCGACTGGGTGCGAGTCGAGGATGAGTTCTACATCATCCGTACCGGCTGATTCCCAAATAGCAGAGAGGCCCGTCCCCAAATGGGGGCGGGTCTTTTTGCGTTATTAGGGTAAATGACTGCCTGAGAAAATCGGGTATTTAGGTAAATAGCACCTGGAGAAAATCCCCTATTTAGATAAATAATCCCAAAAGAAAATCGCCTATTTAGGCAAATGCGTGGCGGGTGGGCCTTATCGGCGTGCCGAGGCCCACACCCGTGTTTTTTAACGTTAGCTTAGTTCAGAATTTATTATGGGGTTGTAACGTTAAAGCCTAGTTCTATGCTTTATGTGAAAAGGTAGTTGTTTTCGCCTGCCCGCTGTGTCTATAATGTTGCTATGAACCAACCGACCAACCCGAAAGGAAACAAGATGAACAACAAGTTGTTCTACGTCCACAACGGCTCCTACGTCCAGCATGTCGGAGACCGTGAATCCTGCGAGCAGTACATCCGCAACAGCCGTGACCTGTTCGGCGTGACCGGACTCACCATCATGATGGAAGTCAACGGTAAGTACCGTCCGGCAATCTTTGTCAACTGACCCGAAAGGAAAGCAAATGACCGCTCACGAAGAAATCTCCCAGATGGCGAATCACCTCGTTGATTCCCTTCACCGGCTGGCTGGGACCATTGATCCCGACTACGCCGAAGAGTGCGCCGATTCAAAGTGCACGAACATGGCCCCTACCAACCCTAACGATAAAGTCATCCGCCACCTCATCCACACTGCTCAGATGATCAACGCCAGCGGACTCTGCGACCTTGACTACGACGCTCGCTGTATGCCTTGCTTCTTCCGCAGGTACCCGCTGAATCATCAGTGGTACATCTGATCGTTAAGAACCGGCCCTTCGGGGCCGGTTTTTTAACGATTCACATTGTTAACGTTAAAAAGGCGGGTGCTGCTGTGCTGGTATTCGCACAACACACCCGTGGTTTTTAACGTTAGCTTTTGTCCAAGTTTATTATGGAATCTTAACGTTAGTGCTAGTCCATAGCGTCTACCAGGCAAGTAATTAACGTTACAAGAATTTTCTTTCGGTCTTTGCAATCCTGACCTGTTTCCTGATAAGGTGAGCGCAGCGAGGTGGGGAGAGGCCCCGCCGACGAAGGAAGGGAAACCTAACGTGAAGAACAAGGTGAGCGCAATGATTCGGGAAGCCGCTGGAAAGAACCCGAACGAGTGGGTCAACGTAGACGGCCTTCGCATCGGAGACATCCTCGTTCATCCCCAGCCCGATCCCGATCTCATGGGATATGGTGACGACTACTTTCTGGGTCTTGACAAGACTGGGGAGTGGGACACTCACTACGAGGGCCTGTCTTCGTCTCCGCTCAGGGACTACTCCGACTGCGTTCGTGAAGTTCGTGTCGTCGGAATCACGCTGATGGATGTGAATCACAGGATCGTGACCGAATCTGGGAGTGAGCAGGACTGGGAGGGCCAGGCGATTCGGATTGAGGTCGAGCCGCTCGTTGAGTGGGATGATGTCGCTGGCGAGGAGATCTCCGAAGAAGGCGATGACGAGAACGGCTTCTACTGGGCTGTAGTTCCCCGCTACGGGGGAGATGAGATGGCCCAGTTGCTGAGGGTTCGTGGTGCTCGTCGCCTCTAACGTTGAAAAGGGGTCAGGGCACACAGCCCTGGCCCCTAACGTTAATTTTTTTGCTTACTCAAAACTTAACGTTAAGATCGCGGGTGCTACGGCTCTGGTATTCGAGCCTTACACCCGCATTTTTTAACGTTAAAGTTGTTCAAAGTTTATTATGTGATTTTAACGTTATAAGGCAATGTTTCACGTGAAACATTTTTTATTTAACGTTGAAAGAAAATGGTTGCATTTCCTTGACCTAGGTGATTACAATAGCCTCATGGCAACCAAGCCTGACACCCAGCCGGTACCCACTCCGGCCTCCGCCCTGTCTACCGTTAACATTCGGGAGACCCTGAACCCTGCCCCGCCCAAGGATGCACCCAGGGAGGTCATCGCTGAGTGGGGATACATCGAGGCCATGCTTGATGGCCTGCTCGCAGACCACCTCGACGGCGAACTTGACCCCCGAACCTTCGTCTACATCGTGTGCATGGCCCACAACTACGACGGTTGCGAGTGGCACCGCATGGACTGGGACGAGGACGGTCTGACCAACCTCCAGAGCATGGCAGATGTCATCATCGAGATGGACTACGAGGTATGAGCGTCCTGCTCGCCTACATCCTCGGTACCGCCGTCGTGCTCGCCTTGATCGAAGTCATCGCCGTCAAGTGGGTTGAGTGGCACGAAGGGTTGGACGACGACTAACGTTAAAACCGGCCTCACCCCCCGAGGTCGGTTTTTTCGTTAGCCGCTTTTTTAACGTTAAGGCGGCGGGTGTGTGTTGCGAATACCAGCAAGCACACACCCGCAGTTTTTAACGTTAAAAGTGTTCCAAGTTTATTATGAGGTTCTAACGTTAATTATGTTTACGAGCTTTATGGGAAAAGCTAATGTTAGACGACCCGTACAAATGTCCGTACATTCTCAGAAATTTCTTTTAACGTTACAAGAAAATCGTTGCGTTCTGTGTTGGTCGGGAGTAGAGTTATCTCAGAGGTTAGGGAACAGCCCTAGCCCAGAGAAACAGGAGAAACCGGAAATGGCAAACAGCAACTCATGGGATTTCGAGATCATCGACGCAAAGCAGGTGACGCGCGTCTCGCGTGGTCGCAAGTCGAACGTCGATCCCCGACTCATTGAGGGCCTGCGGACCCTCACGGCTGGCAAGGCGGTCCGCCTCCCCCAGCAGGCACTCGACCCGAAGTCCCCCGACTACCGCAAGGACAAGGCCCGAGTGTCCGCCTCGCTTCGGTCGGCGTGCCGGTCGGCTGGTCACCAGAACTTCTCGATCGAGTTCTCGCCCGAGGGAGTCCCCCAGATCACGATCAAGAAGTGACCCAAGCCCGAGGCTAGCGTCCTCCCCCCTTAGCGTTAGCTTCCAGAGATGCCCCGTCCGAAAGGGCGGGGCATTTCTGTCGTTAAAAACATTGTAACGTTAAAAATCCCCAAACCCAGAACTTAACGTTAAGAACGGCGGGTGTTTAACGTTAACGAGCTAACGTTAAACACCAGCGGTTTTTAACGTTAAAAAGCCTTTATCTTTATTGTATTTTTTAACGTTAGCTGGGACTTTATTTGAACGTTACAAAAACCAATCGACTTTATCCCATACCCCCTGGGCGCAGCTCTTACCCCTGCTTTTAACGATAGGAGCTGCTTGCACTTGCAAGTTGTTACCTGGTGGGTATGTGTTGGGTTTGTGTGATTCTCCGATAACTTAGTGGTGTGGGGAAACCGCCCCACATCGAAGAAGGAGAAACCAATGGCAGATTCCAAGTGGGCCTTTGAGGTCATCGACGCTGACGAGGTTCAGTCGGTGCCGCGAGGCCGGAAGTCCAACATCGACCCGACGCTCGTGGATGCGCTCCGGTCGGTCAAGGCCGGACAGGCCATCCGCATCCCGTCGGAGCAGTGCGACCCGACCTCGCCGGACTACCGGAAGGAGAAGGCCCGTGTTTCGGCCATGCTCCGCTCCGGCATGAAGGCCGCCGGTCGCACGGGTTCCATCGTGTTCACGCCGGAAGGCGTGCCGCAGATCATCCTGCGCTGACCTTGTTGGGGGAGTCGGGGCTACGGCCCTGGCTCCCCTAACATTAAAAAATTTTGCCTCCGACTTTTTAACGTTAACAACTTTTAACGTTAACGGTTCTTAACGTTAAAGAATCGGCGGGCGTGACCGACTTGTCGGTGAAACGACACGCCCGTGATTTTAACGTTAAAAATGTCCTAACATTAAATACGTAAATGTAATCTTTATTCAATTATTTATTTTATTATGAATAAGTAATTTAACTTTATCGGTAATAGTTAAAACACCAGTTGTTTTTAACGTTAAGAATGTGCCGAGTTGAGTGGACGGTTTTAACGTTAAGAATCTTTTACTAAAAAAAATCGTAACCTAATTCCTTATCTATACGCAGCTTTATGCCAGGTCTAGAGGAGACTCTATTGTCTGTGGTAACTACTGACAAACCAAATGAAATAAACCCCGCCTAATAACGTCAGTGTAATTTGCATCATTTTCGGGGTTCAAACCATCAGTAGTTTTATCACTTCTACTATCATTTACACAAAAGCATTCTTTATTCGGGCGGGGTCGATAAGCCTAGTTCTGATAGAGAGAGTATAGATATGTTTCACGTGAAACATTACCAGACCCCGCCAGCATGTTCCACGTGAAACATTCTAAAATCCTTAGGAAAATAACAAAAAGCAGGCTTTTTTGACAAAAACACCCATCTAATTAAATAAATCTAGCCTTTATTTGCGTAAATAACACAAGAACGTTACTAGGTATATCGCTGTTTACCAAGTATATCGCTGTTTGTAGGAGTATTTACAGATCTATTTCAGGTGTATCCGTATATCTTAGATCTATAGGTATCTTTATAGTGTTCTCTCTATCTGAGGTATTACCTATTCACCCGGCTTTCTTTGTAGTTCACAGCAGACAACCAGTATTCATCTGTCCATGAAGCATCACAATTATCACAAGTAACCTCTACCAGAAGACAATCAGAAGCTATCCATTCAAACTCGCCGTTGGAAATAGATTCAGTCCCGCAAACAAAACAAGCAGACTGATCACCCTCCAAATAGTCATTCATTCTATTCTCAACACTCATCAGTATCCTCCATAATCGCCCAAGCCATATTCCAAATATCTATCTCATCACCATCCTCATTAAACCAAACCCCATCAACCAAAGTGAAATCAGAATCCAAACCCCACTCTTCCAAACTCACATAACCATTTCTAGACAACCATGAAGCCAGCTTAGTAGCCTGACTATTCAACAAACGATTATCCATCACCACTCCTCACCATGAGAATCATAGATAACAAAATCCTTGCTCTTGCTACCAAACAGATTACGCAACCGAACCTCAACCTCAAAAATCACATCATCAACAGTAGGATTCTCAACACCCTGAACCTCCTGCAAATCCTTAACAATCTCCTCAGTCTCAAACCTCATACGACAAAACGCATCAAACCAACGAGGAAGAGTATAATCACTCACAACAAGATCACCATCAGACTCACTATTAGCCCAATAGTAACCACCACCATTACTGTTAGTCATTTTTTTCGCCACCTTCGACCAAACTAAAAGAATCAGAACCCGGAATCATACCAAGAGAAGAACCATCATCCCATTTGACAAAAACAGTTCCCATACCATCAACAAACCTGACTGTACCTTCAGTCCCAATCTTCAATCTAGAAAACTGATCGGTATGATAATCCAATCGGACCCTCTTACCAACAAGCTCTCTGTCGCTCTCATACATGTCTATTTCTCCTTCTAAGCGAAGTAAAAAGCCCACCCCGACCCAGATCGGAATGGACTACTTTACAAACAATATTCCTAATGACAATTAACTATCTACGTTGGGTCTATTTCTTGTAGATTTCCGATCTCTAAATTGGGATCATCTAACAAAGAAGTAACCTCTGTAGTCACGTAGGCACCATCAACAGCAGTAAACTGATAGGCAGTCATGCATGACATCCATTTAGAATCTAACGGAAGATCAGATTCCATTGCTTCTTCATGTGTGTACCTATCACAACCAAAGAAAGGAACCCAGCCATCTTCATTTGACCAGTACAAAGGTAGGATTGTATCTCCATCTTCAACATCATCAAACTCTGTAATTGACTCTGCAACATAGAAGTGAGATATTAGCCCACCAAAGTTGCCTAAGCCTTTTTTAAATCTGTCCATGCTCAAGTGTGATCCTTTAGAAATTGTACAAACTCTTCAAAAGTAAAGTCTTCGAACAAGACTTCGTGTCTTGTCTCATAAAAAAACTTGTACATATCAGGAATGTCAAATTGAGCATCACTGGCTTTCTTGAATGGGATTTCATCATCAGACATAACTATTTCCAATACTTTGTAAGAGTGTCATAAGATATAGTTTTATTTGTAAATACCCAATTGGAATCACCCATGTAGTGACAAGTGATATCTAACTCTTCACATACATCTTTAATTGAATTCATCACAGTTAAATTATTATCACCATCATTATCATGTTGAAGACGTTTAGCATAATAATCTTTAAAGTTATCTAGTACATAATCTAATTCGTAACTATTGTCTGCAAACGCAGTATGAATTGTAAGATTCACAAATCCCCTTGTAGTCAGTCATTTAAAACTAGTGTTGATAGACAACGCCTTGTGCAAGCATCAACGCCGTCAGTCTCGTAAAACATACCCCTCTTGAAAGAGCGATCACAAACCTTACAAACATAAGGAGCAGCACTACCAGAAGCAATATATCTGACAGACTTACCGATCAACTTTTTCTCAAGCTTAGGATCGCTAGCGATCTTTGCGTTTCTATTACGTGGTCCCACTACCCTTCTCCTTCTCTGGCAACATGATCATAAGTCTGAATAAGAAGGCTATGCCGTGCCTGAATTTCTTCTTCAGTCATACGGTTCACTTCTTCCATTCTATTGTTGGAATTGATTGGAAGACCAAACATGAACCCAGGCCCGTTGCCTTCTTCATCTCTTGAAAGAGTGCATTCGATAACGTCACCGGCCTTGTTGCTAAAAACAAGAATAGGCCACACACCATCGCTATACTCATCAATTTCATTCTTGACACCGACAACATAATATCCCATCAACTGACTATAATAGTCATTGTGGAACATTGCTGAAAGCAACTCATACTTCTTGAAATTCATGACTTACCTTTCTTTCTATATACCCAACCACGGGCTTCGTATACTTCTTTCATTGTCAGAGTCTGATCAGTATCAACTTTCAACTTACTAGTCAGACCCTTATCAGGCTTAGTATCGCTCAATTTCAAACCCCATCTCTGTGATCTTGTTTTTCAAACCCTCGCTGACGGAACCTAAATTACCATCAACAGGATTACCGAATAGGACAACATTGCCAACGACAGGATCATCAATGACACCTTTGAACTCAGCAAGAATTCTAGTAGCAATAGCATTGAATGGCTGACTATTATCATAGCCATAAAAGTCCATGAACATATAGCCATAACCATTCAATTGAGTTGCTTCAGCAATAATTCTCTCATTCTCATCAATACTGGTACCGATAAAATCGCAGATTGACTTATAGCTCCAATCGCCATTTTGAATGTAAACGGTTCCATCAGTATGAATGCAAATCGCTTCACTTCTGACAGGCTTCATAGCATCTAGCATTCTCAAAGCATCTCCTACACTAGTGAAACACATTAGGGAACTAATTGCCATTCGCCAGCAACAACCTTACGAATAGCCGTAGCAGCCATCTTAGGAGTTACCTGCTCTAGTTGAATTTCCCATTCACCAGTATATCCAAGGTCATATTGATACCTTGTCCAAAAATCATCACCATCACTTTGACCGGTAAACAGGTATTTAGCCTCATCAGTAGTGAGATCAAGGTATTCCTTAGCCTCTACCAACACAGGAATATGAGAAAGATCGTCCTTCCAATTTCCTTGAATGACTTCTTCTCCTGGCCTATTCAGAGCAAAATCATTTTTCATGACAACAGCCCAGCCAGCAACACAAGCAGCAGCTTTGCAATCATAGCCATTCATCACTTGAACCGACTTCTGAGTAAAACTCAGTTCACCTTGCTCTTCCCAAGTGGGATCGTAAGATGAATCCAGCATCTTTTCATTCCTGCTGTTGATTTCATCGTCTTCGACATGTACATATGAGAACCATTCACTCATATTAAACTGAACCGGCTTTAGATTATCAAGCAGATCAGCGAGTAGCAACATTCTTTCTTTGTTCATGATAGACTCCATTCTCCTTCTACTACCTTACGAATTGCCATTGCGGCATGTTTTGCTGTAACAGCCTTTGCCAAAGGCTCATCTTCAAGAATTCCTAACTCACTCCTATTCTGTCCATAAATGCTATCCTCTCCATAGTAAAACAAGTGGTGCGCTTCACGATGGGTCAACTCAAGATATTCTATCGCTTCATCTTCAACAGTACGGCAATGCAACTGATTGACTGTAAGATCATTCTTCATAGCAACTGCCCATCCAGCAACACAGGCTGCTGAATTACAATTGTAAGCAGAAAGATCTACATAATCAGGTGAACTATGCCACGAACATTGCTCATCGTATACAGAAACCCAAGTTTCAAGATTGAACTTATGGGGCTTAATTGTTTCAAGCAACTCCGCAAGGAGTATCATTCTTTCCTTATTCATCATGGCTCCTTCTTACCTTGATGTGTTTATAAGAATAAAGAGTGGGCGGGATACCTTTGTCAAACCAATCCAAAAGACTTTAATAAGAACACACCCCCAACAACCCTACAAAAAGGTGTGTTCTTACAGGTTTCCCTTAACAAACGAAAGGAGGATTGCTTAGCCCACTCAGCGCCCTTAGTAGGATTCGAACCTACAACCTAATGATTAGAAGTCATTTGCTCTATCCATTGAGCTATAAGGGCAACCGAAGTTAAATCACTCTCTATACCAACGATAGGTTGATTCAGGCTTTGCTATCCGAGAAACCTTTCTAAGATTTCCAATAACAACCCTATTCCCGCCAGCAACAGCAATAACTCTCCAATTGTTGTCATCTAATCTTTCCCAATCAACCTTCGTGTACGGACTCTCAACAAGAGTCTTATTGTGATGAGTTAACCTTTCTAATGCGGCATCCCATGTGATCTTATTGTATCGGTTGTAATGTCCCATAGACAAATCCCACCAATACCAAATAGCATGATCATAACCAGGATAACCAGTAGGATTTACTTCCTGCTCAATATCCTCATCATACCTTTTGATAGCCCAAATGGGATACTTCATTTCATTCTTCACAGTCATGACCGTAGTACCATTCTTGAGCATCTTCTTCCTTGCGCAAATCGAATACTCGACCGCACTCTTTACATTTCACCATATACTGAATTTCCATCACTTACCCCTAATCGCTACCATTGCTATATAACCAATAAGAATCATTGTCATACCGACAAGCGCCTCTATTGACATCACATTCCTTTCTACATACCCCAAGGTGACCAGCCAGAGTTTTCCCAAATCATAAGAGCAGCTTTGAGGTTTACTCCAGCAAGATAAAGATCGTCACAAGATACCAATACCCCATGACTTTGTAACCAGCCATCCGGCCAGAATTTTGTAGGCTTACACCAAAACTGATTGATTTGAACAAGCCCATTACTACCGCCCATAGGATCATCAGGATTATGCTGATCAGGACGACAACGGCTTTCACGATACATCACATAAGACAACTTAGAAAGTTGATCTTCAGGCCAGCCCATCTCAATAGCAAGATCGTGATACTCAGGACAAATCCAATCTGGATCATTAGCCTTATACGGCTCCACAGGCAAAGTCGTAGTGGTAGTCGTAGTGACAGAATAAATATTTACCGAACGAACAGGCTTAGGGACCGTTTCATCTACGTAAACAAGAGTAGAAATAGGATGATCCATCCTACTTTCCCCAACCGTTTGTGTTGCTCTTTGAACAACAGGTTCAACACTTTCTGTCCTTTCTTTTTCTAGTGAGAATGAGAGCGCAATTAGCGCTGTTGTAAATAGTATCAGAAGTTTCATATTCCTTCCTCCTTATAATATAAAAGTCCCTGCCAGTGGAGTTGAACCACAAATTTAGACTGTGTTTATAAGACACAGTTCACCAACCGGGTGAACCTGACAGGGCTAATCACATAAAGTCTTCTAGTCTTTGTACAAGACTATTGACTATCTCAGGATGAACCTGAGGCATATGTGATATGGAATCCTTAGTGCTCTGGTAAACAAGAGCATATTGCTCAAGCGCTTCCTTTCTTGTCATCCCTGTCTTCAAAGCAGTAAACGTGATAATCATTGCCATATGCAAGATACACGAAAAAAGTAAACCCTCCATCAAACCAGGACCATTAACCAGATCATCTTCCCTTACTGCTTCCATAACCATGCTTGAAAGATCATCTGGTGTTGAGTCGTCATCTAAAACGTAAGCAGAGAATAACTCTAAAACTATATCTGTGTATAGATCCGCTTCTTTCTTAGATAGGCCCATGATAAAAGTCAATGTGATCATACTGTTTACTCATAACAGCATAAGTAAACAGCGATCTATTATCTCTTATCCAGTCTAGCATAGTAAAGCGTGATTGTCCCTCCAAGAAATGCTTCACAATTTCCCAATCATGCAAGTCAACATCTTGATCTATAAGATCAACTATTTCTTGTAGTACCCACTTAGGAGCTATCTTTTTCTTCATAAGTACCCCAGATGGGACTCGAACCCATACTTGAAAGATTTTAAGTCTTCTGCCTCTGCCATTGGGCTACTGGGGCTTTTGACCTACAGCGTTCTACAAACTAGGCCCATAACATAAATGAAAGCATCAGCCATCTGATTCTCACTAAAATTCTCAATAAAGTTCTCTCTGGCTGAGGCTAGCATGTCTGTTATAAATTCTTTGTCACCATCGTGACGACGTAATTCTGAGTATAACTCACCCACCCACTGAGCAATATACTCAAGATCATCATAGTCTTGATTGTAAGGCTTTGACATACTTCCCTCACGAAATCTTTGTGTACTTATGACTGCTTTTGACTAGGTTATTAAAAGCAGTACCAGCAGACGGTTCCGCCATAATGTTCATTACTTTTATAAATGCAACATCGTGATATATGTACTTTTGACCATTTGAGAATGTCACAAGAAGTTCACCTTCTTGTTTCATCTTCCATCTGCGCTCAGGACTAGTAAAGTAGTACTCAAAACTATCGACATTTGACGAGTCTAGATCGCTCGCTTCAAATCTCACTATCATCTATTTCCTCCTTAGTAAGCTTTTCCAAATCGTCTGGATTGCTAGGGTCAATACCTTTCTCAACCATGTCTTTGTGGTAACCAATATTTTTCATAATCTCTCTAAAAGATGATGAGTTAGGATTATAAAAATACTCACTCATTGGCCCTGGTTCATCCTGCTCGGATGAGTATTCAAATATTCTGGCGTACCAGTTGTCTGGATTAAAGCCATACTGTCTTTCACAAATTCTTTTTGCTCTAGAAGTTGCTTCCTGAACAGTATCAACATCATCAATCTGAATAGGTATTCTGAACTCAACCACAAAATAATTTTTGTACTTAGGCATTAAATAATCACCGCTATGAGCATTGCTATGCCATACATGGCAATCAAAAATATTGTAAGTGGGAGCATTGCTATTGCAATGATTGAGATAATTATGAGAGAGAATAAATAGATAAAAAAGTTAGCTAACAATCTCAATCCTCTCCACATTAATAAAAGTAGGGTAGGTCACAATAGTAGCATCATCGCTAAAGTTTGGCTGATGCTCATGACCAAAGTTTTCTTCAATCTGATGGCCGAACAACTTGATCACATAATTACCAATCTTCATCAAGAAGCAATCCAGCATCCTGACATGCTCAGTAATAGCAACAATGCC
>Ga0222718_10003624_pt1 | contig 13164 bp, 14 predicted proteins | sample C33_27DmetaG_FD_165045 | JGI IMG/M metagenome (GOLD analysis project Ga0222718, IMG submission 165045) | Estuarine water microbial communities from San Francisco Bay, California, United States - C33_27D | ecosystem: Environmental > Aquatic > Marine > Unclassified | place: USA: California... | reverse complement strand
AATTTAAAAAATATAATGATAGTAAAAAAAGACTAAAGCTGTTATATGTGAATTTCCCCATACGGCTGCAGCTTGAAAATTAGGTAATAAACAGCTGATTAAAGTAATAGCTAAGAGTTTTTTGTAATTGATATCAGAATGTATTTTTTTAAGAGTTAAAAAAAAAATCACAGGCAAAATTAAAGAAAAAATAAAATAAAAATTTAGATAATTTTCTACTGAATTTGAAAGTAAATCAAATCTAGAAATAATAATATGATGAAGGGGAAAATTTAATAACCTATAATCTTTTCCAGCTTCTAGAATGAATAAGTTATTCAAATTAGTATTTAACTTTTGTATGAGATACCAGTGAGTTGCAACATCACTACTTGCCCCACCTCCAGAAATATCAAAATTAAAAATAACAGAACCAGCGAGAGTAGAAAAAACAATTAGGACTAAAATATTAAGTTCTATATTTTTCATTTAAATTATTTTAATTTTGATTATTAATATGGATCATATTACTTTATGAGAAATATTAACATAGAAAATACTTTATTAGTGAGTAAAAGTATTAATTGCTCCATCAATGAATAAAATTTATGTTTTAATAAAAACAATCATTTGTAATATTTTAAATAAACAAGTTTTAAATATTTAATTCAATGTATAGAAAAAAAAATTTAACGGTTATAATACCATATTATAAGAAAATTAATTTTTTTAAAAAAACCATTCTATCTCTTGAAAATCAAACCTATAAAAATTTTAAAGTTTTAATTATTTACGATGATAATAATAAAGATGATCTTAAAAAAATAAAAAAGATTATAAAAAATAAAAAAAAATATCAAATAATTGTAAACAAAAAAAATATTGGAGCCGGAGAAAGTAGAAATAAAGCAATAAGACTTATTAAAACAGATTATATTGCTTTTTTGGATGCTGATGACTTATGGCATAAAGATAAGGTTAGATATCAAATAGACTTTATGGAAAAAAAAAAAATTATGATTTCATTCACTTCCTATAATATTATTGGTTTAAATGGCAAGATTAGCAATGATATAATTGCAAAAAACAAATTGTCTTATGATGACGTTTTAAAATCCTGTGATATTGCGTTATCAACAGTGATGATTAATTCAAAAATAAAAAGATTTATAAAGTTTGGTGAAACAAAAACTAAAGAAGATTATATTTGCTGGTTAAGTATTTTAAGAAAAAATATCAATGCTTTTGGTATTAAAAAATGTCTATCATCCTGGCGAAAATCAAACAATTCTTTATCAAGTGATAAAATTCAAAAAATAATTGATGCTTTTAGAGTTTATTACGTATATGAGAGGTATAATTTATTATTTTCGATATATTTTACCTTGAGACTTTCACTTAATTATTTATTAAAACATTATTTAAAAACAGAAATGAGAGTTTAAAATCTTTTATGAAAAAAAAAATTGCCCTAATAACCGGTATTACTGGACAAGATGGTTCTTACTTGGCAGAACTTCTTTTAAAAAAAAATTATATTGTTCATGGTTTAATCAGAAAATCTTCAACTTTTAATACAAAAAGAATTGATCATATTTATGTAGATCCACACAATAAAACTAATTTTTTCTTACATTATGGAGATCTTACAGATAGCAACAGCATATATAATTTGATTAATAAAATTAAACCTTCAGAAATATATAATCTTGGTGCACAAAGTCACGTAGGTGTATCATTTGAAAATCCAGAGTATACAGCAGAAGTAAGTGGTATTGGGACATTGAGAATTCTAGAAGCTATAAGATTTTTAAAAATTAATAATGTAAAGTTTTACCAAGCAAGTACCTCTGAATTGTTTGGAGAAACATATGGCAAATCAGTATTTAATGAAAATTCAAAATTTCATCCAAAGTCACCATATGGGGTAGCAAAATTATATGCTTATTGGATTACTTCAGTTTATAGAGAGTCTTATGGTATTTTTGCTTGTAATGGTATTTTATTTAATCACGAAAGTCCTAGAAGAGGAGAAACCTTTGTGACAAGAAAAATTACTCGTTTTCTTGCCAGAAAAAAACTTGGTTCAAATGAAACTCTATATCTAGGTAATTTGAATGCCAAAAGAGACTGGGGCCATGCAAAAGATTATACAGAAATGCAATGGAGAATAATGCAACAAAAAAAACCAAAAGATTATGTGATAGCAACCGGCCAAGCATATTCTGTAAGAGAATTTATTAATGTTGCATCTAAATTTTGTGGTATGCAAATTCACTGGAGCGGAAAATATTTAAATGAAGTCGGTTATATAAAAAAAGGGAATAAAAAAGAGGTTATAATTAGAATTGATAAAAACTATTTTAGACCCAATGAAGTCGATTATTTAAAGGGAAATGCAAATAAAGCTTTTAAAGATTTAAATTTTAGTCCTAAATTTTCATTTAAAGATTTAGTTAAAGATATGATCGAAGGAGATTTGAAAGAGGCCAGAAGAGAGCAAAAGTAAATTTAAAATGTTTGAAATTGTTGTGTTTTCATTCACATTGGGTTCTGTATTGATATTAAATTTTTTTTGTAAAAAAAAAAATTTTTTATTAGATGTTAAGTATTCAGATCATAAAAAACTTACTTCTTTAGACAAAGTTCCTTTAATAGGTGGACTTGTTATTTTATTATCTTCTTTGATATTTTTACCCTCTAGTCATTTATTTTTTAAAATAACTCTAATAACTATTTTTTTAATTGGATTTTTGTCTGATATAAATTATTTAAAATCTCCAATTAAAAGATTAATTTTACAATTTTTTTCTATAGCTTTTTTTATAGTAATTACCGATACACATGTAAGTTCAATTAGAATTCCTTATATTGACTATTTATTTGAGAATTTCTATTTCAAATATTTATTCACAATAATTTGTTTAACAATTTTGATTAATGGGACAAATTTTATTGATGGACTTAATACATTATCAATTGGTTATTACTTGTTAGTAATTTTAACAGTTTTTTATATAAATTTTGAATACAACCTAGGTTTTGAAATAAATGGTTTTAAAATTATTGGATTAATTCTGATGGTATTATTTTTTTTTAATGTATTTGGAAAATTATACTTAGGTGATGCTGGAGCGTATTTAGTTTCTTTTTATACCGGGATACAACTTATTAATATTTCAAATTTTAATCAGACAATTTCACCATATTTTATTGCTTTATTGCTATGGTATCCAGCATATGAAAATTTATTTTCTATTATTCGAAAAAAATTAAGCAATTCATCAGTTATAAATGCTGATAATAAACATTTACATCAACTAATTTTTCTTTTTTTAAAAAAAAAAAGAATACCTCAATTTTTTTCAAATTTTTTTGCAGCTTTAATTATAAATATGTTTAATTTGATTGTATTTTATTTAGCAACAGAAAATATGTATCAAACAAAAAACTTAATAATCATTATAATATGTAATTTGATGATATATAATCTTGTTTATTTGCACTTAAAAAAATCAATTAGATAGATTTTTTTTGTTTAAATAAATTAAAACTGCAAATATGATCCAGAATGCAAATCCATTAGTTGTTGAAAAAATACTTCCACCTGGAAGAATGGGTATTAAAAAAATTAAAATATAAAAATTTACTGATAAGAAAAAAATATTTTGCTTATGATAATTGAAACGATTTTTTAAAGATGATAAAACTAAATAAAAAAAGAATATATATCCAATTAAACCTTGTTCTGAAAGTAACTCAAAATGAACTTGATGTGGATGAGTATTACATCTGTTAATTGAGTGTGAAAGACCTTCATTGAAATATTCATCTTTTTGACATTCAATTCTAAAATTTTTTGATCCTATCCCTGTAGCTGGAAAATTTTGGAATATTTTCCATGCAGCATCATAGTGAGCAAAATATTTTATATTATCTATTTTGCCAGAAATTTTATTTGCATCTTTATTAACCATTAATCTTTTAAAAAACTCAGTTTGCTTTATATATATTTTTTCACTTATTAAAATTGATCCAATTATGGAAGCAATCAGGATTAATATAATTGAGGATTTTTTTAATATTAATTTTTCTGGTTTAATAAAAATTATAATCAAATTAAAAAGTATAAAAGACTTTATAAAATTTGATCTTTCTCCAGAAAATAAAACTGCAATTAATAAAAAGATAATTAGTGTATTGATAAACAATTTTTTATTAAAATTAATTTCTCTTTCTTCTAAAAAATAAGCACAAGTGATAAATCCAAAACAGAAAAGAAAACTTCCAACTATATTTTCATCATAAAAAAAACTAATTATTCTTGTTGAATCTAAACTTTTAAAATTTAAAGTGTTAAAACCAAAATATTTTTCAAAAAAAACATCAAAAACAACTATTGAAATTGTTATTAACCAATAAAACATGATTTTGGTAAATATTTCCTTTCTTGGTATTAAAACCTTAAATGAATAAATGAAGAATAAAAATTTGATAAAGCTAACTGATCTTAAAATACCATCAATTCCATATATGTTATTTTGATAATAATTGAACAAAGAATTAAATATTAGATAAAAATAGAATAATAATAACAGATAAAAGCTTTTAGTTTTGCACCAACTCCATTTTTTTTGGATTATACAGGTTAATATTAACAATACATCTAAGAGTATAATATTTAAATTTATAACAAAATTTCCCATCATCATAGATATTGGTAAAAAAGAAAATAATGTGATTACTGAAAATAAATACATTAAGCTTAGCTGACTACAATCTATACTTTATTATGAATTTAATTGTTTTTTTTTTCATAAGGATTATTAGTAAATCACTAAAATAATTAATTTATGATTTCAAGAAATTTAAAAGTAAATAACAATATTAAAAGTTATGATTATGAACTTTTAGAAAATGGTTTTTCTAAAGAAGACATATTGGCTGGAAAAAAAGTTTTGTCATCAAAAAAAATAACCATGGGTAAGTATACTAAGGATTTTGAAAAATCATTTGCAAAAAAAATAGGTGCAAAGTATGCATTAATGGTAAATTCAGGTTCCTCTGCAAATTTAATCGCAACATTTGCAAGCGGAAATCTTTTAAGAAAAAATCGCTTAAAAAGAGGCGATGAAGTTTTGATCCCAGCTTTATGTTGGCCAACCTCTTTATGGCCTTTAGTTCAGTTTGGATTAAAACCTCGATTTGTTGATATAGATATAGATACATTAAATATTAACGTCGAAGATTTAATCAAAAAAATTTCAAAAAAAACTAAGGCAATAATGTTAATTAATGTTTTGGGAATATCATCAGATTTGTTTAGAATAAAAAATATTGCTCAAAAAAAAAAGATTATTTTAATTGAAGATAATTGTGAGTCACTTGGTGCGAAACTTAAAAATAAACACCTAGGAACATTTGGAGATTTTGCAAGTTTCTCTTTCTATTATTCACATCAAATCACCTCTGGTGAAGGTGGAATGGTCACATGTTCAACAAAAGAGGATTATGACATTTTATTTGCATTACGTTCACATGGCTGGCTTGGGGGTACAAGATTTTATAAAAGAAGCTTAGATTTATATAATAAGTATGCAAAAAAAAATCCAAGTTTAGATCCAAGGTATATTTTTATAAATTCTGGATTTAATTTAAGACCAACAGACATTCAAGCATCAATAGCTCATACTCAATTTAAAAGATTAGAAAGTATGCAAAAAAATAGAGACAATAATAGAAGGCTTATAATAAAAAAACTAACTACTTCAAAAAAATGGAAAAATCAATTTAAATTTGTAAATATTCCAAAAAATATTAAACCAAGCTGGATGGGTCTGCCAATATTAATTAGTGAAAAATTTAAAAATAAAAGAGAAAAGTTTATAAATTATCTTGAAAAAAAAAAAATTGAAACAAGACCTATAATAAGTGGGAATTTCTTAAATCAACCAGCTGCAAAACTCTATAGACTAGATAACAATAAAAAAGATTTTAAAAATGCCCAAACAGTCCAGGATTTAGGATTTTTAATTGGCCTTCACATTAAAAAAATAACTAAAAAACAATTAGATTTGATACACGACTCTTTTTTTGCCATAGACAAACTCTAGATGAAAAAAATAATAGTTATTACTGGTGGTGCAGGATTTGTTGGTTCAAATTTAATATCACTATTAATGAAAAAAACAAAATTTAATTTTATTAGTATTGATAATTATTCATCAGGAAAAATAAAAAATCACTTTATTAGTAATAGAATCAAATATATAAAAGCTGATACAAGAGACATTGCTATTGTTTTGAACAAATATAAAAAAAAAATATTTTCACTATTTCATTTTGGAGAGTTTTCGAGAATTTATCAGAGTTTTTTGAAAATGAATGAGTGTATTAACTCTAATACCATTGGCACTAATGCTGTTTACAACTTTTGTTTAAAAAATAAAATTAAACTAATTTATTCTGCTACATCAGCAAGCATTGGAAACAATGGTAGAGATATGAACCTATCACCATATGCTTTTACAAAAGCAAAAAATTTAGAAATGTTAGAAAATCTAAAAAAATGGTATGGGTTTAAATTTGAGATAATATACTTTTACAATGTATATGGTCCAAATCAAATTAGTACTGGTGATATGGCAACTGTGATAGGAATATTTGAAAATCAATTCAAAAAAGGGATACCCTTGACTGTTGTAAGACCTGGAACTCAATCTAGAAGATTTACTCATATAGATGATACAGTAAATGTATGTTATTTAGCATGGAAAAATAATAAATGTAGACATTATAGTATTTCTAATAAAAAAAGTTATACAATTTTAGAAGTAGCAAAAATGTTTAATACAAAAATTAAATTTTTAGCAAAAAGAAAAGGTGAAAGATACGCTTCATCGTTAACTAATATGAATTTATCAAATAAAGTTTATAAAAAATTTGGTAAAATTGAATTAAAAGTCTATATCAAAGGTTTAATCGATAAATTAAACTAGAAATTTCAGTAAAAATCATGGTTTACAATTAATATTAAAGATGTATAAAAGCCCCGCCGGTAATTATTGCGAAAGTGTTATACCCGATCCCATTCCGAACTCGGAAGTCAAGCCTTTCAGCGCTGATGGTACTTTGTCTTAAGACACGGAAGAGTAGGTCATTGCCGGCATAAATATATATTATGAAGATTAAAAGCTCACTTAAATCTATAAAAAAAAGAGACCTTAATTCCAAACTTGTTAGAAGAAGAGGTAGGGTTTATATAATTAATAAAACAAATCCAAAATTTAAAGCAAGACAAAAGTAGTTTTATGGATAATGAAAACCATAAAAATACTTGGAACAATTTTACTAAATTTGTTACTTGGGTTACCGTTGCTGTAATATTGGTATTAATTTTAATGGCAATATTTTTGTTATAATTAAAAATAAATTTATAATGAATCTAGCTTCAATTTCTGAAAATAGGAATAATGAAAAGCGAATAGCTGTTACTCCTGAGATAGCTAAAAAATATATTGATTTAGGTTTAAATTTATATTTACCAAACAATTATGGATCTCATTTAGGTTTTAGTGATGATGATTATAGAAACCTGGGTGTTAATTTTTTTGAAAATGAAGAGGAATTAATCAAGAATTCAGAGATAATTATTCAGATAGGGTTACCAAATGATAATAAACTATCATTATTAAAAGAAAATCAAACTTTAATTGGATCATTAAATGCTTTTTTAAACAAACAAAAAATAGAAATTTTGAAGTTAAAAAAAATTAATTGTTTTTCACTTGAGTTACTTCCAAGAATTACAAGAGCACAATCAATGGATATTTTATCTTCACAGGCAAACTTAGCTGGTTATAAAGCTGTGATAGAAGCTTTTCAAGTTTACGAGAGAGCAATTCCAATGATGATGACTGCAGCAGGCACTATTCCTGCAGCCAAAGTATTAGTGGTTGGAGCTGGAGTTGCGGGATTACAAGCTATAGCAACTGCTAAAAGAATGGGGGCAGTAGTATTTGCAACTGATGTAAGAATGGCCTCAAAAGAACAAGTAGAAAGTTTAGGTGGAAAGTTTTTAACCGTTGAAGGTTCTGAAAATTTAGAAACAGAAGGTGGTTACGCAAAAGAAGCATCTGATGATTTTAAAAAAAAACAAGAAGAATTACTGACTGAGACTTTAAAAAAGATTGATATTATTATTTGTACAGCTTTAATTCCAGGTAAAGAGGCACCTAAAATTATAAAAGAAGAAATGTTTAAAAATCTTCGATCAGGCTCAGTGATTTATGATCTTGCAGCTATTCAAGGTGGAAATACTGTATTTACAGAGGTCGATAAAATTGTTGAAAAAAATGGTGTTAAAATTTTAGGGGAGGCAAATATCCTAAATAAACTACCATTATCGGCATCAAATTTGTATGCAAAAAATGTATTTAATTTTATCTCTAATTTATATGATAAGAAAAATAATAAATTAAATATTAATTTAGAGGATGAAATAATTGAAAAAACTTTAATAAAATAAATTATGGAAATAGATCCTTTTATATTTAGACTAAGCATATTCATACTTTCAATTTTTATTGGGTATTATGTGGTATGGAGCGTGACACCTTCATTGCATACCCCTTTAATGTCTGTAACTAATGCAATTTCATCAGTAATTATTGTGGGTGCAATTATTGCAGCCTTATCAGGTGGGGATGGAGTTATATTTTCTTCATCAAGTATTTTTGGATTTTTAGCTATTGTTTTAGCAGCGGTTAATATTTTTGGTGGATTTTTAGTAACACAGAGAATGCTTGCTATGTATAAAAAAAAGAAAAAGAATTAGAAATAAATGTCTGCAAATTTTTCAGCAATTTTATATCTTATATCAGGGGTATTATTCATTTTAGCTTTAAGAGGATTGTCATCGCCAGAAACTTCAAGACAAGGAAATTTTTTTGGAGTTGTTGGAATGGTTATAGCGATTACTGTTACGTTTTTTTCTGTTGGTAATTTTTCTTCTGGATTTATTTATGTACTTATATTTTTAGCTATCGGCGGGAGTATGGGGGCATTTATTGCATACCGGATTCCAATGACGGCAATGCCAGAGTTAGTTGCTGGTTTTCATAGTTTAGTTGGACTAGCAGCAGTATTTGTTGCAATCTCAGCTTTTATAAATCCAGAGGCTTTTGGTCTTGGAACACCTGGAAATATTAAGCTTGCAAGTTTAATTGAAATGGCTATCGGAGCAGCTGTAGGTGCAATTACTTTTTCAGGTTCAGTCATTGCTTTTTTAAAGCTACAAGGAATAATGTCAGGTGCACCAATAACCTTTAAAGGCCAACATGCGCTAAATGCATTAATATTACTTTCAATCGTAGTTTTAACATTTTATCTTTGCTCAACTCAGTCAGCTAATTTGTTTTGGATATTAATTGTGGTGTCTTTTTTAATTGGATTTTTAATTATTATTCCAATTGGAGGAGCTGATATGCCTGTGGTGATTTCAATGTTAAATTCTTACTCAGGTTGGGCTGCAGCTGGAATAGGTTTTACTTTAGAAAATACTGCCTTAATTATTACAGGAGCGTTAGTTGGTTCTTCAGGCGCAATACTTTCCTATATAATGTGCAAAGGAATGAACAGATCATTCTTTAATGTTATTTTAGGAGGTTTTGGTGCAACAGAACAATCTTCTAAAGATAGAAACAACGAACAAAGGCCGGTTAAAAGTGGAAATGCTGATGACGCAGCTTTTTTAATGAAAAATGCTTCATCGGTAATTATTGTTCCAGGTTATGGAATGGCGGTAGCACAAGCACAACATGCTTTAAGAGAAATGGTAGATACTCTAAAGAAAAATGATATTAAAGTTTCTTATGCAATTCATCCAGTTGCAGGAAGAATGCCGGGTCATATGAATGTTTTATTAGCTGAAGCTAATGTTCCCTACGATGAAGTTTTTGAATTGGAAGAAATAAATAATGATTTTGCAAATGCAGATGTAGCCTTCGTAATTGGTGCTAATGATGTTACAAATCCAGTTGCAAAAACTGATCCTCAAAGTCCAATTTACGGAATGCCTGTCTTAGACGTGGAAAAATGTAAGTCAGTTCTATTTGTTAAAAGAAGTTTATCTCCAGGGTATGCTGGGATTGATAATGACTTATTTTATAAGGAGAACACATTGATGTTATTTGCAGATGCAAAAAAAATGACAGAAGATATTACCAAAAATCTCTAAAATTAATCATGACTAAAATATTTTGTGATATCGCTGAATTATCTGTAATTAAACACTTTAATAAAAAAAAAATTGTAAAAGGGTTTACTACCAATCCTAGCTTAATGAGAAAAGCTGGAGCAAAAAATTATAAATCTTATTCTAAAAGAATACTTAAAATTTGCAAAAACAAACCTATTTCTTTTGAAGTATTTGGTGACAATCATAAAAGTATGATTGAACAGGGTTTAAAGATAAGTAAATGGGGGAAAAATGTTTTTGTAAAAGTACCTATTATTAACTCTAAAAATCATTTTACAAGTAAAGTTATTAAGTCATTAAATCATAAGAAGATAAAACTAAACATTACAGCAGTATATACTGCCAACCAAACTAAAAAAATATTGAATGTAATTAATAAAAAAACCGAAGTTATAATATCAATTTTCGCAGGTAGAGCAGCAGATGCAGGAAAAGATCCAATCCCAGAATTAAAAAAAAGTATTGAAATATCAAAAAAATTTAAAAATGTAAAAATTCTTTGGGCGAGTGTGAGAGAGCCATACAATTATCTTCAAGCCAAAAAAATTGGTTGTCATATAATTACTGTTCCTCCATTAATAATTGATAAAATAGAAAATTTTGGATCCTCTTTCAAGAGATTAACAATTGATACTGTTACAAATTTTTTGCAAGATAGCAAAAAATCAAAATTTCGTATTTAATTCTTATTTCAATTTTTATATATTTGAAAAAAACAAAAAAGATTTAAATCATATGGCATAAGATTAAATGGGAAATAATATTTTTTAAAATTCTTAAATAAATACTTTATTATAGCAACATTATTTTGATAAGAATTAATATGCTCAATTGCATTAACATAATCATATTCTAATGCGCTTAATCCTAATTTACTATTTTTTTTTTTAAAAAATCTTGCTAAACGATAAAAAAGACCTGGATCTATTGGAATTGCAATTGACATAACACCTTCTTTTTTTAATCTTCTAAAAAGATTAGTTAATAATTTCTCAGGTTTGTATATATGTTCTAGTGAATGAGACAGAATAATCCTATCAAATTTTTTATTTGGAATCTTTGTATTATTTGAATAAAATGTTTTTATCTTCTTAAAATTTCTATTTAAATACTTAATTACAAACTTTGAGTTTTCTAAACAGTAATATTTTTTATATTTATGACTAATAAAGTTTATATGGGGAGTTGTACCCGCACCTATTTCTAAAATTTCTTCATAACTTGATTTATTAAGATATTTTTCCATCATTTTATGGCTATAATTAAAAAGTTTACCAGATGTGTCCGAATAACATTCATTATTGTATTTATTCAAAATTTTTTTGACGATTATCTTATCGACTCTTCTTGAATACATTTAGATATACTTAACTTTCTTTTTGAAAAATAAAAATTCTCAATAAACCATTTCCAGAAATTATTTTACCTAGAAAAGGAATTTTTTGAAAAAAATCCGACCTTGATGGAAAATCCTGAATTAATCTAAGTTTGCATTTAGAAGAATTTTTAATTATTTCTTTTTTATTTATTAAATATAAAACTGGAACATATGCATGATCCATATAAAATCTGTTAAAAAGAGGAATTTTTTTTGCAATATTAAACATTAGGTCAAACTTAATTATTTTGCCTATCATTCTAATTAATCTGACAATATACTCAAATAAACAATTATCGAAAGAATAAACTCCTAAAAACAGTTTTTGACCAGGTTTTAAAATTCTTGATAGTTCTTTCAAACAAGCTTGATAATCATGGGTATGATGGATCACACCATAACAAATAACAAAATCAAATTCATTATCTTTGTAATTCAGTTTTGTGCAATCGCCTTGAGAGATTTCAATAAAATTGTATCTTTCTTTAATATTTTTTACAGTGTCAGGATTTAAATCGGTTGCAAAAAGATTATTAAAGTTATGCTTTTTAATTTCTGTCAAAAATCCACCTAAATAACCACAACCTATATCTGCTATTTTTGAATTCGAGTTTAACTCAGATTTAAATTCTTTAAAGAAATCATAAAATTCCTGATATTGATAGGGAACAATATCTTCTTTTAGGTCATCTTGAACTTTTTTCTGAATTTTAGAGTAAAAATTACTCACACTTTCATTATTTGGAAAAGATAAATTTTTAGCCATATTTCCTTACTGTTCTTAGATTAATAAAGTTATAAATCAAGAGAAGTTTTCAATTATTTTACAACAATGAAAAAAATTTCTATATTCCCCTCTTTTGTTTTGATGATCTTGTCTCATTTGTAAAAATTTTTTTTTATTCATATTCACAACCGGGTTTACTTGTGATGTATTAAGCCAGCTTTGGATTGGATAAGTAAAACCACCCTTTTTAATTTTAAAAAAATCAATATTCAGTCTTTTTTTAGCCAATAATTTTAATATTTTTTTTTCCTTGATTAAATAATATTTATTTTTTGGAATAGAGAGCATTAATTCTAAAATTTTTGGATTTAAGAAAGGTGACCTTATTTCTAGTGAATTTAACATCCCAGCTTTATCAGCTCGTGAGCAAATTAGATCTGGGATATAAAAATTTACAAAATATAAATAATTTTTGTCTATGAAATTCGCATGCGAATATTCTTTATGAAAATTATTAACCTCATCTAAAATTTCTTCAAAATTTAATTTTTCATCAAAAAGCTCTTGGTAATTATTTAGTGATAATGAAGATAAAAAAAATGTATTTTGAAATTTTTCATTTACATCCATACCTTGGCAAAATCGTCGTAACTTAAAATCAATGCTTAAATTGTCTTTAGATATAGGCAAGAAGTCAAAAATATTTCTTGTTTTGGAGATTAATTTATTTAGTTTCAGAGTATTTAAATACTTAAATATTTTTAAATAATTAAAATTTTCATAACCTCCGAAAATTTCATCAGCGCCATCACCTGATAATAC
>Ga0222718_10003619_pt1 | contig 13176 bp, 21 predicted proteins | sample C33_27DmetaG_FD_165045 | JGI IMG/M metagenome (GOLD analysis project Ga0222718, IMG submission 165045) | Estuarine water microbial communities from San Francisco Bay, California, United States - C33_27D | ecosystem: Environmental > Aquatic > Marine > Unclassified | place: USA: California... | reverse complement strand
GTTTGTCATAAGAGGGTTATCCATAATGCCTGTCATAGACACACCAAGTAACCGTTCTTCTGCTGTATTGTTCTGCCATACCTTACGCAGATAGGGGAACTTAATAAGCGTAGATTGAATAGTACCCAAGATAGTAGCGAGTTTAACCTTACGCTCCAAGTCTTGCAAGGTATCGGTAGCACGTACTACGCACTCCGTTAGGTTACAAAACTGATATGGGCGTAAAATGATTTCAGAACAAGGGTTTGTACCGAACTCATAGTTAGGATCACGCCGCCCAAACTTAGCTGCTTGCTTCTTGGATGCCTCACGATTGAAGATACCACGCTCACCTGACTTAGACTCAACCAGTGCAAGCCACTCACGCATGAATGTTTCCATGTCTGGCTTCTCAGTGTACGATACAGAGTTGTTAGCCAAGGCACGATGACCAGCTGTCTCCCACCACTGTCCTGACTTAGCGTGACGCATACGGTCATCACTCAGGTTAGACAGACTGATCATAGCTGAACGTCTCACACCACCTACAACAACGATCTGACCAATGAAGCACATCAGGTCATGACATTCCATAGAACTAAGCTTGCGTCCCTGTGCCGACTTAAAGGTAGATACAGCAAAGTTAAATAGTTCTACAAGTGGGGCCGGTCCAGATGCCCTACCACCAAATGTCTTTAGCCTTGCACCTGCAGGGCGTACCTGTGACACATCCCACTTAGGAATTTCACCAGCCCATAGGAGTGCAAGAACTTGACGGAACCCCTTAGCCCAACCTTCCTTACTGTCCTTAACGACAACGATAGACTCACTCTCGAACAACTCAGGCACTTCTGGGAGCTTGCTGATGAACTGGCGCTCGACACTGAACCCGACACCAGTGCCACAGAGAAGGATGTACATAGCCTCATCGAAGGACTTAGGGTCATCTACGGGTAGGTAGCTACAGTTGTATCCTGCAGTGTTGTCACGATCTAGTGCAGGGCCAGCTGTCATCATAGCTCTCATGGAAGGCATGATCTCTAAACCCAGTATAGCTTGCTCAATGTCTTTGGTTAGGCTATTCTTTACGCCACCCATTGCCTTATCTACTACATTTTCCATGTAGCGGTTTACTGTTTTACTCCACGATTCTCGGCCTTCACCGTCAAAGTACTTGGCGTACCGTGACTTGTGAATGAATGCTTGATAGTCCGTTGGTAGTTGGTTACTCATATAATTACTCCGATACTGTCTTTATTGATTTAATATTCCACCCATCCACATCAAAGATAAGCTCGTGCATTACACCCGCAATGTCTTCAGTTAGTAAACCATCCGTAGGCATTGGGTACTCTTCTTCATCTATGTCAAGTGTCAAGAACACTTTAACTACAGCCATAATATTTCTCCCACATTAGAACCGTACCTTTATTACGTTATCTTCTACCTCTTCTATCTTAGTCAAGGTAACTTCTACTTCAGTATTTTGTTTATTATTTGTATCTACAATTTCAGAGAGTATCTTTCTTACAATTTCATTCTCTTCAAGGGCAGGTACTGATGCACACACAAGCTGTGTTAATTGCATAAGGCTGTAATGATCATCGTCCGATAAATCATTCTCTCCTGTGGTTACAGTACCAACCATCAACTCCCCTGTCCAGTTACCTGACTGATCCAGAAATGGAGACAGTCGTATGATGTAGTCGTTGGGTTCAAAGTCCACGAACACTGACTCTTTTTCTTCCGTCATTTCTTCTGTCTCCTTTTTACTTTTTTGTATGGGCAGTGGATTAATGCAGGATGCATGTCCTTACCCTTCTCATGTAACCATTCTTCTGGAATGATGCGGTCATGATATTGTATACCATGCTTATCACACCATTGTCCATAGGTAGTTTTAGCACCCTTACTTAATTTTCTTTTGCTGCTCGTAAACACAAATCTAATGTCGAGTTTAGGGTGCTGCTCCTTAACAGCTAAATGTTTACGCCTGTCATCTGCAGTAAACAACCCCTTAGTCTCAATTATAATACCGTTACCTAATACAAAGTCAGGTGTATAGGTACGATACATAAGGTCTTCCCACTCAATCTTTACCTTTTCGTACTTAAACTTGATGTTATGTTCTAACAGGTAGTCTTTAGTACGTAGCTCTAATCCGCTTCTGTACCCGTGTTTCATTGCGGCTGAGAATTGAGATGCTTTCATGTGACACACTACCCTTCTTTAATGTATGCCACAATAGGCTTGGTCTTAGCTTGCGAAACCTTTGAGGGTAACTCTTCAATGTCGTAACATGAAAACCGATAGTCGCAAAACTTACAGTTGTCATTGAGTACCATGTTACCAGAAGGTTTACCTCTGAAGGTCTCCGGTACAGGACTGAAACAACGCTTGAACTCGTTGGCATTTACTGTGTCAATGTTTTCTTCCAACTTCTGTAGCTCTGCGTCAAAGTCCATGCTGTCTGCAGGTACGTACTTGATGTTTCCGTTAGCCTTGTTGACTACCCACCAACCACCTACCTTTTTACCGGAGGCTTTAGCGTACCCTGCTAACTGTCCTACGTAACCAAATGGGTCACTCTTTTTCAGTGTGTCAAATGATTCAAACTTGTTTCTGTATGACCAATCAGATGCAGACTTTACATCATCCACTCGTCCATCCATTACCAAGTCATAGCTGCCTTTGATCTTGTGTTCCCCTATCTCTAGTGTAACGAAGTTATCTTCATCCTCGTAAGGAACGTCAGCTTCCTTGAGTATACCTTTGAATGCAGCTTCAACGATGTCCCCAAGTAACATATTCATTACGAATGTGGTTGGTAATGGCAGGGCTTTCTCTGGCTCGTTTTTAGCGAACCAGAGTTGACAAGTAGGCTTACCAATGTTGGACATCCGTAAACGAAACTCGTCACGCCCTTTACCACTACCAAACTGGCGGCGCATAGCATCCATAACATCCTTGCCAACTTGTTCAATTGTCTCTTCGGACATTGTTGACTTACCGGATGTAGCATCTTCAAGATACTGATTGATCGCCAGTTCAGCAGGATGATTCATTATGCAAAGTCCTCTTCGCTGATGTCAACGAATGCTTCCACTGTATCTACATCAACGTCTTCGTTCTTGTGCATATTCTCATTCCATGTATTCAGAATGTATGTATTGTAGTTCTGAATCCACGCCATGAAGTTACCGAATACTTCCTGTGCATCGTTGTCCATCTCAAGTGTAGTACCTAAGTCCAACTCTGTCTCCGGTACGTAGAAGCTACTACCATTGGGCAGCGGTACTTCACGTGTAGTACACTCAATGGTGTGCTGTGGTGGAAGTCGGCGCATCTTTGACAGCTTAGTAAACTGATCACCCATAGTCTTGAAGGCATCACGATTGTCTACCTCCCAGATGAATGGGGTAACATCTACATCAACTGCATTACCCTCTGAGTCTGTAGGGTTTACCATCTCTACTGTGCCGAATATTGCACGAACACGTTTGATAGACTTGATAAGGTCTTTCATTGAGTCTGGTAGTGCAGCCCAGTCTTTGATGAAACCTGCAGGTTTACCACAGTTGAAACCACCATCGTTGTCCTTCATGTCACCGTTAAGATCATTAGCCATGACTGTCTTTACAAAGCGGTTAGCTGTGTTGTCAGTACCCTTAATGAACTTTTTGTACATAAACCGCTGGAGGAATGGGCGCAACTTAATGCTGTCTGCATAATACGTAGGACCGTCTGGTATCTCCAACTTGTATGCACCACCACCGATAACCTCTACGTTCATCTTCTTACCACCAATCTCCTGTTGACCCATGATAGGTGTATGGTGAATACGCAACCGTGCAAGTGTGCTTGACTTAGACGATGCCTTGGGTGCATCTGCTTGCATACCCATTGCTTCCGCCATTGCGTTGAAGTTATTGGTGTCGATTGTTGCTACTTGATTCATGTGTAAATCTCCTTTTACATTAGTGCGAATTTATAGTTATATCACGCTACGTCTTTTGTGTCAAGCCAATTAGGCCCAATCTTTGCCTCAAGAAGTAGTGGGATGTTGAAATCTATACCCCACTTTCTGTTGACAATTGGTATGAGCTTGTCATTGGCTGCAGTTATTACTCGTAAAACCATGTCCTCTTCATCTGGATGCACATCAATTACAATTGAGTCGTGCACTGTGTTCACTACGCAACTACGTAGTTTGTTTGCTGTCAGTAACTTATCAATGTATATCAGAGATATTGGTACAATGTCAGCCGTTGCAAACGATTGGACAGGATAATTTTTTATCTGTGTGAAATATGTCACACCTCCATATCGTCTACGAGTTACATCTGGAAAGGAGAACTCCCTACCGGATGGTGTAGTTATCTTGCCTGTGTTAAGTGCCTCTGTGGCTAGGCTCTTGTGCCAGTTAGCTACACCTGCATACTTTGTAGTAAACTGTTTGTAGTACGCAGCTTCTGCCTCTGATCTACCGAACCCACTAGCACCATACAAAGGAGCAAATGTGTGTGCCTTGGCTTCCTGACGTGACATAGGTTGACCTGCATCTGTGATAACCTGTGCAGTATAACTGTGTACGTCAAAGCCTGTAACTACTTCGTCAATTGCTGTGCGGTCCTGTGACAGGAAAGCTGCAACACGGAACTCAAGCTGGGCGAAGTCGGCCTCCATCACTTTGCCACCTTCCCAGCGAGACACAAAGACTTTCTTAACAGGGAATGTACCGCCACGTGGCATGTTCTGCATGTTAGGGTCTGCACCTGACAGACGGCCTGTACCAGTGCGGTGTTGAAGTAATCGTACATGTAGTAACCCGTCTGGCTTTACGTGTGCTGCTATGCCCTCTACAAAGCTACTGAGATATGTCTCTACAGCTGACAATCTACGTACATTACGCAGGAATGTTTCTGCTTCCTTCATACCCTTGGATCGTGCGATACCCTCAAGGAATATAAGATTGTCCTTGCCTGTACCAAAACCATTGGCGCTTATCCACTTGGCGGTAGGTGCATTGAACTTTAGACCAGCAATGCTGCTACGGTGATCACTAAAAGTGAATCCTGTAGCATTGCAAGTAGTGCATTTATTTGATCTAGCATATCGTGTTCCATCCTTCTTCTGTTTCCATATCTGTCCACTGCCTTTGCAGGTTGCACACTGATGTGCTTTCTGCTTGTACAACTTGTCACTGTAGCGATTGACTGTACTGCGATACTCTGAGTCAGACATACGATCATCAAACAAGTCAGCCCATACCTTTTTATCTGTAGGTTTACGGCTGTAGATAATCCATGACAGTTGCTCTGGGCTGTTAAGATTGATAGGTCTGTCACCCATAAGGTCTGCAGCCTGCTCTTCCAATGCAATCTTGAGCATGTTGCGCTCGGTCTCAAACTCCTGACGTACCTCATCAAGTGCTTGCATGTCTACCTTGAAACCACGTTGATATATACGTGCAAGGTGTATCGCCAGTTGGTTGGTTAGCTTGATAGTAGGCAGTAGTTTTGGTGTTGGTGCGTACTGTTCCTCTAACTTGTAATACAACTGCTGTGTTGCATGAAGGTCATGTGATAAATACTCCTCCAGTTCATTGTGAGGTATATCACGTGTGGAATATCCATTCTTAAAGTACTCCTTTAGTGTGTCTTGCTTTTGTGTTGCCAACTCATAGCGTTCAGCACATGCCTCAAGTGACAGAGGTTGCTTCTGTCCACGTTGAAGTACGTACTCACCAAGCATGGTGTCGTATACGTCACCGTCATACACGAAACCTGACTCCCACAGCCACAACAAATCGTGGGGTGCATTGTGAGCAATCAATAAAGGTGTAGCGTCTAACGCATCTTGAACTATGCGGTGACCATTGGGGGTAGGTGCATGGTCTGCATGATCGAATGTGATAATCGTTTCTGTACCACCGTCATCTAACATCCCTACCATCACCAACGTATTCTCAGGCTCAAAGGGATCAAGGTGTAACTTACCGTCCCGTTTTACCGTTGTGTTTTCTACGTCAAGTGTAAGGTGTTTCATGTAATCTCCTCTAATCGGACCATATGTCCCAGTCATCTGTTAGCAATGTATCATTTCCATACACATTGTCAAGCGCCATCTCAAAGTCTTTGTCATTTGCGTAACGACTCATAGCTTCTATTGCTTCTTTTAGTGTCAGGTTATTACTTACCATTGCGTTATACAACCTAACTTCTGCCACTTGTGTTGTTGTACTCATGTTGTCTGCTCCTCTCCATGTAAGTTTATTAGTCTATTCAAGTACCACTGGGATTTTAATAAGTCTTCCTGCTTGTTCTTGTAACGCCAGCGGTGTAGATACTTAGCTATGTTGCCCCGTAGGTAGCCAATGTATTCCTCCGTAGTGAGGAAGTCTTCGATGTAATCAATACACTCGATGCTACCCTTACCGTAGTGCGCCGGGTTATTTACATTGTCTGTCGCATGTTCCGACATTACAATCTCTTTAAAATTCATTACTCTTCCTCCAAACAGAAGCCACACCATGTGGACTTACTTGCATTACCACAGCTGACACATTTACGCCAGCCATTCCTTTCATCACGATGTTGGGATGCCTTACGTTCTTCATCACTCATTGGTCTTATCATTGTCTGTCTCCCAGTATAGACCTGTCTTAATCAGGGACACAAAGCCCACGTTAAAGATGGCTGCGAATGTCTCTGGGTCACACTCAACCTGTAGTGTTGCACTGCCATCCTCATGCTCAGTTATTTCAGTTATCTTGACTTCACTCATCGTCATACTCCGTCAGTGCATCCCATGATACAGGGAATAATTCTATCATCTTGTGGTCAATCTGTCGTGCTACCTCTCGTGTCTCTGCCTGTGTGTCAGGCTTGCAGCGCAGGTTACACATATCAGCGAAGGCATCCAAGCTACCTGACCAGTACCACTCAGTCATGGTTGACTGTGGCAGTACCATACGGGCTTGCTCCGGTGCTATACCTACCCGTAATAGCTCTTTGTATATATCCAGTTGGTTGTAGTTACCTAATGGCCCTTCATATTTTACTTCACCCTCACTACCTTGCTTCTTATCAGCACTACGCCCCCGCCATACGGTAGGCATATAGAACTCAGGTTCATCATCCACATACCTGCGGCTGATCTCGTTCCAACGCAGGAACTTGTGCTTAACCAGCTGACGTGCCACAAAGATTGGAGCCTTGATGTGGAAGCTGGCGAAGCAATGCCCAAAGGGACTGATATGTTTGTGCTTGGCAAGGTAACGAATTAGCTTATCATCCTTAGCCTTGAGCTTAGGTGGTCCCCAAGGATCGTCTTCCATCTCACTGGTCTTACCAAACGATACACGGGCTGCGTTAGCTACAGTCAGGTCATTACCCATATGGTTTATGTACGTTACTTTAATCATCTACCTGTACCCCAATACATTCTACCGTTTCATTTTTGTCGTTGACCATGACTGATGCGTCTCTCAGTCCAGTCTTGCATAAGGTCTCATTGTCATATGTACCCAAGTGGTAATATCTAACGCCGTTCTCTGGTACTAAGACAAGCCACAATAATATCCATACTGTATTAGTCACCTGTCACCTCCTTCAATACTTCTCTAGCCTGTTGCTCCGATAGTCTGAACCATTCACCGTTATCAACTTTGTTCCACGGTTTACCTGTCATTCGTGCAGCAATCAAGTGTGCCTTGCGTTCAGCTGCATTTACGTCATCAAAGTATTGAGAGTACACAATCCAGTAATCACGCAGTGGTGAGTTGGTTTGATAGCTACGCAACCTATCGTTTGCATCAATGGCTCTACCTATCTTGACCCACTCAGGCCAAGCCTTGTTTGTAATTACGTATACGTAACCATCTTGTGCTCCATCTTCCGTCATATCACGGAAGGCATCTATGTCCTCTTGTGTAATCACTGTATAGCCTCCTCTACTTCCTCAAGTGCTTCGTCAATTTCAACTACTACATCTGCAAGTTGATTGTGCTTATCTATCATTTCCAATAGTGCCACCTGAAACGTAGCCATATTCTCTCGTTGCTTGTGCTGATCCCAAAGTATGAAGCCTATACATACTATGAAACCAATCTCTATGAGGGTTGATATGTCAATCATGATACGTACCGTGCAATCTTGTACTCCAAGTCAGTGTGTACAATACCGTGCCAGCCGGACAACTTGTTCTTAACTACGTTGATGTGACGCTGGTTGTCTTCTTCTTCCTGCCCCTCAACTGTAGGGTTCTTGGAGATCATGATCATCAAGTCTGCCTCTGCAGCTTTACCTGTACGTGACCCCTCCATCATAGCCTGATTGAGTACAACCTTACCTTCTGCCTCTGCCGAAAGCTGAGACATGTAGAATACTGCACAGTCTTGTTGCTTTGCAATCTGTCTGGCATGAATGGCATTAGCCTTGAGTGCTTCATCGGGACGTGAGAACCCAGCAGTACGTGCAAACTTGTCACCCATGTCCAGTATAACTACATCAGGTTTGTAAGACTTACACACTGACTCAACCCAGTTCATGTCACGTCCTGTTGCATCTTTGAACATGATCTTGTCACGTATCTTGGCAAAGATTGCCATAGCCTGTGTCTTGTTCTTAACGATCTCGTGCTTGTCCATACCTGTAGCGGCTGTGATGTAGCGGTGAGCTACACGGTGGTAGCCTTCCTCATTACACAGTACAACTACCTTAGCACCCTGCCATGCAAAGCCATTAGGCCCAGCTACAAGTGAGGCATGAAAGGATGTCTTGCCTGTATTTGGACGTGCACCTACCTCAATGAGGTGACCAGCATTGATGCCCTCAACCTTACGTGTCAACGTAGGGATGTTGAATGTCCACTGTGACTCAAGGTCAGTCATTGCAATGATCGTGTCTAAGTCAATGTCCTCCCACTCAACCTTGAGGTTGGGAGTAAAGTCATCACCGTACTGCTCAAGCATCTGACGTAGCGGGTCAAGGCTGGACTTGCTACCATTTACATAGTCGAAGCCAAGGTTGGCAATGTCTTCACCTACTACCTGTTGGAACAGTTTGGATAGCACCTCCTGTGCTACGTCACTGCCCATAGGTTGCTCCTTACTCACTTGCTGGAACAGATGACTGTACGCCTGTTTCTGTGCAGTTGTGAGGGTAGGGTTGTTCGCCATGAACAGAGCCTCAATCTCTGCCGGAGTAACGGTACGCTCGTAACGATCCATTGCTGTGTCGATTGCTTGCTTGATCTTACGGACATCCTTGCTGAACAATCGGTCGGGGCAACGTGCGCCACGGTGATCGTCATAGAAAGTCTTGTCCATCAAGCTTCGGATAAGGGATAGTTCCATGTGTGTCAGTCTCCTAGTGCTGAAAGGTTTGCCATGTCGGTTGGCTGTTTGTATTTAATATCGTCTGTAAGTCGCAGTACCTTTACGGTGTCTACGTAACCCCGTAGTTCCTTTGCGAACTGTAGGGTCTTGGGTAAAGCATCGGGGTCTAATGCTATTATCGCCGTTGAGAATTGCGATAAGTACTCCTTATGTCCATTGGACAATGACGTACCCAACACAGCTACCCCAACATATACACCACCATCACCTACAACGGCAGCACTTATGCAATCCTCAACGACTACCGCAGTTTTACCACGTCCAGAACAGTATGGCAATACACTTTTTCCATACCGCTTCCACTTGGGTATACGATTACCAAGTGATCTGCCCGTAGCATCTACAGTAACTCCACCATGTACAACAGGGAACACCACACGATGTTCCTTCACATCGTACATAAGTCCTAACTGTTGTGCATCAAGTTCCCATTGTTCACAGAAACCTGTGATTTTATTGTAATCACGTACAAACGAATCGGGTCTAACGAATGTTGATACGTGTGTCTCTTCTGCAACATGACCTAACGATCTACGTATGTCATCCGCAGTTAGTGTAGTACGAGTACCACCTGATACAGAGCAACTTGCCTTGTAACAATTCCACACGATAGTACCCATGTTATTTGTAACGGTGAACGTATTCTTAGTATTACATGACGGACAAGTCATACGTCTTGTCTCACCATTTACTAATGATAGATCACTTATAATGTTATTTATATTCATAAGTACTATTCACTTTCTGTGTTACTCGCTACCACTCGATTGTACACTTACATTTCTCTGTGTCAATGCACTATTTGCAGAATGGTACGTATTTTTTAGATATGGTTTCACGGAAGACACATGTGCATGTCCTGTTACGGACATAACTTGGGGTAGTGGTACACCTGCATCAACCATCTGTGTTACTCCTGTTCTACGTAAGTCCATAAGACGTAGTTCCTCTGGTAAACCAGCTAACCGCATGACCCTGCGGCCTACTTTTGACAGCCTCTCCATTGCATACGGTACATATGCACCCTGTACAGGACGTGGGTGAGGTGCTACGTACTCTTGAAAACCAAAGTCATTACGTTGGTCGTTGAGCATTGAACATAGATCATCAGAGATGGGCAGTGTTACGTCAGCCCTACGCTTACTCTGTTCTAAGTTAAGTACTTGTTTAGACAGACTAATGTTCTCCCACTTGAGGTTGCGCATGTCACCTAATCGTTGGCACCATTCGTATGCCATCTGTACAATGAGACCAAGGTTACGATACTCATAGTCACTGTAGGCTACATCAAGGAACTTGATAACGTCACCGTGTGTCCACACTACCTTACGTTGAGGTGTAGACTTACGCTTAATGTTAGCCCACGGATTCTGTGTGGTATGCCCCATCTGTATTGCATAGTTGTACACTCTACTGGCACAAGTGGCGGCATGATTAGCAAAGCTGATGCCACGCTTAACCCACTCCTCATACGCAGCCTTGGCAATCTTTGGTGTAACCAATTCATACTTACGTGTACCCATCGTTTGGTGGAGGACAGTTAGGAAGTATCTGTAATCCACTTTAGTGTTAGGTCGTAACATGTTGAAATCATTAGACTGATAGTAGAAGTTTATCAAGTCCGTCACCTTGCTGTTAGGCTTTACTTGTATAACAAGAGACTGCTCATGCCTCCACGCATCAATGGCTGCGTTGTGTTCCTTCACAATCTTGCGCACCTCCTTCATGTCACTGCCGTACTCCTCACGTTGCACGACACCTTCATCTACAAGGGACTGCGGTGGGTTGAAGCGGTATGAGATCACCCCAGAGGGTGACACTCGTTGTTGTACGTAGCGTGGTAGTTTAGGCATAGACTATGCAGCCTCCAACAAACGGAACCTGTCATCACTGACCCACTTACTTACCTCTTGCTCACGTGACCACATAGACATAGCCTGTGTGTCGTTGCCAGTGTTCTTGAGGTTGAACCCATTGCGTTCATCTGCATAGGTAGCATAGTTAGTCATAGCACTATACAGTGCGAACTTATTGTGACCACGGGTCGATGCCTCTTGCATGTACAAGCTGTACATCTTCTCTGACTTACGCTTAGACCCCAGCATGTCATCAAGCAAAGAGCTTACGTCTACATACTTGAGGTCAGTGTGTGCCCACACTTGCATCTGTTGTGCTTGCTGGTAGAAGTCGGTACGGGCACGGTTAAGCTCATAGATGAAGCTCTCCATAGAGAAGTTGGATGTGTTCTTCTTGCGCACTTTGTCGTGATCTCCTGTGATCATACCATTGGTACAAAAGAAATCAATTGCACCAAAGAATACTTGGTTGCTGCATGACCCATCAATACCGTGCAGACTGATGATACGATTACCGATCTCAGTTTCAAACTTGTCTGTGCTGATGTCCATCGTGACATTGGGCAAAGTGATGTCGAGCATAGCCCACGCACCATTACGTGCAGTTTTGAAGTTATACTTAGCACCATCAAGATCATCGTTAGATAACGTCTCTGTGGCTGTATCTACTACCCCACGAAAGAAGTCACCATGCGATGCGCACTTGAAAGATTTACCAACAATACCAAGTGGTTGACCTGTACTTTGGTTGATGACGTACTTCTTGTCGGGCATACGTGTGTCCTCAAATGCTACGTCAAAGTCTAAATATTCTGGAATATCAAACGGCATACTATTCTCCTATGATTGTATGTACGGCAACTGTGCCATAGTTATGTAGTATATGTCCACCCCTGTACTAGTAACGATAAGCTATCTGTAGAATAGGTGTGACCCATAAGTCACAGTCTTAGATAGGGATGCACTCCAGTACGGGTTAACGTACCTTGCATGATAATGTGTAGCACCGTTGGTAACGTCAGGCACTACACCTGTGAGTACTTGATTGGCTACCAGCACGGACCTTGCCCATGCCAGTATCTCTGTGGGTTCGTCAGGTTTACCGTCACAGTACCATGTAAACTGGCACTTGAACCTGCCCTTTTCATAGCCTTGATGTACTACGGAACATACATCGTCAGGCCATCGTCCACTTGCAACCCTGTTGAGTACAACATGAGCCACAGCGGCTTGACCCTGCAACGGTTCACTACGTGCTTCGTGATACACATTGAGAGCCAAGCACATTAACGCTGCGCTAATCATTGGAGCACCATAGGTGAATCATGAATGTATCCATAGCTTGTGTACTCTGCATGTACGTACTCAGCACAGTCAATGAACTCAATCTTTGTGCCGGGATGGTCATGAATAGCCATGTGAATTGCAAATTCAACTGCACTGTTCCAACTGTTTACAGCGGGATACGTAGTGTCGAGCTTGACCACGGATGCTACACCGTCAATCTCAAGCGTTACGTCATATGCCATAGTAACCATGATTAGTTCTCCAGTTTTAGGTTGGGGAAGGCATTACGAACTCTGTATCCAACAGTGCGTACTGACTGCATAGTGCTGTGGTAACAGTCACCTTCTAAGTCAATCATCTCTTGGTCAAAACTCATCATCGTGTCAGACACAAATCGTAATACTTCTTTCTGTGTGTCTGTAAGATTGTTAAATGCTTCACGCATAGGCTTCTCTTTGTTTTCACGTTCAAGTTTCCATTGCTCTTGACGGGCAAGTTCTTCTTCATTTGGAATGTATGGCATAGTTGTATCTCCTATCCTGCAAAATGCCCAAGCTTACGGGCGGTGTTAAGTGTTTTGAAAAAGTATACTGTACGTCTACCAAAGTGGTAAGCTACAGATGTCTGCATACGTTGACGCTTGAACCATCCCCG
>Ga0222718_10003618_pt1 | contig 13176 bp, 19 predicted proteins | sample C33_27DmetaG_FD_165045 | JGI IMG/M metagenome (GOLD analysis project Ga0222718, IMG submission 165045) | Estuarine water microbial communities from San Francisco Bay, California, United States - C33_27D | ecosystem: Environmental > Aquatic > Marine > Unclassified | place: USA: California... | reverse complement strand
TCTGCACGAGAAATTTTCTGTGACAGAGTTGATTTTTTTATCCCAAGCAAATCTGCAAGTTCACGATCAAAACGTAATCCAAATTTTTGTTTAGTGATTTCAAAGAGTTGCTTGGACTTGTCCATAATAGCGCAAAAAAATGTTGAAATAGTTTAAAAAGTCCAATAAAACTAATTGAACAAATTGTTCAACTGTTAAACAGTTTACATAAAAAACAGATGGAAAACAACATAAGTTTATTGGAAGTGAGTAAAAAAACTGGGGTATCTGTGGATAAACTCCGCAGACTCCGTAGGGAAGGCCGAATCCCGCAGGGATGGCAATCTCATGCCCATGCCCCGATTATTTTTAGTTTAAAAGAGTTCAAATTGATTGAGGCCAGTCTATGACCGACATTGAACTTGATGAGATCAGATCTGACCTAAAAGAAATCAAGGAGATGATGCAGATCATCTCCCGTCAGGTGGCAGCAGACACTGAAATTGCTGCCGTTCGCGCTCTCCGCAAGTTGGAGGAGAGTCGCATTAACCAACAGATCCGCCAGATGTCAGAAATGGCGGACTAACCTAAAGAGGACGCATGTACATCATTCAAGAACAAGTTAGCGACAACGTATCCAGTTACTGGGTTCATGCCTTCATGTATGGACTGTTCCCTACTCAACAGGATGCAGAAGCACAGGTTCAGGAACTCAAGCATGAATTCGATGACCCAGAAAATGGGATCATCAATGAGTACAAGATTCAGTTCATGACTGATGAGGAATTAGATCAATACGATGAGGACGATCTTCAAAGCATCGTAATCGTCAACTAAGAACCCTCACCGGCTTCCCAGTGCCGTGATCTGTGTGCTGTCGTGGTCCCGCCTACACAGGTCTAAAACTGGGCTTCCACTGGGGTGCAGAACATTGGACTCATTGACAGAGTTCTCTGAAGTGAGATGAAAGCGGTTTTTCTCATTTCATCTGCATCCCATTGGATGAGCCAACCCAATACATGGAGAGTGATGATGTCCAGAGTCGAATACCTCTTTGATTTAGAGATTCAGCACCGCAAGTCCAGAATCCTCCGTCCCTCCCAGCAGTTACTTCTACGTCGTGCCTATTGGTGGGTGCGTCTTCAATGGATCACCCTGAAATGGAAACTACGACAGCAGAAAAACTGAATGCTCGATTTGAAGCGTTCAAGGCAGAGACTGCACGGATGGGTCGAGCGTACTGGGCATCTGTGCGTCGTGCAGAGGCAAGGTCCAAGGAGATCCGAGCATCCTACACTGCAGTCTACCAGTGTCCTCAGTGTGGTCTGTTCCGACCTGCCGAGCATACCCAGCAGTGCAGGGATCTGCGGCCTGTCGATCCATCAATGGAAGAGAAACTGTCTAGGAGGGACGATGTATTTAATGACGTTACATGGGACTACCAGGCGACCCTTGAGTGAACGACTGCGAGAGAGGTTGGAGAAGTTAGATGCCAAGCCTGCTCTCCTGTTCTGCAGTCGGTGCGAGACCTACAAGCCCAACAGGAAACCATATTGGAATCCTGGCAGAGCCAAGTGCCGTGCATGTGAAAGGATTCGATGAGCTACCCGCATACTGGAAATAGGTTATGTCGCAACTGTCGGCACTACCGGACTGCGGGGAACTTCCGACTTCCCAGCAGTTATATCTGGGGAATGTGTGGAGTGACTGGGGCAGATGAAGCACCCTTGCACGCCTGCGGATTTTGGGAATGGGATGAGGATCGGAAGGAGAAGAAAGAGTGAGTCATTGGAAGGACCCTCGGATCTGTCTGATGTGCGGACTCAAGTACATCCCCTTGGTGGCACGACAGAAAACCTGCGGGGAGATCTGCAGCAGAGAATACAAACTAGAGCAGGAAAAACTGAAGTATCGGTCGGTCAATCCTAAACCGTGCATCGTCTGCAAAGAAATATTCCAGGCAGATCGACGAGCAAAAACCTGCAGTGAGGAATGCAGTCGCAAATGGAGGAACAGAAGGATTGGGAGAAAGTATCCGCCAAAGAATTGTGTCGTCTGCAAGAAGGAATTTTACGGGAGTCCTCGCTCCATCACCTGCAGTGCTGAGTGCAGTTATCAGTCGAAGTTAGAGAGAGCAAGGTTGGGGTTGTATCTAAAAGATCGACCTCCGAAACCCTGCGAGACCTGCGGGGAGATGTTCAAACCGAAGACTCTGAGTCATCGATTCTGTGGTCGAAAATGCTGGGAATCGAACCCTCGCAAACCTCCCCAGATTGTGGGCTGTCTGCATTGTGGGGAGGAATACACGAAGGTCAACAGTCATCAGAAATACTGCAGTGCTGACTGTTTTGATGAGGCAAGGAGGCAGAGGGCGCAGTGGAATAATTGGAAAGTAAGAGGGGAACCGAAAAAGAAAGTTGTGAAGTGCAAAAGTTGTAATTTTCATTTTGAGCAGAAGCACTCACGGCATGTCTACTGTTCCGCATCTTGTAACAGTGATGCCCAGAGAGAACGTGGACGACTGGCAACCCAGAATTCTCCGATTCGTCCCAAGGTTTGTCTGCACTGTAAGGAGGAGTTCATGCCAAAGACCCGCAAGTCGATGGCAAAGTTCTGTTCCCACAAGTGCCAAGGTGGGTATCGAGTTGCCAAACGGCAGGAGAAAATTGATGAGTTGGAGAAGGGACAGAAGAACCAGGTTCAACTGCAGAAGAAATGGGACGACTCATCGATTCAGGTCCGAGATTGTCCTCCAGACACGGCATATGCCAAGGAAATCTGGGCCTATCTGAAGAAGGGGAAGACGATCACCAAGTATCTGCACCCGATTTGGGCAGTTGGATCGACCATCAATGAAGATGAAGAGGAGTTACTGGAATTAGAAATTTAACGGTGCTGGGCAAAGTGGTGAGCGGAGTCCTCCCTAAAAAAATTCCGCTACATTCATGTACCACCTAATCAATACGGGGTTTTTCGCGTTTTCTCCCCCTACGATCTCAGCACCTCCCAACCCACTGATCTGCATCAGTCGCATGTCGTGCGACTGGTAGAGACCAGTGAAAAGACTGCAAATCGAGAGACGCATCCACGCTATCAGGTCTCTCCGACGTTGTGTCGTCACTGCGCAGGAAATCGGTTACTGACATGACGGTTTCCAGAGGTTCTGCAGTCCAAACTGATGATCGGCACTTAGGATCTGCCGAGAAGGTGCTGGTCTCTGTTTTCGATAGGAGCAATGGATGGCAAAAATATTATTTGACGCAGAAACAGTTGCTTGGACTCAAGACTGTGATCACGAAAACCTGAGTCGTGACTACGGTCCTCATCCTGGTGGGCACTACTGCAAAGTGACCTGTGAGGATTGTGGGCGTTTCATGAAGTGGGAAGGCAAACCGAAGGAGAAGAAGTCACGCAAGGGTCAGGCGGATCTCCGCAATCGTTTCTGCAAAGACTACTGCGAGATGTGTCTCAGCATGAAAGAGGATCTGGTGCTGCCAGACACTCTGGAGATCCATCATGTTCTGGAGGTTCAGCATGGAGGCAGTGATGCCCCTGAGAACCTGCAGACTCTCTGCACTGGGTGCCACAAGATGGTTCACTGGCGCAGGACCTACAACCGACATTCTAGTTTTAAGGTTAATGATGGGAATAATTTCTAAAAATGCCCCTTTTGGGTCTTTTGGCAAGGACGCAAAGTGTGATTCTTGTCAACGACCAGCAGATGCCTATTGGAATTTTCAAGGAGGAAAAGACGTTTTTATTTGTTTCTTTTGTGCTGTTCGAGATCTTCCAAAACTAATTGCTGATTCGATCTTTAGTCGTACAGCATTTGAAAATGAAATAGGTTTTGACCCAGAGGATCAATCTTTAACGCAATTAAAACGTTTTTGTACTGACCAACAAAATAGTCATCATTTACGTTGGCGCAGTCAACAAATTGAAATAATGAAGAAAAATTTTTTGCTTGCTGCACGTTACGCAGCAGAAAATGAAAATTCTTACATTAAAAAATATGTAGAGAGAATACCAATCACTAATTCAAGCGCATCTAATGAGATTTCAAACTAAAACGAAGACCCCCAAACTGCAGACTGCCTGGTCTCCTGAAGACGGTTGGCTCAAGTGGTCTGCACATTTTCAACGATACATTCCATATGAGGACACATGGAAGGAATCAGCTCAGGGAAACTGAAAACCCCACTGAAGGCCTTAATTTACGGCATTCCAGGAGTGGGGAAGTCTACACTGGCAGCATCATTCCCAAATCCCTTGATCCTAGACATTGAGGGCAGCACCGGACGTTTGGATGTGGATCGGGTGGATCTACGGAAGGAGAAGTTCAGCACTGTGATGGACTGGTTGCGACGACTTGCCAAGGAAGAACACGATTATCAGACCTTGGTCATTGACACGATTGACTGGTTGGAACCGAAGGTCTGGGAGGCTACCTGCGCTCGTCTGGAAGTGCCCAGCATTGAGACTCCAGGGTATGGCAGAGGATATGTGGAGACGAGCTCACAGGAGTGGCCCCAGTTCTTGGCAGGTTGTACCTATCTCTGCGATCAACGGGGGATGAATGTGGTGCTCCTGGCACACTGCGAACAGAAACGGATCTTTGACCCGATGCTCACCGAATACGACCGTTGGGATGTCAAACTGCACAAACGGGCTGCTGCAAAGTGTGTGGAGTGGGCTGAGTGTGTGGGGTTCCTGATTCTGGAAACCATGGTCCGCAGGCAAGGGCAGAAGGAACTACTCAGCACCGATGGAGAACGGGTGCTGCTGATCAATGAGGGTGCCCACTATGTTGCCAAGAATCGTTTTGGGTACAACGGGGATGGGATTAAGCCTGTCAATTATGAAATGCTTGCCAAGGAGTTAGCACTATGAGTCGCGTAATCTTTGATGCTGGTCAGGTCGAACTCCGTTCAGCAGGAGGTTCTGGCAATGGCAATGGACCTATTTTAGATGAGGGCAACTACCTGGTCAGTGTTGCAGAGTTGGAGGTACTGCCGGAAGAGACCGATGATCAGGGCAAGTTTCTTCAGCAACAGATCAAGGTGGAGTTCCAGTGCGGAGAAGGTCAATTCCGCACCTGGTACACTGTCTCTCACAAAGAAAAGGATTTCTGGGCTGTTGGACTCGGACACGATCACCTGAAGCAGATCTGTGTCTTCTCTGGTTGCCCGAACCATAAGATCACTGATGACAAGAGTTCCTACAATCCGATTCTGGAAGGAAAGCAGTTTGCCATTGGCATCCGCAACCTGACTGACAAGAAGACGGGTGCTGTGATGCACAAGAAGCTCGACAACGGGAAGAGTTACCCCAAGAAGATCGTCAAATACTTTGCCCAGTCGATCACAGATCTGCCTCCGGTCAGCAAGTCTGCCTCCACGGCACCAGATGCACAGGACATCCTCAACAAGTTCAGCAAAACCTTCAAAGGGTCCAGCATCATGTCTGTGGATGTACCTGCAGGTGCTCCGACCGGAGGCACACCGACTGGTGCAGAAGAAGATGTTCCCTTCTGAGGATGCAGTGATGACAGAGACCTGGAACACGGCAGACCTTCCGGTTTCTGTCTACAACAACTGCTACACCACGGTCAGCACCTATGTCCAGCCGATGGGCAGCATCATTGACATGATTCAGAGTGATGTTTATCGGGAGTTCATCATTGATCTGGTCACGATTGGCGAGACCTTTGGGTTTGACTCTGAGGAGTACCGAGAACAGAAGCAGGATCTCGTCTGTTTCAGTGTCTATGGACAATATCATTCGATCAAACGGCAAGCCTACGATCCAAAGACGAGAAAGCCGAATATCCAGATTTACAACCAGATTGGACACGGAGACATTGACAAGCTGGAGGTTCAGCAGGCCAAGGAGATCCGCAACCTCCTCAAACTCTCCCGATACATTGCCTGGTGCTACCTCTCACCGTCTCAACGAGGGGTAAAGTTCGGGGTCCGCACCGATGCCACTACCGATAATCATCTCGACTACTTTGAGCAGATTCAGCAGCACTTCTCTGAGTATCTGGAACTGCCGATTGAATACTTTGACTTCAAGGTCAAGGACCTCTCCAGGCTCTGTTTTCTTTCGCATGATCCTGATGCGTATCTGAATCCTCATCCTGATCCGTTTCCTTTCAAGGAAGCAGAACAGGCAGAGGTCAAGGGCAGAGTCATCTTTGATGCCGAGCAAGTGCAGGAGTCCAAGAAGGACTTCCTTGATGATACAAACTGGGAAGAGGTCCTACAGCATGTCCCAGGGTATGAGGATCGGGACACCTGGGTTGAAGTCGGCATGGCACTCAAGGCCGAACTCGGAGATGCAGGTTTCCCTCTTTGGGAGAACTGGTCAAAGCAATCGGCAAAGTGGAACAACGAGAACAATCCACAACGACGATGGAATAAGTTTGAACCGTCACGGATCACCGGAGCCACCTTGATCTTCCGTGCCAAGGAAAACGGTTGGGAACCTCGACAGCAACGTGCGAAGAGTGCCATCCAACAATCCAAGGGCAGAGCTGCACCTGTGGAGGTTCAACAGGGGAATCTGCACTACCAGATCAACAAACAAGGACAGCAGGTCCTCATTCCGAATCTGCACAACTGCCGTGAGCTGATTCAGCAGCAACGTCTCTCTGTCTGGTATGACGAATTCCTGCGGCAGATTCAGACTGAGGATTTTGATGGCGAGATCATTCAGTGGGATGACAGTCGAACTCTGGAGTTGACGGTACAGATGCAGTCCCTGGAAGGAATGCGGAGACTCGGCAGAGACATCGTGGATCAGGCCATTCACCTCGTTGCCTACCGGAATGTGCGGAACTCCCTGCAGGACTGGCTCAGTGCTCTGCAATGGGATGGGACTGAGAGACTCGATACCTGGTTGGCACGGTACTGCGGGGCAGAGGTCGATGAGTACACTACCGATGTGGGGAAGTGCTGGTTACTGGCAGCAGTGGCACGGGCCTATGAACCTGGAACCAAGTTTGACCATATGCTGGTGCTGGAAGGTCCACAGGGGATTGGCAAGTCCAGCATCTTTGAGATCCTTGCTGGAGGGTACTTCAGTGAGCTCAACAAGTTTGATGGGAAGGAACCTGCGGAGAAACTGGCAGGACGTTGGTTGATTGAGGTTGGTGAACTGGCTGGACTCCGCAAGTCTGATGTGGAGACCGTCAAGTCCTTCCTGACCTGTCGAGTGGATCGATACCGACCTGCCTATGGCAGATATGTGATTGATGTACCGAGGACCTGTGTCTTTGGGGGGACAACCAATGCTGATCAGTATCTCAATGATGCCACAGGCAACCGCAGGTTCTGGCCTGTTCGTTGTGGGCAGGTGGATCTGCCACTTCTCAGAGAGGAACGCGATCTTCTGCTGGCGGAAGCCGTCAGGCGCTACCAGCAGGGAGAAACCTTCCTGTTGGGTGAGTCTGCACGAAAGACCGTGTTGATGCTGCAGGAAGATCGAGATCAGGATGATGCCTGGATGGGTCCCATCAGCCGATGGCTGGACAAACGACATGCTGCCACGATGGAAGAGTTGTTTACCGATGCCTTGGACTTTGAACACAAGAACCAATGGAAACGTGCTGATGAAGTTCGGATCGGCAACATCATGAAGAAACTGAACTGGAAACGGTATCGAGTGAGGAATGATGGAAGGTTGGTTTATGAGTATCGACCAGAAAAATGATCAGTTTGTTCCTATGTGTTCCTATGTTGGGAGAGGAGATAGGAACGCTGGAGGCCGCATAGATACTGGGTTGTTCCTATTGTTCCTATTGTTCCTATCTATTCTATAAGAAAACATTGAAAGGAAAAGGAAAGAGGATAGGAGCAGGGAGAGAGGGGATCTGTACTTTCCCAGTGTTTTGCACGATTTAGATAGGAACATAGGAACATTTGTTTTTTGGACTGTAAGTAACTTAAATTATTGAAGTAATCGTGTTCCTATGTTTTTTAAGGAGATAGGAACAGATAGGGACAAGATAGGAACAGATAGGAAATATGACTGAAATCCAACACGCACAGGTTCAATACATTCCAGGAGTCTGTAGGAACTGCTGTCATTTTTATGCAACGGAACACTACAACCTCTGCCGAAGAACCAGGCCGAAAGGGGAGGTCATCTCGGAAGATGATTTCTGTGGGAAGTTTAAGTGTGCTACCTGGGCACGACGGAAAGATCAACAGGGGAGAATGCTTCTGCCGATGAAAGTCTTCCATCCAAACCATCCTGATTATTTCAAACTCTTTCCCAGTGATGATGATGACTGCACCCAAGAAATCTAACCGGAAATATTCTGATGAGGATGTCGAAGCCTTCTGCAATCACATTGCCGATGGCAAGAGTCTTCAGGAAACTGCGGAACTGTATGGCATGACGAGGTATGCACTGTACCAGGTACTGAATCGGAATCATCAGGAACGTTATATGTCTGCTCTCAATGAACGGGCAATGCGCCATGCAGAACACATTGAGTATCTTGCCAAAGAGTGTGAACAGGGACGAATTGATCCGAGAGCTGCAGATGTGTCGATCCGTGCCAGACAGTGGATCTGTGCAAAGTATCATCCTGAGTTCCTTGCCGAACGAATGAAGAAGGATGTGTCTGTGGAACACTCGATGAGGAAGGAACACCTGGACACGATGAAGAAGATTGCCAAGAGGAAAGCGGAGATTGATCATAAGTCTGAGCAAAAGCCCAAGGATTGAGCAGATGCCCGTTAACATTACGCACACCTGATCATACGCACATGCTCGACATTAAAACTATTATTTATCTGACAATGATTTCTGTCACAAAACCTAGTGTTTTGATTGATTCCTCGCTAGGCCAGTAAACAGGGGGGTGTGAATGTTTACTAATTATAAAAGTAAACATTGGGACGGGCCAGATCGCAGATTTCGCAGACCCCCCCCCAGGGGTGGTCGAACCGAGGGGGTGGCGTGCATGCGCACCCCTCTACCTCTCCAACCTGCTGCTGAGATCTAGTGAACCCAACGCAACGTGAACTGCTCCGTCTGAAGGACCTGGGTTTCAAACAGAAAGAGATGGCCCAGGTGCTAGGGATCTCGGAATCAGCAGTGTCCCAGCAACTCAAACGCATAGAAAAACTCAAGGCAACCACCCCTCCTAGAGCTACAGCAGAGAAGCGGATTCAGGACAAACTCAGTCGGGAGTTGCAGGCAGCCGTAGAGGTCCAATGTCCTGCTGGGTTCATCGATGTTCTCTCGGCAACAGAGATCATTGAGGTGAAACGAGCAGACCGTTGGAAATCGGCAGTCGGGCAGGTGCTAGCGTATCAGATCTACTTTCCCAACCATCGTCCGAGGATACATTTATTCTGGAGGGGATCAGAACGCTACCCGAACACCAATGCAGTGCTGGAGTGTTGTTCCAGACTAAAGGTGCTGGTCTCTTGGGAACCCCCCCCGTACCCCGTCAATCTGGGAGAAGATTCCTGATGCTAAAAATTTTCAAAATTTGTCCACAACCGAAGCCGAGGATGACAAGATCCGACAGATGGAGAACCAGACCCTCGGTGCTGGCATACCGAGCATTTGCCGATGCAATGCGTTCTCAATCCGATGGCTGGGAACTGCCGGATGCCTTCCATGTGCGTTTCATCGTGCCGATGCCAAGGTCCTGGTCCAAACGCAAACGCCTGCAGATGGTGAGCACCCCACACCGACAACGTCCAGACCTCGACAACTTCATCAAATCCTTTGACTGCCTCCGCGAAGAGGACAGCAGCATCTGGAAGATCAGTGCCGAGAAAGTCTGGGGAGAGGAAGGTGCGATCATCATTGACGATTTGAGAGATGAGTTTTGAATTCTAAATTTCTTACCGTTTCGTGGTTTTCAGCAGGTGTTTCTTCTGCAGTGGCGACCAAACTAGCAATAGATCAGATTGATCGTATTCTCTACGCACATATAGAAGACCAGCACCCAGACACCTTGCGATTTATCGCAGACTGCGAGGAGTGGTTTGGTCATCCTGTGGAGTTCCTGCAGGGGAAGTACAAGGATGTCGCAACTGCCTGCAAGATGTCTGGAGGGAGGGGGTACATCAACGGGCCATCTGGTGCGGCTTGTACCAAGTTTTTGAAACGAAGAGTTCGGCAAGAATGGGAAATGACGGTAACAACTCCCTTGCGATATGTCTGGGGGTTAGACCTTAAAGAAACAGAACGTGCAGATAATTTATTGGATTCAATGCCAAAGCAAGAGCATCTGTTCCCTTTGATTGAACATCAAATGACCAAAGAACATGCTCACGAAGTGCTAAAGGCATCCGGCATCAATCGTCCAGTGATGTATGAGTTGGGGTATCACAACAACAACTGCGTTGGTTGCGTTAAGGGCGGAATGGGATACTGGAACAAAATCCGTGAAGATTTCCCAGATGTGTTTTGGGAACGAGCAAAACTAGAACGAGAGATAGGCGCATCATGCATCAAAGGGGTTTATTTAGATGAGTTAGATCGAAGCAAGGGTCGCCATTCTCCTCCTATTGTTGATGACTGTGGGATTTTGTATGAACTAATTAAAATAGGTCCCTAATGCAACTCTCTGAACTGATCTTAACCTACGAGAAGCACCCAGATTTATTTGTTGAGGATCTGCTGGGAGTCACCCCCCAGGACTGGCAACGGGAAGTGATGTCTGCAGTGGCAAAGGGACAACGGAGGTGCAGCATCCGCTCTGGGCATGGAGTCGGAAAATCCTCCTGTGCATCCTGGTTGATGATCTGGTTTCTCCTCACAAGGTATCCGGTCAAGGTGGTGGTCACAGCGCCAACGGCCTCCCAGTTGTTCGATGCCCTCTTTGCAGAGTGCAAAAGATGGATCAAGGAACTCCCCACCCCAATCAAATCGTTGCTGGAGATGAAATCCGACCGGATCGAGCTGGGTTCTTCTCCAACCGAGGCATTCATCTCAGCCCGAACGAGCAGATCCGAATCCCCAGAATCCCTGGCAGGAGTCCATGCAGACCATGTATTGCTGGTCGTAGACGAGGCATCTGGGGTACCAGAGTCGGTCTTTGAAGCAGCCTACGGTTCGATGTCTGGCAAGGATGCCACAACAATTCTGCTCGGCAACCCCACCAGATCATCAGGATATTTCTTTGAGACGCACACCCGACTGCGGGACAGTTGGTGGACGAAGCAGGTCAGTTGTCTTGATTCTCCTCTGGTCTCTCCAGATTTCATTGCAGAGATGGAACTGAAGTACGGTACCGACTCCAACGCCATGCGTGTCCGAGTGCTGGGAGAGTTCCCTCTTGCCGAGGACGACACCCTGATCTCCCTGCATGCGGTGGAGCAGGCCAGCAAACGCAAAGTCGAGCAACCGGAAGGAACCCCCGTAGTCTGGGGCCTGGATGTCGCACGATATGGAGACGATGCCAGTGTGCTCTGTATCCGTCAGGGCAGACACCTGATGGAACTGCACAGTTGGAAGAAACTCTCATTGATGGAACTTGCCGGACGTGTGCTGGATCTCCTGCACAGCAGTGACGAACCTCCAGAGGAAATCCTGGTGGACAGCATCGGATTGGGTGCAGGAGTGCTGGACCGACTGCGGGAACTCGACATCAGTGCCAGAGGGGTGAATGTATCAGAGAGTCCAGCGATGGCAGACCGGTATGCGAATCTCCGTGCAGAACTCTGGGACTTGACGAAGTCCTGGTTCAATGAGGAGGTGCAGATCCCGAATGATGATTCTCTGATTGCAGACCTAACTGCCCCACGGTACTCGTTCAACAGCAGCGGCAAGATGCTGGTGGAGAGTAAGGCCGAGACCAAGAAGAGGTTGGGCAGATCAACAGACTTTGCAGACTCGTTGGTCCTCACATTCGCATCAAGTGCTGCAGGCGCATCTGGACAGTACCGGAGGAAGAAGAGAGGGAGGAGAAGGAATGTGGGAGGAGTGGTCTAGTTGGACTCTGTCTGGTGGATCACCAAGGACGGAGATGAGTATGTGCGAGAGTTGTTTGATCGACATTACAGCAGAAGGATCTTTGCAGACGGGACACCCCCCCCCAAGCTGTTCGTGGGTCCAGGCGAGAAGTTGGTATTGCGAACCTGGGAGTGTGATGCCATCTGGGTCTGGCGCAAATTCATAGATGACAGTGGGCAAGAAGGAATCAACTGCGCGATCTTCCGAAACGAATCAAGCCACAGATCCTCGGACCTTGTCCGACAGGCAGACCGAATCGCTGATCACTGCTGGCCTGGTGAGAGGCATTACACCTATGTTGATGCGGAGAAGATCACCTCAGTTAACCCTGGATTCTGTTTTAAGGCAGCTGGGTGGAGGACCTGCGGACGAACCAAGTCAGGGAAGGTAGTGCTCGAGAGGGTGCCCCAGTAATTCATACCATATATATAGGGATCATATGCATACGCTCAAAAAATCATTGAAGCCCAAGTTATTTGCAGAGCATCACGACAGAAGATGGCATATAGAAAACAAAAAAGAATTTTACTTTGAATCCGTTTCTGACCTGAAGGATTTAACGTACCAAGAGAAACAAAGTTTGTTAGAAGCATTGGAAGGTTCACTGAGCAGTGCGGAAAGTAATCGTGTAACGGTGATGATGGAGGTTGAGGCAGGTCGTGCAGAACTAGATCAGAATTGGTTAAAGCGAATCAATTACAAGATTGGGAAGCAAAGGACACAACGCAAATTATTGATGGAACACATGCGACAACTTCAAGGACAGGGGTTGTTGTCTGCGTTCTACGACATTGCCAAGATCATGTTACCCAAAAAAAGTTTTGAGGAGATTTTGAGCAAGGCAAAATCCTTGAGCAAAACATCACCATATATATAGGAGATTTTTTATGGTCCTCTCTGACGAAAAACTGATGGAATTGATTCACTCTGGCTACATCCCCAGTGATGTGCATCTCGGCCCCTGTTCTGTGGATCTGACCTTGGCGGAAGACTACCTGGTGCCGCACTTACCGGAGGATCGCCCTTACATCACGGTCACAGAAGACTACCCGCACAAACTGGCACCCGTTGAGAGTTTTGTGCTTTACCCAGGTAAGTTTGTGCTGGCAAGCACCAATGAACTGATCAAGATTCCAGATCATATGTGTGCAGTTGTGCATGGCAGATCGAGTGTCGGAAGGTTGGGAATCCAGGTACAGAATGCAGGTTTCA
>Ga0222718_10003617_pt1 | contig 13178 bp, 11 predicted proteins | sample C33_27DmetaG_FD_165045 | JGI IMG/M metagenome (GOLD analysis project Ga0222718, IMG submission 165045) | Estuarine water microbial communities from San Francisco Bay, California, United States - C33_27D | ecosystem: Environmental > Aquatic > Marine > Unclassified | place: USA: California... | reverse complement strand
AGTCAAACATGTGTTCGTTCGGTTGGGGATCAGATGTTCGGGAATTTTCTTCCGAGCGGGGTTGACACGAACGGATGTTCGGGGTACAAATGTTCCCAGAACAGGTGTTCGTAGCGCGGTCGATCGAGGCCGTTCAACGAATTCCGGTGTTCCCGGGCCGAACCGGGGGTGTCACACCCCCTCCGTACGGTCCATGGCACACCGCTCAACGCAGATCAGGAGCACAACATGAGCACTATCGCACTCCACAACCCCGCCGCTCTCCGCACCGGCCCCCGACCGAGCGAGGCGGTCTACCGCCGTCGTCGGCTCGTGGTCGGCACGGTGCTCGCACTGATGGTCGTCACCGCCGGGCTCGCGGTGAATGAGGCACTGGCCGGTATCGGTGGCGTGACTGCCTCCGCCGCCGATACCGCGCCGTCCAACGCCCCATCAACGGTTACCGCCCTTCCGGGCGACACGTTGTGGGCGATCGCGGTCGAGCACCACGGCTCGGTCGACCTCCACCGGTATCTCGACCGGCTGGTCCTGCTCAACGGCGGCCCGAGCATCCAGGCCGGGCAGGTCGTTCGTCTTCCCTGAGTGCCCGGGGGTCACGACGACCCCCGATTACCCTCGGGGGCGTGCACTGTCCTGCCTGTCGCGCCGATGACACGAAGGTCGTCGACTCGCGTCTGGCCGAGGAGGGCAACGCGGTCCGGCGCCGTCGCGAGTGCCTTGACTGCGGCTATCGCTTCACCACGTTCGAGCGGATGGACGAGGTTCCGCTTGTGGTCGTGAAGTCCGATGGCACTCGCGAGGCCTTCGACCGCGCCAAGGTCACCGCCGGCGTGTCCGCCGCTTCCAAAGGCCGATCGCTCGGTGACGCTGATATCGCCGCGTTGGTCGACGGGGTTGAGGAGGAGATGCGCGCCATCGGGGCCGCAGTCTCAACGGCGCAGGTCGGCGTCGCCGTGCTTGACCGCCTCCGCCTCCTCGACGATGTGGCTTATCTGAGGTTCGCCTCGGTGTATAAGGACTTCGATGCGGCCGCTGATTTCCACCGCGAGATCGAGCTGCTCAGCAAGTCCGATCCCGCTCCCACCGCGTGAGCAGGTGATCCCCGGCGATCAGCACGTGCCGGCGGCGGAAGTGACGCAGTTGTTCGGTCGGGCCATCGAGTGCTCGCTGGCCCGTGCCGGCGACGAGGGTCGGTGAGATGGTCAGGTTGATGGCGTCAATCAGATCGTGGAGGTGCAGCGCCGCGTTCAACCTCGGTCCTCCCTCAAGATGTATGGGCGCGGCGCCGACTGCGAATCGCTCACGGACCCCTCGAATGGCGCCCTCGATGTCGACGTCGTCCTCACCCGCTCGGATCACGTCGATGTGGTGGGGAACGTCGACTCTCGCTGAGGCGACAGCGGTGGCGCGGCCGGATCGCCAGAAGGCCGACTCCCAGTCGAGGTCCCCGCGTCCGGTGACGACGGCGAAGTGGACGGTCGGGTCGGTCGGCACGGCGTAGTCCTCGGAACGCAACGTTCCCGCGCCAACGAGGGTGACGCAGGCGTGATGGCGTAACCGGAGCAACACGGCAAGGTCGACGCGACTCGACAGCCCGCGTGATCCTCCAGCGACGGCCACGCTGCCGTCGAGGCTCGTGACCATCGACATCTCGATCGCCGGCTGATCGCCATGGAGGGTCTCGGAGCGCGAGGAGGGGCCGTAGGCGAGATCGATCGCGCGGGTGAGTTCGTCACTCTCAAGTTGTTCGAGATCGAGTCCGTCCGACGTTCCTCCCTGGTCCACCCCACGATCATGGCCCACCTTCGTGCGCGGTGTTCATGACCATCGAGATGGGCCTCGGCTCGATCGTCGGGCGCGCTCGTCGAGCCGTCCACAAATCTCCGCGGGTTTTCCACGGGATTTCTCGTTTCTCCACACACCTTTTCGACTTGTCCACTTCCGATCCACAGGACGACGTTCCTAGGGTGGGCGAACCGATCGACCGCGGTGTCGTGCACGGAGGAACGAGCCTTGGATCAATGATCCGGGGTTTGGAACCGAGAGGTTCTGGACCTGTGACACGGCACCGCGGTCCATCGTCGGGGGTGCCGCCGGGCCCTCGGGGAGAAGATCGGCAGATTTCTTCGGCGGGTGGTTGACAGGGTCGTAACTACAGTGGTGTAATTGTCAGTCCTGTCCGGGAGACACAACTCGTTGTGGTTCCGGGGTGGGGCATAGCGGTCGAAACACCACATCTTGTGTCCGGGCAGGGTCCGGCGGCAGGGAAGACCGGCCCTCAGGCACAACGCTCCCCGCGGGCGCACAACGGCACCGACGGGAGTCGGTCCGACCTCACAACCGAGCGGGACGCCCGCAGGACCGAGCAGCGCTCGACCGACAACGATCACTAAGGAGAGACAACATGTCGATGGCACCCGAGCAGACCGCGGCCCTCGCCCCACCCGATGGCACGATCGGCATCAGGAGGCTCTTCAGCTCTCCGGGAGTCAACCCCTATGACGAGGTGGTCTGGGAGCGTCGCGACGCTCGCATCTCCAACTGGAAGGACGGCTCGGTCGCCTTCGAGCAGCTCGATGTGGAGTTCCCAGCCTCGTGGTCGGTCAACGCCACCAACATCGTCTCCCAGAAGTACTTCCGTGGCACCCTCGGAACCCCCGAGCGCGAGACCTCCGTCCGCCAGGTCATCGATCGCGTCGTCAACACCATCGCGACGTGGGGTCGTGAGGGCGGTTACTTCGCCGACGAGGACGAGGCGACGGCCTTCGCCGACGAGCTGAAGTACATCCTCGTCACCCAGCGCGCCGCCTTCAACAGCCCGGTTTGGTTCAACATCGGCGTGCCCGGTGTCCGTCAGCAGGCGAGCGCCTGCTTCATCCTGTCGGTTGACGACACGATGAACTCGATCCTCAACTGGTACCGCGAGGAGGGCGTCATCTTCAAGGGCGGCTCCGGCTCCGGTGTCAACCTCTCGAAGATCCGCTCCAGCGCTGAGCTCCTGGAGGGAGGCGGTACCGCCTCGGGTCCCGTCAGCTTCATGCGCGGAGCCGACGCATCCGCTGGAACGATCAAGTCGGGTGGCAAGACCCGGCGCGCGGCCAAGATGGTCATCCTCAACGTCGACCACCCCGATGTCGAAGAGTTCGTGTGGTGCAAGGTCAAGGAGGAGCGCAAGGCTCGCGTCCTCCGCGATGCCGGCTTCGACATGGACCTCGATGGCGCCGACTCCTTCTCGATCCAGTACCAGAACGCGAACAACTCGGTTCGCATCTCCGACGAGTTCATGCAGGCGGTCATCGAGGATGCCGACTGGGGACTTCGCGCGGTCACCGATGGCTCGGTCATCAAGACGTTGCGCGCCCGCGACCTCTGGCGCCAGATCGCTCAGGCCTCCTGGGAGTGCGCCGACCCGGGCCTCCAGTTCGACACCACGATCAACCGGTGGCACACGTCGGCCAATACCGACCGCATCAACGGTTCGAATCCCTGCTCGGAGTACATGCACATCGACAACTCCGCCTGCAACCTCGCGTCGATCAACCTCCTCAAGTACCTCGACACCGACGGCACCTTCGATGTCGACGCCTACCGGCACACGGTTGAGGTGGTGTTCACCGCCCAGGAGATCCTCGTCGGTCGCGCCGACTACCCGACGGAGAAGATCGGTGAGAACAGCCGCAAGTTCCGTCAGCTCGGCCTCGGTTACGCCAACCTCGGCGCGCTCCTCATGGCGCTTGGCTACGCCTACGACTCGCCGGAGGGTCGAGCCTGGGCCGCCGCGCTCACCTCGCTGATGACCGGCCACGCCTACGCGACGAGCGCCCGAACCTCGGCTCGTCTCGGGCCCTTCGAGGGCTTCGAGGAGAATGCCGAGCACATGCTCCGCGTGCTCGGCATGCACCGTGATGCCTCCTACGAGATCGAGGGTGCCGACGTGGTTCCCGCCGACCTCGTTGCCGCGGGTCAGCAGGCCTGGGAAGCGGCGGTGCGCGATGGTGACGCCCACGGCATCCGCAACAGTCAGGCCTCGGTGCTCGCGCCCACCGGCACGATCGGGCTCATGATGGACTGCGACACGACCGGCATCGAGCCCGACCTCGGACTCGTCAAGATGAAGAAGCTGGTCGGTGGCGGCACCATGTCGATCGTCAACCAGACGATCCCGCGCGCCCTGTCTCGCATGGGTTACGACGACCAGCAGGTCGCCGACATCATCGCCTACATCGACGAGAACAAGTCGATCCTCGGCGCCCCGCACCTCGCGGCCGAGCACATCCCAGTGTTCGCCTGCTCGATGGGCGATAACACCATCCACTACGAGGGCCACGTCCGAATGATGGGCGCGGTGCAGCCGTTCCTGTCGGGAGCGATCTCGAAGACGGTGAACATGCCCGAGGAGGCCTCGGTTGAGGATGTCGAGGCCCTGCACCAGCTCTCCTGGGAACTCGGCCTGAAGGCTGTCGCGATCTACCGCGACAACTGCAAGGTCGCTCAGCCCCTGTCGACCGCCAAGAAGGACAGCGCCGACGACGACGCCGTCGAGGCGGCCGGCGAGATGGCCGCCCAGGTGATTGAGAAGGTCGTGCACCGCGCGGTCCGTCAGAAGCTGCCGCGTACTCGCACCTCGAAGACCTTCGAGTTCCGCGTCGCCGATTGCAAGGGCTTCGCCACGGTCGGCGAGTACGAGCACGGCCAGCCGGGAGAGATCTTCCTCACCGTCTCCAAGCAGGGGTCGACCCTCGCCGGCATCATGGACGCCTTCGCGAAGTCGATCAGCTACGGCCTCCAGTACGGGGTGCCGATCCGCGCCTATGTCGAGGCGTTCGTGAACATGAAGTTCGAGCCGGCCGGCATGACCGACGATCCGGATGTCCGCTTCGCCGGTTCGATCATGGACTACCTGTTCCGCCGTCTCGCGCTCGAGTACATGACCTACGACGAGCGCGCTGAGCTCGGCATCTTCACCGTGGAGGAGCGCACCCAGCCGACCCTCCCCGGGGTCGAGGAGTCGGTCATCGAGACCTCGATGGGCTCCGAAGTGGTCGCCGATCCGAAGTCGTTGCCGTCGGCGGCCGACTTGGTCGCTGGCCTCGAAGCCGGCACCATCGAGCCGACCGTCGAGGACAACACGCCGGCGCGCGGTGCGATCCGTCCCTCGGACGCGCCGATGTGCATGCAGTGCGGTGTGCACATGGTGCGCGCTGGCTCCTGCCACGCCTGCCCGTCCTGCGGGAGCACCTCAGGCTGTAGCTGAGCGGAGTGCGGCACCCGGCTCGACCGGGAGTTCTCGAGAGGGGGAGGTTTCGACCTCCCCCTCTCGGCTGTTGAGCCGTCTCGTTCAGGGCCAGTCGATACCGAGTGCTCTTGCCGCCGTGCTCATCTTCATGATGAGGCGGTGAGACGCACCGGGAAGTCGTTGAAAGTCGTGGCGCTCGTAGAACGACCGCGCAGCCGCATCGATCGCGTCGACGACGATCACTCGCCCACCGACCTCCCGGGCCGCGCCAAGGATGGTCTCGAGGGCGCGGACAAGAAGTTCGGCGCCGAGGCCTTGCCCATGAAGCGTCGTGTCGAGCGCGAGTTTGGCGAGGAGGACGGCGGGGATGTTCTCGGGCGCTCCTCGCGCGAGCCGTCGTGGAGCCTCTCCTCTGCTCAGCAGGTGGGGTGCGAGCGAGAAGTATCCGACGACGCGTTCGGCTTCGTTGACGAGCAGGTAGGTCCGTGTGCCGTGGCCGGTCGCCGATGTCGCGTGAAGTGCGAGCCACTCGTCGAGGTCGCCATGACCGCACGAGAACCCGGCGAGTGATTGCCGGTCGAGACGCTCGACTCGGAGTCTCACCCGCGGGCGATTCGCGGCCGATCGAGCGCCCTCGCGGCGACCTCTCGTAGTCGCGGCGCCGGTTCTGGTTCATCGAGGGCCTTGACGAGACGATCGAAGTAGTCCTCCGGTACTGCGGTCACCGATGAAGCCGAGAGGACACGGTCGGCCTCATCGATCGCGGCTCCGATCACGAATGCGGAGGTTGACAGACCGGCGAGTGACGCCGCCCGTTCGATGAGCGCTCGTTCATCCGCTGAGAGTCGCGCCTCGATCCTCTCTGTCTTGACCGCCATGTCGCCTCCTTCTATCTGTCCGGACAAGTGTACGGCAGATAGGGCCCCGGATCGGTCGCTCCGCGCGGGCCTGCCGATGTGGCGATGCGCCCCTGACGTGCTCATCTCGGAGAGGGGCCGGGAGTCAGGCGCTCTCGACGATCAGGGGAGTTTTGTCAGAGAGGCGTTACAGGCCACTCACGGCCCTCGGCGAACACTCCCCATGGGCTGTCGATCCTCGGTGCTGTGCGCAAGGGTGTACTTCCGTCCGACGCTGGCCGCGCGGCGAGGGCACCGGTAGCATGTGAAGCGTGCCTAACACCGGGGTGCTCGCCGCGCGTTCGGATGACCTCGGTCATGCCGGCGGCCGTCTCTCGGTGGAGTCCGTGGGGAAGTCGTTCGGTGGTTCGCCGGTCCTCCACGACGTCACCCTCGACGTCGCCCCCGGAGAGATCGTCGCTTTGCTCGGACCGAGTGGTTGCGGCAAGACAACTCTTCTGCGGTGCATCGCCGGCCTCGAGCGGATCGATCAGGGTTCGGTGACCGTCGAGGGTCGCCGAGTCGCCGATCGCGATACCCATGAGCGCCCTGAGCGTCGTCGCATCGGCATGGTGTTCCAGGACTGGGCGCTTTTCCCTCACCTCAGCGTGGCGGACAACGTCGGTTACGGACTCAATCGTGGCGCGCGCGGCGGCAGCCGCGTTGAGGAGTCCCTCGAGATGGTCGGACTGGCCGGGCTCGGCGAGCGGATGCCCGCGACCTTGTCCGGCGGTCAGCAGCAGCGCGTGGCGCTCGCACGAGCGCTAGCACCGCGACCGTCGGTCTTGCTTCTCGACGAGCCGTTCTCCAACCTCGACACCGGCCTCCGAGTGCAGGTGCGAGCCGAGGTGCACCGCTTGTTGACCGCGCTCGGGATCACCGCGATGTTCGTCACCCACGATCAGGAGGAGGCGTTCGTGCTCGGTGACCGGGTAGCGGTCATGCACGACGGTCGCCTGGAGCAGTTCGGCTCTCCGGCCGAGCTGTACGAGGACCCGACCTCCGCGTGGATCGCCTCGTTCGTCGGTGACGCGAACTTCGTCCGTGGCCACGCCGCGGGCGACCGAGCGGAGACCGCGCTCGGGTCGGTCGCGTTGACCCACTCTCTGAGCGGTGAGGTCGACGTGCTCATCCGCCCGGAGCATCTGCGGGTCGCGCCGGCCGAGGGCGACGGCAACGGCACGGTGACCAACATCGAGTACTTCGGCCACGATCACATGATCCGTGTCGATCTCGCCGATGGGACGCGCTTGGCCTGCCGGGCTCCGGGTTGGCCAAACGTGAGTCGCGGTCAGGCGGTGATCGTCGGTTCGGACGGCTCGGCGGCTCCCGCGTTCGCTGTCTGACTCGCGCGTCCGGCTCGCAGTTCGCTGCGCGCGAGGAACACCGCCATCGGCAGCGACGAGAGCGCAACGAGCGCGAGCGCCGGTCCCGCGGCGCGGCCGAGGAACCCCTCGTTGGTCGCGTTCCAGACCCGTGTGGCGAGGGTGCTGAAGCCGGTGGGGGCGAGCAGCAACGTCGCCGGGAGTTCCTTCATCGCAGTCAGGAACACGAGACCGGCACCGGCGCCGAGGCCCGGCCGCAGGAGGGGGAGGAGCACGCGACGAAAGGTCTCCCGACGCGGCACGCCCAGCAGGAGCGAGGCTTCCTCGACGCTTGGCGTGACCTGAGCCAGCGATGCGCGGACCGCACCGATTGCCTGCGGGAGGAACAGCACGGCGTAGGCGAACACGAGCATGCCGATGGTCTGATAGGCGAACGGGACCGCGGACGCGCCGAAGAAAACGAGGGCGAGGGCGACAACGACGCCTGGAAGCGCGTACCCCGACCATGACAGTCGTTCCACGATGTTGGCGAGACGGCCAGGGGAGCGCCGCACGAACAAGACGACCGGCACTGCAGCGATGGTGGTCACGACAGCGGCGAGCAGCGAGACACCGAGGCTGTTGACGATGAGATTCACCCCGGGGAGGACGGGTTCATCAGCTCGGATACCGCGGATCAGCCAATAGGCGATCACCGTCACCGGTACAACGAGTGAGAGCGTGACGAGGGCGCCGAGCGCGACGGTCGCGGTGGCGCGCCACGCGCCGAGCCGTACGAGCGGGGCTGAGCGCGCGCCGCCGCCGTGGAGACGGTGCACCACCTCGGATCGCCGGAAGCGTTGCTCGCCGCTCAGCACGGCGATGGTGAGGATGACGAGGATCAAGCCGAGTACCGCGGCGGCACCGCGATCGAGTGCTCCCCGATACTGCACGTAGATGGCTCGGGTGAAGGTGTCGTAGCGGAGCATCGTCACCGCGCCGAAGTCACTCAGGGTGTAGAGGGCGACGAGAAGCGACCCGCCGGTGAGCGCGGGGCGCAGTTGGGGGAGGACGACCCTGAACAGGGTCTGGGCGCTGGAGCGGCCGAGCACTCGGCTCGCCTCCTCGAGCGCGGGGTCGAGCCGGCTCCACGCGGCGCGAACGGTGAGAAGCACATACGGATACGAGAAGAGCGTGAGTACCGCCCACGCCCCCCAGAACCCGTAGAGGGAGGGGATCGACTCGGCGCCGAGGATCTCGGCGAGCATGCCGCGGGGTCCGAGGGCGCCGATCACCGTCCATGCCCCCACATAGGTCGGCACGGCGAGGGGAAGGGCGGTCACGACGGTCCAGAAACGTCGCGCCGGGAGGTCCGTGCGCACGGTCAACCAGGCGACGGGGAGCGAGATCGCGATCGAGGATGCGGTGACCGCGGCGGCGAGGCCAACGGTGGAGGCGAGGAGCCGCAGTGAGCGTCCGGAGACCGCCACGTCCACGGCCCCTGACCAGCCGTACTCGTTCGTCCTCCAGACGAGGTAGCCGAAGGGGAGCGCGGCGGCGAGTCCGACGAGGCCGGCGAGCAGCCGGAGCGTCAGGTGCTCTCGGTTGCGTGACACGAGGCGGGAGCGTAGGCGGCGCTCAGAGGGCGCCCACCTCGATCAGCAGGTCGACCGTCTCTTGGAGGTCGGCGAGACGATTGAGGTCGAAGGCCGGCAGTGTGAGGGTGTCGAGTCGGGGGAGGTCCGACCAGGGTTCAACGGTGTCGACTACGGGCAGCTCGAAGTTCGACTCGGCGAAGTAGCGCTGCGAGGCGTCCGCTAGCAGGCAGTCGATGAGGGCCGTGGCGGCGGCGGGATCGTCGGCGGTCGCGAGCACTCCGGCTCCCGCAACGTTGACGAGGGCCCCCGGGTCACCGTCGGTGTAGAAGCGGTTGGCCACGGGGAAGTCCGGGTCCTCGGCAAGGAATCGGTAGAGGTAGTAGTGGTTGACGAATCCCACCTCGACCTCACCAGCCGCTACGGCTTCGAGCACTTGGGTGTTGCCGCCGTACGCGATGGGGTCGTTCGCCGTGATGCCCTCGAGCCAGCCTCTCGCCCCGTCCTCGCCGAGCAGGGTCCGGAGCGCGGTCACGTGGTCTTGGAACGAGGCGTTGGTCGGCGCCCATCCAATCCGTCCGGCCCAGATGGGGTCGATGAAGTCGGCAAATGACGACGGCAGGTCGTCGGCGCTGAGGCGTTCGGAGTTGTAGGCGACGGTGCGTGCTCGGCCGGTGATCCCCACCCAGTCGCGGTTCGGGGACACGAGGTTGTCGTCGCTCACGCGACCGAGCACCGAATCGTCGAGGGGGAGTAGCCCACCGTCGGCCGACAGCAGACCGAGGAAGCCGGCTCCCTGCGAGAAGTAGACGTCGGCGGGGCTGTTGTCGCCCTCCTCCTGGATGAGCAGGAGCATCTCCGCTGAGTCGCCGTAGCGGACCTCGATGTCGAGTCCGGTCGAGGCTGCGCAGGAGTCGACGACCGGTTGGACGAGGTCCTCTCCACGGCCGGAGTACAGCGTCACTGGGGCATCGCCGCCGCAAGCGGTCGCTGACAGAGCTGCCGCGGCGAGCCCGATGGGGAGGAGAGCGCGGGGGAACTTCACGAAGGACTCATTTCCGTGTGTTGTTAGGTGTGCCTAACAATAGGAGCGATCTCGGTGGAAGGCAAGAGGCATGCTCCGGATCAGATCGTTATCGCCTTCGAGCAGGGGTTGGAACACGCGGCCAGAGGTGGAAACCTGTGGGCGTGGCTGATCGAGCGTCCAACATCTCGCGGCTCCGCGATGGACTGTTCGATGTGCTCGTCGTAGGAGGCGGCATCAACGGAGCTGTCTCGGCGGCCTCGCTCGCTGGGCGTGGCGCCTCGGTCGCGCTCATCGACCGGAGCGACTTCGGGTCGTTCACCTCCCAGGAGTCGTCCAACCTGGTGTGGGGTGGTTTCAAGTACCTCGAGAACTACGAGCTGCCGCTCGTGTTCAATCTCTGTCGGAGCCGCAACCGGCTCATGAAGGCGTATCCGGACAACATCCGCGAGATCGGCTTCCTCGCCGCCCTCGACCGCAGCGCGCCGTATCGCCCTTGGTTCGCCGGTCTCGGGGCGCTCGCGTACTGGATTATCGGTCAGTTCGGCACCCGACCCCCGAAGGTGTACTCGGCCGAGTCCCTCGCCGAGGCCGAGCCGGCGATCGACGTCTCGACGGCCCGGGGCGGCATCGAGTACCAGGACGCCTACCTGATCGACAACGACTCGCGTTTCGTCTTCTCCTTCGTTCGCTCGGCCTTCGAGGCCGGGGCGGCGGCGGCCAACTACGTCGAACTCGTCTCCGCCGAACGGCTGACCGACCGGTGGGTCGCGACACTGCGCGACGTCGAGACTGGCGAGGAGTTCTCCACCTCGGCTCGGGTGATCGTGAACGCGGCCGGTCCCTTCGTCGACGAGTTGAACACCTCGTGGGGCACCGAGACCGATCATCGGATCGTCTTCTCGAAGGGGATCCATCTCGTCGTGCCGCGGCTCACCAGGGGTCGCCACGACCGGGTCCTCGCCTTCTTCGACGATACGCAGCGACTCTTCTACGTCATCCCGATGGGGCGTCGGTCGGTCATCGGCACTACCGACACTCGTGTCGACGATCCGCACACCGGCGTCACCGACGAGGACCGCGACTTCCTCATCGGTCAGATCAACGCCCGCATGGACCTCGAACGTCCGCTGACCGCCAATGACGTCATCGCGGAGCGCTCCGGCGTGCGCCCTCTGGTGGTGACGCGACCCAAGGGTGGTGAGGACGAGGCCTGGCGCAAGGTCGACTGGACCTCGCTCAGCCGCAAGCACGAGATCGAGCGCGATGACGAGCGCCAGGTGGTCACCGTGTTCGGGGGCAAGCTCACCGACTGTCTGAACGTGGGGGCCGAGGTCGCCGATGAGGTCGAGCAACTCGGCGTCCCACTCGAGCGCGACCTCCACAACTGGTACGGCGAGCCGGCGCGGGCCAGCCGCGACGAGTTTTACCGGCAGGCGAAGTTGATGAAGCTCGACTCTCTGCGCTCCAAGCCCGACACGGAGCCGCTCTCGGATCGTTTGTGGCGCCGCTACGGGCGCCGAGCCTTCGAGATGCTCGAGGCGATCCGCGACGACGCCTCGATGGCGACGGACGTCATGGACTCGGCTGACTACCTGCGGGTCGAGCTGCACAACGCCGCCGAGCACGAGATGATCGTTCGCCTCGACGACTTCATGCGCCGTCGATCGAAGATCGATCTGGTGGTGCACGACGGCGACATCGTCGACAATCCGGGGCTTCGCGAGGTCGCGGAGATCCTCTTCGGTGACCGGGCCGAGGAGCGACTGCGTCAGTACCTCGACGAGCGGCGCGCCGTCGGCGTCGCCGGCTGACCTCCGATCACGTCGCGCAGAGCGCAACGGGCGTACGGTGCGCGCGTGGGTCGACTCTCCGGGCGGGCATCGGTCGCGATCGCGCTGTTCGCTGTGGCGCTCGGAACGAACGTCGCGACACCGCTGCTTCTGATTTACGAGGGTCGACTCGGATTGAGCGCATGGACGCTGACCGCGTTGTTTGCGGTGTATCCGATCGGCCTCGCTCCGGCTCTGGTGTTCTCGGGTCCGGCCTCCGATGTGCTCGGACGTCGGGCGGTCATGGCACCGGGGGTGTTGCTGTCGGGTGTGGCCTCGGTGGTGCTGCTTCTCGGCCGTGACTCGCTCGCCCTGCTCTACCTCGGGCGGTTTCTCCTTGGTGTCGTGTCGGGACTGGTGCTTGTGGTGGCGAGTGCGTGGATCCAAGAGCTCGGTCGTGACGACCCGATGTGGTCGGCCCGCCTGGTCGGCGTGGTCATGTACAGCGGTTTCGGGCTCGGCCCGCTCGTTTCGGGGCTCATCGGGCAGTGGGGCCCGGCTCCGTTGACCCTGCCCTATGTGATCCATCTCGTGACGATCGTCGCCGGTCTGGTCGTGCTCGTCGTGGCGCCCGAGTCGGTGACGCGAACCCCGGGCCGACGGATTCGCCCCAACCTCGGCATTCCGGCCGAATCGGCCTCGGAGTTCTGGCGCGTCGTCGTGCCGACGGCGTTCGGGGTGTTCGGGATGCCCTCCCTCGCATTTGGGCTCTTTCCCGTGATCTTGAAGCCCGCAATGGAGTCGGTGGCGGTATTCGTCTCCGGGTTGCTCGGCATGCTCGCGATGGTGTCGATCGTTCCGGCTCAGGCCTGGGTCGGGCGGGTAGGTCCGCATCGCGCGGCGCCGCTCGCGCTCGCCGTCGGCGCCACCGGTTGTCTCCTCGGGCTCATCGCGTTCGCGACCGGAGCCTGGCCATTGCTGTTCGTGGCCGCTGTGCTGATGGGTGGGGCGTCCGGCCTCGCGATGACGTCGGGTCTGCGGTTTGTTGATCTCATTTGTCGCCCGGAGGACCGAGGCGCGCTGAACGGGGCGTTCTACGCGGCGGCCTACGCGGGGATGATGATGCCTCTCGTGGTCACCTCGATTGCTCGGGTGGTCGGCTCGACCACCGCGGTGCTGGCAGGTGTCACCGTTGCGACCACGTCGGTGTCGGTGTGGTTGTACCGTGCCACTCGTGGGATGCGCGCCGTTGCGATCTGAGGAGGTGCTCGCATGACCTCGTCATCGATGCTCCGACTCGCCGATCGGCCGATGCTGCGCGGCATGTTTCACCTTGGCGCGCTGGCTTGCG
>Ga0222718_10003616_pt1 | contig 13180 bp, 25 predicted proteins | sample C33_27DmetaG_FD_165045 | JGI IMG/M metagenome (GOLD analysis project Ga0222718, IMG submission 165045) | Estuarine water microbial communities from San Francisco Bay, California, United States - C33_27D | ecosystem: Environmental > Aquatic > Marine > Unclassified | place: USA: California... | reverse complement strand
ATGTTTGTTTTTTCTGTTCCGCATTTCAAGGATGTAGAGTTTTTGCATATATTAGCCCTATATGAATAATAGTCTTGTCGTTGTCGGTTGTAATCTTTCATACTATGTATTTTAATAGATTTCAACAAATATGTCAAGATTATTATTCAAAATAGGTTTCTAACATTTCTAATTTATCGTGGTACTCTGCTATATTAGCAAGTTCATCTTCTATGCTCTGCATAATGTTCGGGTGTTCCGCAACACCAACTCTATAGTGTAGATATGTTTCTACATTTATTCTATGTTTTTCGATATGAGCTTGAAAGTGCATTTTTGCTGCTTGAATCATATCCTCTCTTTTTGGTTTCACTGGTTATGACTCCTATCTGTCTGTTGCTTTATTACCTCTTTTAAAGTGCCAGAATCTTTTTCTTCTGCTTCTTTTTCTGCAGCATCTTTCTGCCAAGCACTGATTTGTGCTCTTAATTGTAAATTTTCTTGATATAACTGACTGACTCTAGATGCTAATACTAACATATACTCTTCTTTAACTTGATCTTCTGTTATCATTCGACCTCCTCTAGTCGTGACATTAGTCTTTCGGCTCGATTAGTTACTTGATTGTACCAACGAGAATCTCTTCCTTCTTTTGCCGCTTCTTTCCAGTTCTGTTCATGAATTGCTTGATTAAACTTTACAAACTTACCAAGACGAGGTCTTCCAAGATTGAACATCATGTTGATAAGAATCTCTTGCACTTCTCCAGGCAGGTGATGAAATATTCCAGCACCATACAGATGATAGCACTCACGGATCATTGTTTCAAAATCCTCATCAAAAGCTGCGTCTATTCTTATTTGAGATATAGGAGTTCCTACTGGCTCTCCATATTCCGGGTCTGTTTTTGTGATTAGATGCCCTACACCAAAGGTAGGGTATCCAAGATGATCGACATAAATGCAGTGTTCTACTCCTTCATCTATGTAAAGTTGTTCTCTTACTCTTTTTATATCGAAAGTCATTTTTTACCCATAAACCCTACTGCTGCACGAACACCAAAAGAAGCTGCTACAATCACTGAGAGTGTATACTGATACCAGTCTGGCATCTCTTCTAATGCTTGGAACCCTGCATGAACGTAATCTACTGTTTGAGGAAAGAAGCATAGTATCATTGGGATACTAAATAATAGTGTTAGCCATTCATCTTTCCAAGAAGAGCCAGAGTTAGAAGCCATAATAGACTCCCAGTCTGCCTTGCTTTGTGCTGCTGTTACCATGACTTGAGCTTCGGCTTCAGACTTTGCTTTCATCTTCGCATTCTTGCCTTCTAGCCAAGTCTGCCCTAACCCCGCTACAGAGCTAATTATACTTCCTATCATATTCTAATTTCCAAAGTCTAACGACTCTGTGTCTGAGAAGGCTTCGTGGCCCTCAAAGTACATTTGTATCATTACATGAAGGGCGATATCACACACTATAAGTATGAGACAAAACACTGCAAATAGTGGGATACCGCCGTACATCATTTTTTCCTAGATATATAGAGTGTTATGGCAAAGCCTAAATAACACATAGATAAAATAAAGAAAGAACCTACAAGTTCTTCCACGTAAATGCCCCAAAGAACATTTCATCTTCTGACATCTGTCCCCAAGGCACACTTCTGCTTGGATCAGGATTCATTAGATTCTCTGCTGAATTATCAAAAACTCCTTCTACATGAAGTACTGTACCCGCAGGTATATACTTCGGCTCTCTCCATGTATATGATAACTGCCAAGCATACTCATAGCGTGGAATATCAATTAGCTCTTCCCAAGTGCCATCTTCGTAGTATGCTGTTGCTTTCATACTCTTGCCACGAAAGTGCATATGAGGCAAGAAAGTATGCAGCATTATATCATCTTGTAAAACAATTTCAGCTTCCTGCACAAAATTAGGATCATATGGAGGAATGTTTGTCCATGTATCTGGGAAGATACAAGCACAGTCACCTGCCATTCTTTCCTCTGGTACTACTCCTTCATTATGAAAGTATAGTCCAATTAGTGCTTCATCTGTTCTTGCAGTACCATCAGGAGTGTAGTGCAGTTGTAGATTTACAACTGAACCTGCACGTAACAATCCACCAGTATTTTCATCGTAGAAGTCAGGAGTACCGCCTGGAACATACGCACTGATTTGTGCATAGTCCATGTTTCCTTGTCCTTCACCTGATACACCAAGTAAATTCATATTACGTTCACCCGGCAAAGAAACAGTATTCAACATATGATGCATGACAGTTGGCTCAGAAGGTAAAAATTCTGAACCCCGTAGCCATTTATCTTCTGTCAATCCCAAAGCTACACTTGTGTAGCGATAGGGAATTGCATTAGGGCCAAGAGTTCCCACTGCTGGAATTTCTTGAGCAGGCACTTCAATAATCATATCAGGCTCGCCATGTACCCACTCTGATGTAGAATAAACAGTTTCTGTTAGAGGATCTGTGTCCCCTGTGACAGGTGCACCCGCATCAATCCAAGATACCAATGTATTCATTTCATCATCACTAAGAGTTCGATGATTAATGATAGTATCGCGGTACTTTGGATTAATTTGTCCGGGCGGCATTTCTCGATTTACAATAGCTTCTCTCATTACTGGAGCGAAGCCTTGTACAACTTGATAGTTACTCATAGCCCAAGGTGCGATGCCACCTTCCCTGTGGCACATCTGACATTGCTCAATTAAAATCGGAGCTACATCAGTTGCATAGTCTTGAGCAACTGCTGGTAGAACAAAAACTAGGCTAGTCGTCGCCAGTAATTTTTTCACGTCTTTCCTCCAATATTGCGTCATATCCTTCATCATCTAAATGAGTAATAGCTATCCACGCGTGAGACATCTCATCACCCGTTCTACTGCCATCCACTACCCACATATCAGGATCAGGATTATTTGGATTTTCAGCAGTATTGTCATACCACTGCTTTATTACAAGTACAGCTCCTGCAGGTACAAGTGGGGCCACATCTTCTGCATATATGTGACTGTGGTGCCATGTTGCACTCCAATTAGATATCTGACTGATCTGTTCTGTACGTCCAGTATCAGGATAGAATATCTCTAGACTTGCAGCATTCATTCGCAAGTGTCCGTGAGGTTGAAAACTGTCTACTCTCACAGGATGATCAAAAGAATGAAAGCCTTGAGTCATTGCATGACCATGAGGAGGAATAATTAAATGTCCATTCTCATAGCCTTCTCGTAAAGGATACAAACGAAGATCTTGATTATAGGTATTCTCTTCGTATCCTTCATCATGAAACCAAAGACCGATTTCTACTACGTTGTCTTCAATCATCTGGCCTTCGGCTGTTGCTCCAACTCCACCCGGAAACATATGAATGTCCCATCGTACTAAGGAATTTGCAGGCATTGTACGGCATACACCTTTCGGCATTACTTCGCCCCACTTACCCATTGCATACTCGGTTAGCTGTCCATGTGGTACTAACTCACCTTCTTCATCGTACATATATACGTCAGAGTTAGCATGGTGCACTACTGCTGCTGCATCTCCCCGAGGCTTTACTTGGACAGCTTTGATACATCTACTTTCTGTCAAACCTGGGTCTACGAATTCCTTACTCCATAAGTCATTTCCTTTTGCAGGAATATCATATGCTTGGGAAGGAACAATTAAATCTGGTTGTCCAAACATAGCTGCAAAACGCCAATCATCTGGATCTGGCATTTCAGGCATTTGAGGAGTAATGTCGGCTTCTCCATATGGAGACCCCGCATTGACCCATGCTACAATTGAATCTATATCTTCCTGTTTAAGTCGCCAATCACCTTCGAGGTCTTGTATGCCAATATGCTGATCATAAGCATATGGTGGCATTTCTCGACTGGCTACTTTATAGGAAATGAGAGGTGCCCAGGGTCGAAGCTGATCATAGCTTTCAAAACTCATCGGGCCTATACCACCAATACGGTGGCAAGTTACACAGTTATTATTGATAATATTAGCAATTCCATTTGTGTAAGTGGCTTCATCTGCAGAAGCCTGTGTGGACAAGGCTATTGCTGCTGCTATCGCTAGTTTTTTCATACGCTTCTCTTTTAAAAATGGGGCCAAAGTTTCCTATGACCCCGCTGTTGCTTAGGTTGAGAGAGCTAATATCGAAGCAGGAATTCCTAGTGATAACACTACAATTCCAAGCGAAATAATGCTTGCTTCGAAGATGTCTCTCTTTCGAGTTCTATCTAAACTTTTCAATGACTTCTCCTAGTCAATACTAATGGTTACGGGACGTTCCTCTTCAGGTAATTCTTGTTGCAAGGAAATACAAAGCAATCCACGATCCATATAGGCTTTTTCTAACGTAATATAATCCCCTACTTTGAACTGGCGGCTAAAACATTTACCACTCAATCCTTTGTAAAGGTATTCCTCATCTGAACTTTCTGTCTGCTTTGTAGTGCCTTTCACGCTGAGTACGTTTTTAAGTAGCGAGATCTCAACATCCTCTTTATGCCATCCAGGTATTGCAAGCTCAACACGATACCCGGTTTCGCCTACCTTTACGATGTTATAACGAGGATAACCTCCATCTATTGTACTCGCAGAGAAGTCATTTTCTAAGCGGTCAAACCCAACAAAAAATTTATTAAAGTCTGCCATAGACAATCTAGTCATTTTTTACTCCTTGCGCCCTTTCGGTACGCTCTTGAAACCCTTGCGGCGTTTCTACTTACTTTCTAGTTTTGCAGCGTTATTTTCGATGCACTCCTTGCTGCAATGAAGCACATTCTGATGATCGAGATACAACTTAAATACTCGACCACATTCAACACATTTTCGAGTTGGAATTTCTTTTTTCATACGAATCATATTGTTTGAAACTGCGCTATTTCTTTGAACTCTCATTTGTAAAGCTCTACTCATCAAGTTCGATGTACCCCTCTTCAGCAAGGTACTCAAGTGTAGCTTGAATACCAGATTTTCTGCCGTAGTACCAAGAGGTAGCTCCACATCCAAAAACGCAGAATAAAAATAAAACCGTAAGATCGTCCATTCACAACTCCTAAAATTTAGCTGTAACATTAGTTTACAGTACATTGTACAGGATTTCTACTAAAATGTCAAGATTTGTTTTTAGATGGTTAAATAAAAGTTTTGCAAAAATAATTCTTGACATTTTAGTTATATTCTCATATAATGTACAGTATGAGAAAAACATGGACAGATAAAGAAAGACAAATTTTGAAGGACTATTACGGAAAGATTTCGCTTGTAGACTTACAGGCGAAGCTGCCCAATAGAAATCCTAATCAAATTTATAAACAAGTATCCTATCTAAGAAAAAGAGGGTGGACTTTTGGCACACTACTTATTTGAAAAACCTTTTCCGGCGAGAAAACTATTATCAGAACACTACATACGAATACTACAAAAGTTTTATAAAGATAAAATAGAAACTAATATCGGTGACGGGTATAACACTCATTACAACGACAAAAACTTTGAGTATGAAATTGCACAAAAATTTATAGAAGTAGTAAAAGAAACTTTCGTATTCGATGACAGTGTAATTTGTGAAAAGGATGGGTATTTAGGCACTCAAGCATTTGGCAAATTTTATCCAATACAGTCCTGGGTGTATTGTCAAAACTATAAGTACTCTACTTCTGCATGGCATAGTCATATAAATACTTCGACTATAAATGCAGTTTTGTATCACAATATGCCCAAAGCTGGAGGAGAGTTGTGCTTTGATATTTTCGGAGATAAATTCAAAATAACTCCGAAAGAAGAACACATCTATATTTTTCCTTATTGGGCATACCATACTCCAATGCCTCAAGATGATGACTTATGGAGAGTATGTGTAAACTTAGAACTTATGACTGAACAACGACCTTTAACAAAGTCAGGTATATTATGGTAAATGTAGGAATATTAATAGATGGGGGTGCAGGAAGAATAATTGCATCCATACCGGCAATACGAAAATATATTAGAAACAATCCTGAACACAAAGTAAAAGTATTTTGCAATGGGTGGAGCGATCTTCTATGGGGCATACCTGAAATAGAAAGTAATCTGTTCTCCACAGAAACTGCGAATATATTTGAAACTCAGATAAAAGATTGCGAAATATTCATACATCCAGAACCCTATTCTTTGTCTAGCTACTTTAATCAGCAGACTTCGTTAGTTACAGCTTTTGATGAGATAATAAACAACACAAAAGATCATGAAGATTTAGAAGCTCCACAACTTATACTTAGTAAAACTGAAAAAGTAGGGGCACAAAATGTGATAGAAAAGGTAAAAGAAGTTCAAGGAAAAGAAAAGACTATCATATTTCAACCCTTTGGTAGAAGCATATCAAGAGGTCCTGGAGGAGAAGTGTATGATCCTACTTCTCGTTCAATTAATCCAGGTGACTTTATTTTACTTGCAAAAGAATTAAGAAGGCATTATAATGTATTATTCTTTGGAGAAAGACAATTTTACATAGAAGATGATACATATAAATTTGATGGAACCTTACGAGAGTTCGCAGCAATTATATCTGCATCAGACTATTTTATAGGATGTGATTCAGTAGGACAGCATATGGCAAGAGCACTTAATAAGTTTGGCACTGTTATACTTGGCTCTACTTTTGCGGATAATGTTTCATACCCTGGCTGGTTTCATATATTTCAAAAGCATAACCCAGTAAGATATTCTCCAATAAGACTGAGTGGAATAGACTCTCACTTAGCAGATAGACGAAATGAAGTTTGTATGGAATTTACAAACGAACAGATAGATAGCCTTTTTGAGGGGATACAAAATGATATTCAGTACTTCTTATCAAGATGAAAAAGAATTTTATGAAAAATATGGTAAGCTGCCTGATTATATGTATGATGTAATAGCAGCTTCAGGATGGACAGAAGAACAAGTTTTAGAACTAATAGGAGTGAAAGATGGGCGTAAAGCTGAAGAAGAGTGAGAAGGTGACAGATCGTGTGACTAAAGTAGTTTCTACAAAGCATACTTACATAAAGGCCGCTTCCTTGCAAACCTTGCAGGATATTCTGCTGGCTGCAAATACCCCGCCCAAGTTAAAGTCCAAGATAATGGACGAGCTGGAAAGGAGATGCAAACTTGCCAAGAGTAACAGTAAGAAACAACAACGTAGAAGCGGCACTGAGAGTGTTCAAACGTACAGTAACAAACGCGGGAATACTATTCGAGTATCGACAGCGGCAGGAGTATGATAAACCTTCCGCCAAACGACACAAAGCTAGACAATCCGCAAAGTTAAGAGAAAAAAAGAGGCAGAATGAAAATAAAACAAACAAATTTTGAAGCTGTTCGCGAGTTTATGGTTGCTTGCGATCAAAAGGTAAAGAGCACACCCGCATTTCCAGATCAGGATACAGTGGATCTTCGACTGAGTCTCATTGAAGAAGAATTCGGTGAGCTGATGTGGGCAGTAGATAATCGAGACATGGTAGAGGTCGCAGACGCACTTGCAGATATTCTGTATGTAGTCTATGGAATGGGACACTCATTTGGTATTGACCTGGATGTCTGTTTCGAAGAAGTACAGCGAAGCAATATGTCCAAACTCGTAGATGGCAAAGCCGTTAAAAATCAGTTTGGTAAAGTAATGAAAGGTAGTAACTTTTCTGAGCCTGATTTCAGCAAATGGATACCCGCCGATGTCTAAGAAGATTGCAACAGTACAAAGCACACACTATGTTGATAGAGATGAACTTACCTACGTAAGTAAGCAAACGTATGCAGTTGATTTATATATTGATGGTAGATTTTACAAACGTAAACTACTTCCAGGTAAGAGTGAACACTATGCAATCTCAATGGCTGAGAACTGGGAAAATGGAGTCTTGAAAGATGCCTAAGTTTGTATCAATGAAGAAGTCTGGAAAGTTTGAACAACGATGGTTTCATCCAGAGTTAGAGAGGAAATACTATGAAAACAAGAGCGCACAAGATACTTTTCGAGAAGGGATCCCCTTATGGGCATCGTATCGAACAGACAAAGAAGGAAAAGTCCGACTCGAAGAAACTTACAACGAATGATATTCTGGAGGAAGAGTATTACTACGACCACGAACCAGAAGAGGACTACTACGAACCAACTGAGTACGACGAGTGGCAGAGTTATGACCCAGATTGCTAGAAAAGAGATGAGAGAGAATGGACAACTCGTTTAATCGAGAGTATTATCAGGCAAAGAATCATCAGTACCTGCTGATACACAAGTCAGGTTCAAGCAGTGTTCGAGAGGCTTTTGATTTTGAATATGAAGCAACTTCACTTCCTGTACCCGGCAAAATAGTTTGGACTGTGATTCGAGATCCGGTAGAAAGATTCTACTCAGGATTGCAATACGACTCGATGCGAGTAGGAGTTTTAGGTTCTCCAAACTGGGAACGCATTTTTACAGAAGTTTCACTGGAGCAGCGAGGAGGCGGTAAGATACCTCACACAATTCCACAAAGTTTGTACGTTCTGAATCAGCCTGTCAATGTTTTTGTACATTTGAAAGATCTTGATGCTTTTCTTCGTATACACGGAGCTTCAAGTATTCACAAGAATGTGTCTGCAGGAACCCCGCCGCGATTGCACGAAGAAACAGTAAAAGCACTACACGCGTTTGACAATTATTACTTTAGCAAGATTAAGTTCTGGCGATGGGAATATGGGGCAATATTTTAATGAAATTTATAGTACGCTGCACAAGTGATTGCTTCGATGACGAAGAAAAAGAAGTCCAGCTGGATACTTTGATGGAGTTCATGAACTTTGTCAAGAAGTCTGGATATTCAGTCATAGTACATGACTACAGTGATGAGCCCGCAGTTTTGGAAATATACGATGGTTGGAGAGAATAAGATATTAGAACAAGTTAAAAAGCTAAAAACTATACGGAAAACAATTAAGGTGGGTTAATAATGAAAGTTAAAATTAGCAAGTATCCAACTCATAGGTGGTATCACAACTTCCTGTATAAGTTGGGGATTAAAAACGAACAGAAAGTATCAGTTCGTATTGACAACTACGATACATGGAGCATGGATCACACCCTTGCACATATTGTGATACCTATGCTCAAGCAACTCAAAGCGACCAAGCATGGTGCTCCGTATGTGTACCCTGAAGATGTTCCTACAGAGTTGCGTCCTACTGAGAAAGAACTAACAGCATACACTAAAAATAGTGAGACTGACAGCAAGTTCTTTGAGCGTTGGGATTGGGTAATGGACGAAATGATCTTTGCCTTTGAGAGCAAGCATAACGACTGGGAAGAACAGTTCCAATCGGGCGAACACGATGTTGCCTGGATTGAAATAATGGAAGGTAAACTCAAAGGTCATAGTGAAATGGTCAAAGGTCCTAACGACACATATGAAGTTAATTGGGAAGGGCGTAAGGCATACCAAGAGCGTATCACAAACGGATTCCGTTTGTTTGGAAAATACTACCAGAATTTGTGGGATTAAGTACCGAGAAGAGGAGAAGAAAGAGTTATGAAAAACAGATTTGATTTAGAGCAGGAAATTATGAAATGCTAGGTGCATGGAGACAGAACCACGACAGCATTGATTTCAAATGGGGATACTTTGCCCCGCGGTTTGGTTTCGAACTTGTGTTACACCGTGGGGGTTACTTTGACTCTCACTATGCTATAGCATTCAACTTAGGGTGGGGGCATTTTCATATCAAATTGCCGTTTCGTACCAGTCTAGCAGAAGGATGCGATTTGCCTCGATACGGTTTTCAATTTTACGAGGATCTATTTTGGATACACAAAGGTGGTAATTTTGATGCAAGCATAGGTCAAGTTACTAGCGGTGGAACATGGACTTGGTACTTACCATTCAAACATTGGATCTTCGAAGGGCATTGGATCGCTAACAAAGAAGGGCGGTGGTACAAAGTAGAAAAAGGTCAAAACAGTTGGGAGGTTCGAGAGCAAATAGGGCACACGGAAGTCCATGACTACATCTATACACTCAAAAGCGGTGAAGTACAAAAACGCAAAGCAACCTGTACACTGGAGAAACGAAAGTGGCATCGCAAGTGGTTTCCGTTTCTAAAAATGGAACGAGTGAATATTGATGTGCAGTTTGATGGCGAAGTTGGTGAACGGTCAGGGTCATGGAAAGGTGGCACTGTGGGGTGCAGTTATGTCAAGTTGCCAACTGAAGGCATTGAGCAGTGTTTGAGACGAATGGAAAAGGAACGGGAGTTTAACTGATAATGAAAAACAGATTTGATTTAGAGCAGGAAATTATGAACTGCTGGGGTGTGGTAGAGGATATTGATACTGTCTATCATGCTGAACATCTATATGAAAATACAGATGAAATGCAGAACGCTCTTCTTGGACTAAAAACTTTGTATGAGTTGAAGTTTGAAAAGATGTGGAGCACCTTTGAAGATTGTGTAAAACAACAATCGTTGAAAGATTTATGATAATAGGACGTGGGTTCGATTCCCACTGGACCCACCAATAAGGATACTCCTTCGATAAGCCGTACTATCCTAGGCTATAGTAGCCTCCTCTGACATAACCTTTGCAAGGGTTAGTTAGGGAGTGTCCTTTTTAATGGGCCTATTCTGGCAACCCCGCCGTATCCACACTTTCGATACATGAGAAAAATAGTTCTTTTCATCTGCCAAAAAGTGTGGTATAATTTATACTAAATTGATATGCAATGAAGTCAATATTTAACCTGAATGTGAGCGATGGTGTTTCGAAGATATTTGTGCGTTAATCACTCTCGAAGCGTTAGCGAGAGAGAGTGAGTACCCACTATATTATCGAGAGTGATATCAAGCTCACACTAATAAGAAATAACCACGCATAATCTAAAATAAAGTCCGACTAATCAATAATGGTCGGATAATCAAATACGGTCTAACGACCCCGCAAACACTTCAAACAAGTGAGTACAACTCTCAAAAAAATTCCCACAATTATGCCCAACCGCAAAAAACCAACAGGCACAAAAAAGCCCCGTTTCTTTACGTTAATTTTCGTAAATTCGAGGCTTTAGTGTTTTAAATTATGGAATCTAGAAGGTATTTTAATGCAGCTTTAGGAGACTTTTCCAACCCCGCTATAAACCTACTTTCTATTTCGAGTTTTTCAGCTATTTGAATTACTAGCTCTTCTTTCGTTACGGGGTCTTCACCAGTTTTTGTTTTGTATGACTGGCGTTGGTATACACCTTCTCTTGCGAGCTTTCCAATTATTGACTTGGTGCTTTTTTCAAATTCTCGTGCGAGTAGAATTACTGTGTCACGATCGGGGTTACGTTTGTAGCGGTCTATCAGAGTTTCTGTTTGTTCTTTTGTATAATTCGACACTCCCGTGTCCTCCTCTTAAATATTAATCACTCTCTTCTAACTTTTGCTTGTCATAATAGTATACTATATCCCCGTCGTCATTGATTGTGGGTTCAACAAGTGAAGTGAACTCACACCAGATACGAGGCACGTTTTGGTAGTTATTTCGTTTCACAAACTTACTGAAAAGTTTATCAAACATCTGAGTCTTTCCATAGATATCATTTTCTACTTCAGCCCACTGCTGCCAAATAGCATTTTGTTTTTGTGCCAACTCATTGATTTCTTCAACAAGCCTCCAAGCTTTATTATCTACAATGGCTGTATCTAATTTTACTACATTACTCATAAAAGTCTCCTTAGTATTATAATTATACTACTATGAGAAAAAAATGTCAAGAATTTTTTATGTTTTGTTGGTATAAAAAAACCCGTCGAAGAGACCTTCGACGGGTTGCGGTGACAATGCCAGCCCTTCCCTACCTAGCTACTGTCTGTTTGGTCTTCTATACCCAAGACCCACCCAGGTTACACATTTTTTTTATTTTTGTCACGAAAGTTTTAGGTAATGCCGAACCACTAACGACCATACACCCTTTCTCCGAATGCACTCAATTCGACGCTTATTGCATTACAAGCGGTACGGGCTGTCAGGGTACCCCGTACTACCCTGGTCGGCTTATGCAGAGTCAGCCTCCCATGATTCAGCCTCTTGAAGAGCAGCTAAGCGCGTCAAGGGCTTGTCAGCTATGCCTTCTATGAAAATTGATAGCTCTACTAAGTCTGACTTGCTTGCCTTTGTAAGGCTGGGTAAGTCAATCCCCGTTACGGCTTCAATCTTTTCAACAATATCTTGCTTTCGTACAACTGGCTCGCCAGTCTTGGTTACTCGCTCTTGAGCTTGATAGACACCTTCTCGAACGAGCTTTGCAATTATAGATCGTGAACTCTTGTTGAAAAGCTCAGCGTACTGATCGACAACAACTCGATTAGGGCAAGCAATGTATGCTTGAATGAGAGCATCGGTCATCTCTTGAGTGTAATTTACGTTTTCCATATCTTCTCCCTAAAGTATGTATATATTATGAAGGGTTTCATCAAAGATGTCAACAATTATTTTTGTGCTGGTACTAATCTTCACCAGGCGTTGTATTGCACCACCACTCAATATCAGCGGGGTCGCAGCCCATGGTGGCCAAGTATCTTACTACATCATCCTTCGTTATGCCTTCGAGCATCATGCCACCAGCAACTGTTAGAATCTCAAATCTTTCTTCACTTAGCATATTTCTAGCTCCTTCTCGTATTGCTCGGCTACTACAGCGGATCCTTGTATGAACTTTCTTCTGGTTAGTTTCATATTAATGCCACTTTTTGTTTAGTTTTTCTGGGGTTGGTTTATAAGGTTTTGTGGTTACAGTAATGGTTGTAGTATCTTCTAGTATACAAGCACCATTACACTTATCACACACTTTGTCTCGGTAATCATAGTCTCCATTGTGATGGCATACAAGTTTACTCTCAGTCAGTTTACCAGTGCCTTTACATTTAGGACATTTGTAGATTTCGGTACTCGTACTCATTACTCTTCTCCGATTGGGGCGCAAACATATGACCAACGAGTGCCATGTGATGCAACTTTAATAACGTTTTCAAAAGAGTTAACCCATTGGTTTCCGATCAACTCACAATTTATTTTAGAATCTCAAATCTTTCTTCACTTAGCATATTTCTAGCTCCTTCTCGTATTGCTCGGCTTCGTGCTCCCAGGGCTGTTCTTCATAGTCAGCGTATCTCCAGGCATCACTACCAAGCCCCTTAAAGC
>Ga0222718_10003614_pt1 | contig 13182 bp, 13 predicted proteins | sample C33_27DmetaG_FD_165045 | JGI IMG/M metagenome (GOLD analysis project Ga0222718, IMG submission 165045) | Estuarine water microbial communities from San Francisco Bay, California, United States - C33_27D | ecosystem: Environmental > Aquatic > Marine > Unclassified | place: USA: California... | reverse complement strand
GAATTTTGCTCAATCAATAATGGATAAACATAAAGAATTCAAAAGCAATGGAGGACATTTTATTATTCCATTACCAAAATTGGAAGTGAATTAGATGAAATTTTTGTTAGATTCAGATATTGATGAGATAGTAGAACGAATAGATTCAAAAAATAAGTTACAGGGTAAGACAATTTTGATGACTGGTGCAAGAGGATTTCTTGGAAGATATTTTATCCACGTAATTAAAAAAGTAAATTCAAATTTCAAAAATCCTGTTAAGTTTATTGGTATAGATAATCAAATAACGTCAGGTGTTTTAGGTTCAGATATTTCTGAAGATGACAATATTACATTAATAGATCATGACAGTAGTAACAATCTAAAAATAAAAGAAGATATTGATTATGTCATTCATGCTGCAGGTATAGCTAGTCCACATTATTACAGAAAATTTCCACTAGAAACACTTGATGTTGCAATAGATGGGACTAGAAACATGTTAGAATTATCTAAAGAAAAAAATGCAAAATTTACTTTCTTTTCATCAAGTGAGGTTTATGGAGATCCTAATCCAGAAAATATTCCAACATCAGAAGAATATAGAGGAAATGTTTCTACTTTAGGTCCAAGATCATGTTACGATGAAGGAAAAAGAGTAGGAGAAACATTGTGTCACATATATCAAGAAAATTTTGGGGTGTCAACAAACATAATTCGACCTTTCAATTTTTACGGTCCAGGTATGCAAGAAAAGGATTTTAGAGTTTTACCTAATTTTGGTAGTAGAATCAAATCACAACTACCATTGAAAATCTATGGACGTGGAAATCAGACTAGAACATTTTGTTATATAACAGATGCAATAACTGGTTTATTCAAAGTAGTGATTGATGGACGTGATGGAGAGGTCTATAATATTGGTAATCCTAACCCAGAAATTTCAATGATAGAATTAGCAAAGATGGTGAAGAAGGTTTTGGGAACAAGTGTAGAATATGAAATAATAGATTATCCGGATTCGTATCCCTCTGATGAACCAAATAGAAGATGTCCTAGTATAAAGAAAGCAATTGAGCAAATCAACTATAATCCAAGTGTAATTTTAGAAGAAGGTTTGAAAAGGTTTTTTCAATGGACTAATGAAAATTATGAAGGAAAACAATGAAAGAGATCAAAATAAGTATCATTGTACCAGTTTTCAATGAAGAAAAAACACTCAATACAATATTAGACAAAATAAATCAACAGAAAATTGAGGGCATATTATTTGAAATTATAGTAGTTAATGATGGTTCAACAGACAATTCATTAAAAATTCTTAAGGATAATTCTAATCAGTATCAAAAATTAATTAATTTGGAAAAGAACATGGGAAAAGGTGGAGCAGTGAGAGAAGGATTGTTAGATTCATCAGGGGAATATATTTTATTTCAGGATGCAGATATGGAATATGATCCATCTGAATATTCAAAACTGTTGAAACCAATTATAGATAATAATGCGGACATTGTTATGGGCAGTAGACTTATGACATCATCACTAAATAGATATGGAGGTTATTCAAAAAATAGATTAGGAAATAATCTAATTACATTTATTTTTAATTTACTCAATCATACAAAATTTACAGATATTTACAGTGGATATTTAATTTTTAAAAGAGAGAATATCAATCCAAATAGATTAAGAACTGATGGTTGGGAACAACAAGCAGAGATATTATCTAAAATAATTAAAAAATCAAATAATATATTCGATGTTCCAATTACTTATCATGGAAGAACATATGAAGAAGGGAAAAAAATCAAACCAAAGGATATTTTTAAAATAATTTCCACAATTATAGGTGAGAAGATTTCTCCGTCGGACAACTAAATTAATTTTTAACAACAAAATAACAAGTAAAAAAGAGTGGAATAGTATTTGTAATAGAATCAAACAACAAAATTATGATAACGAAGATCGTCATTCCAGCTGGAGGATTAGGAACTAGATTATTACCTATTACAAAAGAAATACCTAAAGAAATGATGCCATTATTTTTTCATGGAAAAAATAAACAGGTGATTGTTAAACCATTAATCCAGATAATTTATGAGAAATTTTTTGATTTTGGTATTAGAGAATATTGTATAATTGTAGGTAAGCAAAAGAGAACAATAAAAGATCATTTTTTACCGAATAGAGATTTTTTGAGTAATTTTCACAAAAGTTCAAAATTTAGAACTGATTTGAAGAACTTTTACTCCATTTTGAATAGATCAAAAATATTTTGGAAGAATCAGAAGAATCCTTTAGGTTTTGGAGATGCTGTAAAACATGCAAAATCATTTGTTGGTGATGAAGATTTTTTGGTTACTGCAGGAGATACATTATTACCAACAGGAGACAAAATTATTGAAAAATTATTAAAATCAAAATTAGATGGGACAAATGATGCAATAATATTATTAAAAAAAGTAAAGGATCCAAGAAGATTTGGGGTTGCAGTTGTTGAAAAAAATAAGAATAGTATCAAAGTGATAAACGTTGAAGAAAAACCAAAAAAACCAAAATCAAATTTATCAATTGTTGCAGTATATAGATTCAGACCATCAATATTCAAAGCACTTGATGAAATTAAAAATGATAAAAAAGAATTACAGTTAACCAGTGGTATTCAAAAATTGATAGATTGGGGAGGAAATGTTTCAGCTATAATTCTTGATGATGATGATGAAGTAATAGATATTGGTACTGCTGATGCATATTTAGAGACAATTATAAAGTTTAAAGCAATTTAATTATCTAGTTTTGAAGTTATAGAAAAACCGCCAGCCATTTTCATTAAAACAAAACCAGCTATTACCCCATACCATCTAGTAAAAATTCGAATAAGGATTACTAGTGTAAATGCAAGTGATAGTTCTACTCCTTGAATAGAGAAAAACCCAGCAAGACTACCTTCAACTACTCCTATTCCCATAGGCAAAAATGAAGCAACGCCAATAATTATAGATGTAGTGTAAGTTGCAGCAATTTGTAAAAACTCAAAAATGTTCACATCAAAAGAAAATAGAACAAGAAATGCTATCGATGACTCTAATAACCAAAATATAACAGATAATATAGATGAAGTAACAAAAATTTTTCCTCGAGTTGATTTTTGTAATATTAAATATGAATCAGACAAAGATGGGACAAATTTTTGAAGGAATTTAATTTTTGAAATTAAAGTAGTAAATTTTCTAAATAGTTTTTTAGAAGATAAAAGTAAAAATGCACAAAAAATGATACCACCAGTTAGAAAAATAACATAAATACTAAAATCAAAATAAAACAATCCAAGTATTGAAACAACTAAGATTCCAAAAATATTGTAAAATTGTTCTGAAATTATAATAGGAGCTGTTTTTTTTCTAGGTATTCCATACTTTGAATGCAACATTTGTGTTTTTATTAATTCTCCAACTTTCCCTGGTGTTGCAGACATAGCAAATCCACTCATGTAAATTTTGAAGTTTTCTTTTTTTGGAATGATAATACCTGAATTTTTTAAAAGGAGATGCCAACGTAGAAAAACTACAATCCAACTTAATGGTGCTAAAAATAAAATATAAGGTAAAAATTCAATTTTCATTTCTAAAATTTTATTATAAATTGTATTCAGATCAGAAACTATAAGAAATGAAATATACAAAATAATTGTTCCAACTACAATTAGATAGAATCTATTATCAAACTTCATTTTTTAATCCATTAATGCATTAAATTTATCATAATTTATTTTGAAGATTTTTACTTTGATTTTTTCCAGTCCAACATCATTAGAGTCATAGACCTTAATTAAATATGGATAAGAATCATCATTTTCATAAATTTTGTCTAAAAATGAGAGAGAAAATTGTTGTTTCTCAATGATTAGATAATCTAATTCAAGATTAGGACCGCCTTTAATGATATCTTCAACTGATTCCCCATACAAGCGTAGCCATTCAATATTTTCTGAGTTATTTGGTGGATTTGAGTAATATGACCTAAAATCACCATTTTCAACAATTTCTACATAGTTGAAATAATGTGTTGCCCATCCTGAATTGAAGAAATTTCCATCTAAGTTATTATGTAAATATCTTGAAAATTCTAATTTTTCATCTTCTAATTGTTTATCAGAGCTAGGAAATTCGCTAATTGTGTAATAAACAGACACAGATAAAATTAACATAGTAATAATCAATAGTGACGTGTTTTGAATATTTTTAGAATTTGTAATAATATTTAATTTTTGAAGTGGAAGTATTGATATAATTATTAGAAATGGAATTAAAGGTAAAAAGAATCTAGTAGAAAGAACGATTGCAGAAACAATTGTCAATGATAAACCATAGAATATGATCAAAATCCAATTTGATAAAATAAATTTTTGAATTTTTGATTCAGTTTTAAAAGAGAGTAGTATTCCCATAGGAACCAAAAATACAAGATAAGGAAGGGAAATTGAAATAATTCCTTTAATTGAATTAATTATTCCAGATAGTATAAACAACTCAAAAAATGAATAAAATCCTTCATTTTGAATAAATTCATTAGCAGAAACAGGTTCAATGTTTTTTGCATTTAGCATTGAGGTGTGAGTTACAAAGCCTTTTGAAACATCACCATAATACAATGGATCTCCATATTGATCATATCTTACTGAAGAAATTGGTAGTATAATCAACAAGAAAATAACTATGCAAAGAAAAAGTTTTAACGGTTTCGGATCTTTTTTGAAATTTATCAAATAAATGATTACTAGAATAAACATCATAATCATTCCCATCGGACGAATAGAATATGCAATACCTGCAAACATAAAAGAAAGAAATACCAAATTATCATTTTTTTGTCTTAATATGAAAAAGAAAGAGAGCATCAAAGAGAGAATAAACAAAGGTTCAGTTTGCCCTAAACCAGAAATCTGATTTATTTGTGGATAAAATGCAAAGAAAGAAGTGGCAATAAGTGATAATTTTTGATCAAAAAATTTTCGTGACAAAAAATACATTATTGGAATAGAAAATACTGAAACACCTAAACCCACTATACGAACAATTTTTGAATAATCTAAGAAATTTTCAGAATTTACCAATAATAAGAACGGAGATTGAAATAATGACCAACCAAAATTCCTATTTGGAGATACTTCAAAATTTCCTTCAAGATGTAAAAATGCACGTAAAGTTAGATCAAGATTATCCTTGTAAAGTGGAATTTCAAAATCTAGAGAATATAATTTAAGAAGAATTGAACCAGATATTATTATACTGAAAAAAAGAAATAATTTCTGATTTGAGAAGTTTACATTATTTTTAACAATTATTTTTTTGGACATTTTATTTAGAAATTTTTAAGATCTCAATATATCACTTTATGTAAAAACTAATTGAGAAAATTTGGCCAATAGAGATTTTTCCTTCATACCAGTTATCAAAAGTGATTTTGTTTGGCACTTAACTACAAAATCACCTGAGGAAAATATTTCTACAATTTCACCAATTTGATTTTGATCATATGATATTTACTATCAAATGGATGTGCGAGGTTTTTAAATAAAATCATTGTACTAAATTCTTCAATTTTATAATTTGTGTTTAAAAAGTGGATTTTTTGGAGGTTTTTAAATAAAATATCACAAATAATCTCTGGTAATAGAGACAAATTATCTAAAAAAAGATCAATTCTAAATAATCTTAATATGCTTAATTAAAAAATAAAAATAATTGCGGTTGTTAATTGGAGGTTCACCAAGTAAGCTTTTTCACTTAGAAGATTTTGCAGAGAATTTAAAAAAGAAAAATGTTGAGACAAAAGTTGTTATTGATACTGAAATTTATACAGGATTTCCAAGTAAAAAAATTTCCAATTGGTTTGAGAGTAAAAAAAAGTTTAATCAGTTAATTAAAGAATTTAATCCAGATTTTATTTTTGTAGATCGCCAAACAAACTTTGCGTTAGAATCAATCAAATCAGGTATTCCAGTTTTCATTCATTTACGTGGAGATTTTTGGACTGAAACTGAAATAGCAAAACAGACATTATACAAATCAGCTACAAGACGTTTATTTATTAAATTAAAAGACAATATTGCAGAAGAGTGTTTCAAAAATTGTCACACAATTTTACCTATTTGTAAATATTTAGAAAATGTTGTAAAAGAGCATCATCCAAAATCTAAAACTTTTGTATTGTATCAAGGAATTGATCCAACAAAATGGTATAAAGAAAAAGGAATGAAATTAAAACATCCATGTGTGGGTATTCTTCAATCATCAACAATTTGGGATAAAACAAAGGAATTACTTCTTTTACCACAAGTAATGAAAAAATTTCCGGATATAATGTTTTATTGGGTTGGAGATGGTCCATACAGAGATAAAATTTTACCAGAACTAGAAAAATGTAAAAATTTTCAATGGTTGGGTAAATTAGAGTATCCTGGAAAAGTAAGACAATTTCTTACTGAAATTGACATTTATGCATTAATCAGTGGGTTAGATATGTCACCATTAACTCTTCAAGAAGCACAACTAATGGGAAAACCAGTGATAGCCACAAATGTTGGCGGAATTCCTGAATTAATGAGGAATAATCAAACTGGATACTTGGTTGAAAAAGATAATGCTGATGATTTGATTGAGAAAATTAAATTGGTATCAGAAAATACCGAGAAGGCAAAGAAAATGGGAAATGAAGGTAGAGAGTTTGTAATAAAAAATTTCAGTTGGGAAGAAATAACAAAAAGATTTATTGAATTAATGAAAAATTCTAAGTAAAATATCTAGATAAATAATTTTTCCAAATTATTCATTTCTTTAGAAAAAAATAATTTATCCCATTGTCTTCTCTAAAAATTTGATTAATGAATTTAAGTCAAAAGTATGTCCTTGATTTAATTCTTCATCATGCACTATTATCTCAATATTCTGTTCAGCATCAAAAAGATGATATGCTTTTTTAATTAAATTTGCTGAATAAAGTGATTCTGCTTCATGTCCAAATTCTGATCTTTCATTAATCCCCCATGATAAATACAATGGATTTGGGGCAAGTGTTGCCACAATGTCTGGTAGATCATAAAATTCTAATGCTCCTGGATTTAATCCTCCGCCAGTCATATGTTGACTAATAATTCCACTTGCGATTACTGTGGTACCAACATCTGGGGATAAACTTGAAACTACTGCTGCAACTGGTCCACCTAAAGACAATCCTGCAATAGCAATTTTCTCATTTTGAACATATTCTAAATCTTGAATATATTTCAATAATTGGATTGTATCAATAACTTGTAATGAAAATTGATTGTATCCTAAATTTAACAGATGCTTATGAAGTTTATTACCAGAACAAAAAATATCTGGTTCTTGACAATTCATTTCAACATTTTTTATTCTCTCACCCCAGCCTCTATTTTCAATCACAATAACCACATACCCTAATTTTACTAATTCTTCCCCAACCCCATTATGATAATAATATGATGACAGATTACTTTGTTCATTAATCACATCTTTTGCTCCTTGATTTCCACTTCCTGGTATTATCAAAATTGTAGGATAGCATGTTATATTTTTACAATCATTAATCTTACTTTTATTATTGGGAAATAATTCATAAAAAAATATTTTATCATTATCCATTGATGTGGCAGAAAATTTTTTCAGTTTATATTCATCAAATTCTTTTTCTTTTACTAACTCTGGGAGTAGGATCCCTATATCTTTAAAATCGGGAATATTTTGATATTCTTGAAATTTCTTCAAAAGTGAATTTTTCCATGGAACAAAATCATCTTTTTCTAGAACATTGGATTCAAAATCAAATAAGCTATTTTTATTATAAATTTCTGGTATTTCTATATATTCAAAATTCTCCATCTCATATGAAATTTTATTACCAAAATTAGTTAGTAAGTTCTTTTCATTTAGAGTGTACAAGATAATTGCATTAATAGATAATGAAAGAACTAGAATCAATATTATAATTTTATATTTTGCTTTCATTTCTTTTCACAGCATTAAAAAATATTATTTAAGACATATTAAGATTATTTAGAATTAATATTTTTTAGATAATTTGTCTATCTATTGCTTCTTTATCTTGATATACTAGGTTTTTAAAAATATCATATGGGTAGTCATAAAGGATTTCGTAGTTGGTATTATCTAAGAATCGGTTGGTCTACTTATTTTGCATTTATTTTTGCTGTAGTCAACACTGCAGTTGTAACCTATTATCTTGCAATTGAGAAAGCACCATTTCTACAAACCATTTTTCCTAGTTTTCTGGCCTACATTGGAATTTTAAGTGCAATAGGCATACCCATCTTACTTGTAGTAGGATACATCCATTTTCAAAGAAGTCATGCTTATGGATCTGAAGCAGAAATTGCTACTGAAACTAATCCTTATTTCTATAAAGCTGCACCTGGTTGGTCAAGGCAAGTTATGTGGCCCGTATTTCTTAAAATTACTGAATTGCTACTTAAAGTATCAAACAATCAAAAGCTTACAGATGATGAATTAAAAGAACTAGCAGAATTACAGGAAAAAATCAAACTCTTAATGGAAGGAGAATCAATTGGAACTCCAAGAAAACCTTCAGATTTATCTAAAAATAATTTAGATTTACCAGATGATGAATTGTAGAAATAATATCTTTTAAAATAAATTACTTCTTCAATATCTTTTTTATTTTTCGATAATGTAATCTATTACTGACTAAGTACAAATTGCTTAAAATTCTAATTTAATATTTGATGTTCCTTTTTGAATTTGTACAAACTTCTTTGCATATGTCTCAAAAATCTCATCCCATTCATTTACAATCTTGGAAGAAATTCTGAACTCCCATGAAATCCAATACCACCAATTTTCAATGTTTTTAGAATTTGATGTGGAATTAAGCGTTGCAATATATTTCAAATTCAGTGCAACCACACACAAAGATTTTAATCATTTTTTATGCCTATATTTTTTCTTTTATTTTTCCTAATAAAATCATCATATGATTTTTTTGTAGATTTAGCTCTAAAATCAATACATCTATTGACTCGATCTTTTGGAGACATTGATTTTTTCTGCCACCATTCTGGATGAATCAATATATGAAGTTGATCATGCTCATGTTCAGACAATATATCAAATAAACGTTCAAATCTCCAGTAACCATTTGAGTCTGAACAATAAAAATAATTATTCTTAAAGAATTTACCATAGCAATTTTTCATGCCTTCTATACTATTGTTTGATAAGGAATCTAAATAACCTAATTCAGGGTTATGAAATGAGAATACATCTATTTTTGTTGAAAATGTTTTTTCCAAAATTTCTTTTTCAAATTTTAAATATTTTTCAAGTTGTTTAAAATTTTTAATTTTATAAAAAGAAAATTCAAAATGTAATCCAATTTTATGCCCAAGTTTAAGAATTTTTTTAATTTTTTCATAAACATCTTTTTCAAATATATTATAAAATTCACTATGTAATAATAAAAAGTACGTAGATTTTATTCCTAAACGTGCTTCAATTTCTGCCAATTTTAATGCTCTGTGAATTGACATATCAACATCATGTCTCCAAATAACATGAGGTTTTTTTTGTTTAGTAGTAAATAATTCAAAGGAATAATATTTTTTTGCCATTTTGAGTAGTTGTATGTAATGTCTTTCTGTGAAATCAGAAAAAAAATATTTTTTATCAAGAGAAGTCATTATTAATCAGACCACATTCAAAGTGTACTTTGTGTATTATTAATATGATGGGAAATCTATTGATACTACAAGAAAAGTTTTTTTGACGATACTGATACTTGAACACCCTAGTTTTATTTTCTGACAATCTTCTTCAAATACAGTTTATTTACAAACAAGAATGAAAATAATCTAAAAAATATTGTTATTTTTGATGAATTTCTAGTAATTGTTTTACATGATTTTGCAAACTCTTCAAATAAACTATCCCATGCCTCTGCAGTTTTTTTAGGATCGGTTATTTGTTTTACAAAATCATGTTCATCTTGAGATAATTTTTCCCTGAATTCTTTTGAAGATGTAATAGTATCAATAACTTTTGCAACAGTCTGAGGATTATTTTCAGTTGGAACAAACGGTGAAAATACTTTTTTTCCTTCAACAAGATAATCAGTATTTACATCATTGAATGCAATTATTGGTTTTTTATAATATGCGGATTCTCGCTCAATACCACCTAAGTGACCTGCTTTCATTTGACCTAAAATTGCATCTGATTTTGCATACTCTTCTGCAAGTTTTTTTCTATTCATAGGATCTATAAATCTAATTTGTTTTGGTTTATTCTTTATGAGGTGATTCATGAATTCAATTTCTTTGTCATTTCTTGTTTCAAACCATTTTACTTGTAGAATTTCAAAATCTGTTTGACATAGAGGTAATGCATCTAAAATTATATCAAATCCTTTTTGCAGAGCTATTCTTTGTGGACTAAAAAATGTAAATTTCTTATTTTTCAAATTATTTATTTTTGTATCAGTATCAAAAATCTTGGTATCCACAAATAGTAGATCAATTCTCCTTGCATCTTTTCTAATTTTTTTTAAAAAGCTATAATTTTCAGAATAACTAGCTACACATGTTACTGCACTCATGTATACTGTTCTATAAAACTCTCTTTCAAAATAATTAAAATTCTGTGCTAATGGGGAATCTGAGGCGTATGGATCTTTTACATTCTTTTCAAATGGGGGTGTTCTAATATCATTACCTACGAATAATATGATATAGTTTAGATCACATAAGTAAGCAATTCTTGCACCTGCAGGTGATAATGCCAGACAAATATCATAATCATTTTTTATCTTATTAATCCTATTAACATTATCTATGACATTAATTGAATCAAAAAATTCAATGTCATCTTTTTCATCCATAATTTTACTTGCAGTATTCCATGGGAAATTTACTAGATGAATTTTTGATCTAACAAATTTTTTCATTGTGGTTACATTATTTGCTAAATCACCTATAGCTAATACTCTTACAGTCATTTTCTAAATAGGAGTAAATCTTGCTCTGTAACCTATTGTAAATTTAATAAATTCTTTTTCTAAATAGTTATGCTTCTTCGTATAAACTCTTTTTACAATATCAAAAATTGAAGCATTCATGTATTCATCAGTTTTGATCTCATCACATTTAATTATTAACTCATTTTCACCAAGAAAGATTATTTTTTCATTATCATCAAATTTTATTTTCACATTATGGATTTTTGAGAATTCTTCTGAGGTTTCCTTCATCAAATCATACTTTTCTTTTCTTGTTAAATCATGATATCCTTGGAAATCACCATTAATAGAAATTTTTTTTGCTGGAATTCCTGCAACGATAGTGTTGTCTGAAATATCTTTAGTTATAACTGAATTTGTAAACGCAATTACTTTATCTCCGATTGTAACTCCAGGACTAATAGTTATTTGGCCTATTCCCCAAAAATCATCACCTATTTTTACTGCACCAGAAGATGATTCAAAATCGGGAATGCCTACTGCGATTCTGCATCCTAGAAGTAATTCTCCATGAAAAGCATGAGTCCAAATTTTGGAATCGGTCCCAATTCCACAATTATTTCCAATTTCTAAATTATCGGTTGCATTAATAATGGAATTTTGTCCAATCCATGCATTATGTCCAATTTTACATTCTTTATAACATTGAACTAATGTGTTATTCTGTAAAATCGAGTAATCTCCTATCTGAAATTTGCCTGAAACATAAAATCTACAATTATTTTTGATAATAGAGTAATCTCCTATCTGAAATTTGCCTTCTTTATTTTTTAAACCATCAAAAATACAATTATTCTCAATAATTACTTCTCTACCAACTATAGGTGAAATTTTTGTCAATAGTAAATTTTCATATTCTAAGTTTATAAGATATACTACATTTTTTATGTGATGGAAATTGAAGAAACCTGGAACAAACAGTATATAAAAAATACTACCACAGCATTAAAAGATAATAATCTCTTTAAATTAGAAATAAATTCAATAAAAGACAATTTTAAAAAAATAATATCAAAATTAAATAAAAAAAACATCAAAATTTTAGAAATAGGGTCTGGGACCGGATACCTTGCATTACAATTAACAAAAATTCTGAAAGATGAAAAGATATCATATGACTATACTGGAATTGATTTTTCAATTGAAGCAGTCAGAAAATCTAAAAAACGAAAAATTTCCAATTGTAAATTTTTTGAAATTGATTTTATAAAATTCTTTATGACTAATACAACGAAATTTGATCTAATTATTTCTCAACGTTCTATTATGGCTATGATGAGTAAAAAAAAGCAAAATAAATTAATAAATCAAATAAAAACAAACCTCAAGAAATCAGGATATGGTATATTTTCTGAATGTACAATACAATCATTAAAAAATCATCAGAAATTTAGAAAAAAACTATCTATTGAACCATATGAAAAAATTTGGCATAGTACTTATATTGATGAGAATTTTCTAGCAAAAGTCTTTAAAAGTTATCAAAAAATTGATTTTTCATCATCATATTATTTGATTACAAGAATAATTTATCCATATTTTTCTAAACCAAAACACAATACAAGAATACACGATTTTGCATCATCGTTAGAACAATTTGGGGATTATAGTTTAGTTAAATTATTTATTGTGAAGAATTAATGTTGTAATAAATGAAAAATAAAATTAGACTTTTAATTACAGGAGCCACAGGATTATGTGGTAAAAATATTCTAAATTTTTTCCAAAAAAATACTGATTATGAAATTTTTGTCACATCTAGAAAATCAAGTGATATGAAAAATAAAATACAATGTGACCTTACGGAATTTTCTAATATCAAAAAACTTCCCCGTGAAATTGATTATATTATTAATTGTGCAGCAGTGGTAAACGAAAAAGAACAAAATTTTGAGATCATTAAGAATAATATTTTGATAATGCAAAATCTACTAGAATATGCTAAAAAGACACCTCCTAATTGCATCATAAATCTATCTAGTATCTCCGTCTACGGCTACCCAAATAAAAAAAATATTAATGAAAAATTTCCAGTTACTAGTAGTAGTTATTATGGATATTCAAAAATAATTAATGAAATTATGCTAGAAAACCTTTCTTCACAAAAGACACGAATCATAAATCTAAGATTAG
>Ga0222718_10003613_pt1 | contig 13184 bp, 10 predicted proteins | sample C33_27DmetaG_FD_165045 | JGI IMG/M metagenome (GOLD analysis project Ga0222718, IMG submission 165045) | Estuarine water microbial communities from San Francisco Bay, California, United States - C33_27D | ecosystem: Environmental > Aquatic > Marine > Unclassified | place: USA: California... | reverse complement strand
TTCGGAGAGACTCCGCTTTCGATCGTATCGAGTCCTATGCTGAGAGCTAAACAAACCGCAGCGCCATTGTCTCAAATCTGGAATGTAAGTGTAAAAATTGACGATTGCTTTGTAGAAATACCCTCCGACTCAGAGGAGAGAGATCGTAAAAAATGGCTACAGCAAATCTTTAAACAGAAATGGAATATGGTGAATAGTCAGATATGGGACTGGCGAGAGAAAGCCTTCGAAGCCTTATTGTGTAAAAAATGCGACACAATTATCTTCACTCATTTCATGCTTATAAATGCCATAATAAGTAAAATCGAAAAGACCGAACAACTCGTATTTTTTTCGCCCGACAACGCTTCTATCACCCATTTAAAAGTTACCAACAAGCGCACTATACGAATAGTTAAGCTAGGACAAGAAAAGAAAACAGTCGTGAATTAAACTAGGGAGCAACCCAACAGATCTTGAGTTAACGTAACCTAAGTTAAAATGTAAACTAGATTGAAAACTAAACGCTATAAGCGATAAAGAATTAAATAAGTATTCGTACCGTCGGAGGTTTTGTCAGAATGCAGGTTGGAGTCGCGCTAAGAAATATGGGATTGGGGGCTACGTCAGAGATACTAGCAGGCGCCGCAAAATTTGCTGATAATTCAGGCTTAGATCACCTATGGGTCCTAGACCATATAGCGATCCCTCCAGATGATTCTGAAGGATCTGAAGGTCGTTATATTGACCCACTCACTACATTAGCGTTCATCAGTGGCATCACCAAAAGAATTCAAATTGGTACATCCGTGTTGGTACTACCCTACAGAGAAAAATTTATCACCGCAAAGTTAATTGCATCAATCCAAGAACTGAGTAATGAGCGGCTACTGCTTGGTGTTGGACCTGGTTGGATGGAACCAGAATTTAGGGTCGTAGGTAAAAATATAAAAAATCGCGGGACTGACACAGATTTAACTATAGATTTTATAAATAAATGTTTTGACAATCATGTAATGATCGAAAATGAACAAGATTTTATCTTCAGTCCGAGGCCTAAAAAGCCTCCTATTCTCATAGGAGGAAATTCAACCAAGGCGCTACAAAGAGTTTTAAAGCGGGGAGATGGTTGGATGCCAATGATCAAAGATGATGAGGCTCTTATAGGTACTTGTGCCAAACTGATAGAAAATATGGTGTCCAGCCGACAAATTACACCGACGATTATCCCACTTAGACAGTTAAACTTGGTTGACCTTGATAAATCCGTAGATACCATTTTAAAACTTAAAGAGGCAGGCTGCGTAGGTGTGGAACATTTCCAAGCCTACAATACGCTAGACGAATTTAAATACATTGCAGATCGATTACTAGAAATAAAAAATAAGGTGTAGACAAATTAAAAACTTCTTTCAAAGAAATAAAAAATCTATTTGTTATGGGAAATAGAGGAAGCGTTGCCGTAATCGGAGGTTCGATGGCAGGTCTGTTCGCTGCTATTTCACTAAGATCTCTTAACTTTGATGTAAATATATTTGAGCGATCTGCCGGCGACCTGACAAATGGAGGTGCAGGTATCGCCACACACAGTGAGTTGTATGACGCGTTAGAAAGCGCGGGCGTTAAACTCAGAGCGGAAATGGGTATTCATTCGAATGGTCGCATTATGCTCGATAATGAAGGCAAAATAATGCACCGAGTAGCGATGAAGCAAATCATGACTTCTTGGGGACTTATCTATAGATTTCTTCGAAAACAAATACCGAAAGAAAATTACCACAGCGAACATTGTCTTCAAAACCTATCTTTTTCCGAAAAATCAGTAACAGCTGTTTTTACTAATGGGGATGATGTTACTACTGATTGGCTGATTGGTGCAGATGGGGCACGATCTCAGGTGCGAAATATCGTCGCACCCACAATCAAGCCTATTTATGCTGGATATTTAGGATGGCGCGGCTTAATAGATGAAAACCTGATCCCCAAAGAAGTAATTGACCAACTTTCACTCCAAATGGCTTTTGGTATGGCTCCGGGAGGACATTGGCTCGGATATCTTGTCGCTGGGCCAGATGACGCTCTGAATGAGGGAAATCGTTGGTATAACTGGGGTTGGTATCGAACAGCCGACGAAGATTCCCTGCAGGATCATCTTACCGACGTCAATGGCGAATGCCACCATACTGGTATTCCTGCTCACCTCATCAGAAAAAACATAATCAATGCCATGAGAAAAGAGGCCAAAAAATTCCTAGCACCTCAGATTGAAAAAGTTATTGATTCCACCACGACTCCCTTCCTGCAACCGATGTATGACTTCTCCTCAAAACAGCTTGTATTCAACCGCACTATCCTAATTGGAGACGCTGCATTCACCGCTAGACCTCATGTAGGAATGGGCGTGTCTAAAGCTGCATTCGATGCCTCATCTCTAGCCCAAGCGTTATCTCAAAATAATCCAGCCTCACTTAAAGAATGGGAGAGTTCGAGACTGAAATTTGGCAGGGCCGCAGTCCAATGGGGTCGAGATTTAGGAAGCTACCTTGGACCAAAAGCCACAGATCCAAAATCCAAAAAAAAAGCAGAGTACTATATGAGACCCGAAACTTTACTCAGCGTAACCGCAGCTAGTGAGCCACAGCAGTACCTGCGAATGGACACTTAAAGATAGTGGAATTGATGGATTTTTTCGCCGAGAATCAACTATTAACTTCAGAGTAGGTAATACGATATTGAATTACAAAAATCCTTGAAAATCGAATCTATGGAATGAGGTGTTAGATAGCGCACACTGGTGGCCGTTTATCGATCCAAGGTAATTCTTGCTCTAATCTGGCCGCCAACCGCAGAAGAAGATCTTCTCTCCCCATTTTCGCTGTGAAATGTAACCCGACAGGTAGATTTTCGTCCGTCCAATACAATGGTAGAGAGATCGCCGGCTGACCGCTTGCATTTGCTAAATAGGTGTAAGGAGAAAATTCCGCCATACGTCGACGCAGTTCAAAAGGGTCGCCATTGTAGACTAGCGTACCTAATTCAACCGGTGGTTTTCCCAAGGTCGTGGTCAACCATATATCGTAATCTTCATAAAATTCGCTTAATTCGCGCACCTGCGACTGAATATCCTGCATAGCCAACAAGTAATCAGCAGCAGTGAGGCTCAACCCACGCTCGCCGAAAGCCCACACGAATTCCTCAAAATACTCAGGAGATAACTCGCGACCTAATCGACGACTCCAATCGCGCAGTGCCCACGAGACACCGCACGCAAGTACTGTTGTATAATTCGTCCAAAGTTTCATGGCATCAAATGAAGGGGCTACTTCCTCGACCATATGTCCCATCGAATCACACATTCTAGCAGTATCCAATATTGCCTGAACACACTCGCTACTTAGCGGATCTCCAAGAGGTGTCTGAGTGGAAAAACCGATACGAAGCTTGCCAGGTTCTCTTTCAATCTCTTTACGGTAAGAATCTCCATTCGGAGGTGCAATATAAGGCTCACCAATATGAGGCCCTGAAATCACATCCAATAATGCTGCAGTATCTCTAACAGTACGTGTCAAACCATTCTCGACAAAAAATCCACCTAGGAAATCACCATAGTGTGGCGCTAAGGTCGAACGTCCCCGAGAGGGTTTGAGACCAACCAGTCCGCAGGCGGATGCTGGTATGCGTATTGATCCCCCAACATCGTTGCCATGCGCCATGGGTACCACACGAGAGGCAACCGCCGCGCCAGCGCCACCACTGGATCCTCCGGGAGTTCGTTTAAGATCCCAAGGGTTACGTGTTGCCCCAAATTTTTTGGGTTCTGTGGTGACGCCAATCGCTAATTCTGGCAAATTAGTTTTTCCAATTGTTATCAAACCAGCGGCATTGAAACGCTTATAAATCTCTGAATCTACCGAAGGAACATAGTCCTCTAGAAAATTACTACCCTCATAGAATGGGACACCAGCCACTTCCGCTGCAAAATCTTTCATTAAAAATGGTACCCCACTAAAAAAACTTTCTTTCACTGGAGCACGCGATAAATGCAATGCAGCATCAAACATCTCTGTTATCACAGCATTAAGCTTCTCATTGACCTGCTCGCAGCGCCAAATAGCATCTTCAACCAATTCCGACGATGACACCTCTCGCTTCCTTATCAAATCAGCCATTGCTGTAGCATCAATATCGCCAATACTTAAATTTTCAGGCATAAATCAAAACCCTTAGTAAAAATTTAAAAATCATTCTACTCATAGCTTATTTTGTAACAAAAATATATGCTATCGATTCATTATGTAAAAAGTAATTTCTTTAGCTTCTTCTTCTCTTCGAAACAACATTTAAAGCTCAATCACTTGCTCGACAAACACCGTATCAGCCGAATATTTCTGTTAGCCCTGCCAATCATTGGCGCAATGGTTTCGCAAAATATTTTAAACTTGGTCGATACCGCGATGGTGAGCCGACTAGATAATAGTAATGCAGCTCTAGCTGCGATAGGCCTCGGTGGTTTTGTGCTATTTTTTTGGCAGGCACTGCTCCTGGGATTCTCCACAGGAGTGCAAGCCTCGGCGTCTAGAGCAAAGGGTCAAGGGAACCTTCAGACATTAGCGTACACACTGAATGCGGCAATCCTAATTATCTTGATAGCGAGCCCTTTTCTAACTTTGGGTCTCACCTTCGTGACACCATATCTATTCCCGATCTTAAATTCCGATGTAACAGTCACGGAGCTTGGCGTTCCATACTTACAAATAAGATCAATCGGAATAATATTTACCGCGATGAATTTCGCATTTCGTGGATACTGGAATGCTATAGATATGACTTGGCTATATATGAAAACTATCGTCTCCATGCATTTTCTTAATATCCTACTGAACTATATACTTATATTCGGCAATTTTGGAGCGCCAAAGCTAGGTGTTGAGGGTGCAGCCATAGCCTCTGTAATAGCCTTATCTTTTGGAACCCTAAGCTATTTTGTTTTGGGTATGCGGCATGCTAGGAAGCAAGGCTTCCTCCAAGCTCTACCATCCATAGGGAGTAATATAAAACTAATAAAACTCTCTCTACCAAATGGTGTACAACAACTGTTTTTTGCGGCAGGGTTTATCGTAATGTTTTGGATTATTGGGCTAATTGGAGTCGCTGAAGTCGCTGCCGGTAATATCTTAATCAATCTTTGGCTCATAGTTTTACTACCAGGAATGGGGATGGGGTTGGCTGCAGCAACCCTAGTTGGCCAAGCGCTAGGAGCAAAAAATGTTGACGATGCTTCAGAGTGGGGTTGGGATGTAGTCAAACTCGCGTTTATCACAATGGTATTGATAGGTGCGCCAATGGTAATTGCCCCAGAATCTATTTTATCTGTAATTTTTTCGCTAGAACCCGAGACCTTGAAGCTAGCTGTCTGGCCAGTCCGACTAATCGGGCTATGCACCATCTATGAGGCGATAGGTGTGGTACTACAAGCCGCTTTATTAGGAGCTGGAGACACGCGACGCGTTATGCGCGTCGTTGTTTTGGGGCAGTGGCTAATATTCCTACCTGCTGCATACTTTGCCGGACCGGTCGCAGGCTATGGCCTTGGCGCAATATGGCTCATACAATTTGTTTATCGAATATTCCAAACAGGTATTTTTATTTCCTACTGGACCAGACGAAAATGGGCAAAAATAATTATCTAATACGCTGTATGTTAATAAAAATTAGGTTAGCCTAGCAGCATGATTGATTTGTACTATTGGCCTACTCCAAATGGATGGAAAATTTCCATAATGCTGGAGGAGTGTAATCTTGACTATCGAGTGATTCCAGTCGATATCGGCAAAGGCGAACAATTTCGCCCCAGTTTTTTGGAAATCAGTCCTAATAATAGGATGCCCGTAATTGTTGATCACTTAGATCAAGAGCCCGCAATTTCTGTATTCGAATCAGGAGCAATTCTAATCTATCTCGCCGAAAAAACTGGCAAGTTTTTACCTAATGAAATGAGAGCAAGAGTTGAAGTTCTCGAGTGGGTGAGCTGGCAAATAGCTAACTTAGGACCAATGGCGGGACAGATGAGCCATTTCACCAATTATGCGCCGAAAAATCTTAATAACGATTATGCTCTCGATCGCTACGCGAAAGAATATAATCGTTGTCTCGGGGTTCTTAATAACCGGCTAGCAGAACGAGAATTTATTTGCGGAGAATATTCCATAGCTGACATTGCGACCTGGCCCTGGTTACTGCCCTATAAAGCTTTTGGTGAATCTCTTGATGAGTTTACGCATCTACAACGTTGGCACAAAAATATAAAGAAAAGAGCTGGTGCATCCAAAGGAGTTAACATCAGAAAAGATCTAAGGAGAACAAGTCCTCCGAGTGCGCAGGAGCGTGAAGTTCTTTTTGGACAGAGCTCGCATTCTCTCAAAAGATAATTTTTTCAGGGAATTTGATCTTATTATTTTAGACGTAATTTTGTGACGAACATTTCCACACTAAATTCCTGAAAAAAATGTCGAATATCTTCTTGGATCATAATTAGTGCGGGTATTAAAAGTAACACCACAAAAGTAGTTAGCGCGAGTCCAAAAACTAAAGTTAATGCCATCGGTATCAAAAACTGAGCTTGCAGACTAGTCTCAAAAAGAAGAGGGAGTAATCCTCCTATAGTAGTCGCGGAAGTAAGGATAACAGCCCGCAGACGATCACAACTGCCGTTTACTATCGCATCAAACTTAGCTTCATTAGCCATACGGCTATCAATTGTACGTACCAGAACAATAGAATCGTTAATCACAATACCGGATAACCCTAGGATCGCGAATATACTTAAAATAGTTAAATCAAAACCCCAAACTGCATGACCTAAAACTGCACCGACAAAGCCAACTGGGATCACTGCCATAATCACTAATGGACGTATGTAGCTGGAGAATACCCATGCCAAAATGATATAGATGAATGTCAAACCCAACACTGTTCCGACTAACATGTCAGATGTTGTCTCGCGCTCATCCTCAGCTCTTCCGGCAAATGCGTGCGTCAGTCCATAGCGCTCACAGATCTCCAAAAGTCCACCATCTATTAACGCTTGCCTGAGATACTGAGGCCTAGTGACATCCATATTGACCTCGGCACGAATTGCAACTTCCCGCTGACCACTTTCGCGCCGTATAGTTGAGAAACCTTGCTTAGTTTTGAAGTCTGCAATACTGGTTAGTGGGACATCTGAGCCATCGGGACCCGTCACATAGACTTGATTTAATAACCCTCTTTGTACTAACGAACGTTCATACTGAACCCGCACCAAGACCTCTTCATCACCGCGTGGAAAACGCTTCGCAATGGAACCATCTATAGCATTACGCACCTGTCGCGCCAACATCGTCGTAGTAAATCCTAATGCCCTGCCTCGTGAATTCAGTGTTAAATGAATTTCTGGCTTACCAAAAGGAAGATTATCTTCAATATCACTAACTCCAGTATAGCTGCCCATCAATAGGGCAATTTCTCCAGCAGCCGCTTTTAAGGATTCAGGGCTCCCACCTCTTAGTCGAAGATCCATATCACCGCCAGGCGGCCCCGCTCGCGCCGACTCAAAAGTCAGCGACTCGATTAAGTTTGATCTTTTTATATTGTCTCTCCACAAGGAGATCACCTCAGCAGCCTTTATTTCTCGGTCTTCGGAAGATACTAATTCTACTGTGACACCACCTAGCGTATCCCTCGAGTTTTCAGATAGTCGAGTCGTTCCAACATTTGTCCCAGTCTTTCCAATGGCCATGATAATGACCCTCTTTGGGTCATCGGAGACCTTTGCTATGGCGCTATATAGTGCAGCTTCAAGGGCTAAAACTGTGTCTCTAGTATCATTTCTGGAAGTACCGGCTCGCATTTCAACATTTGCATATATGGTATTGGGCTCTGGCGAGGGGAAAAATTCATATCCTACTCTGCCGCCGATAACCGCAGACACGGAAATGACGAATAAGCTAATGGCAAAAGCTGCAGTCCCGTATCTATTTTTAACGGAAAAGCAGGCGAAATTCTTAAATAAACCTGACCTAAATCTCTCGAACCGAGGGTCAAAATTTTGTCTGAATCTTGCGGAAAAGCCTGTTAGAGCTTGGTTATTGAGAGCATGACCTAAATGGGCCGGTAAGACGAGAAAACATTCGATCAAACTGGCTATTAGTACCGCCACCACTACAAAAGGAATCGCCGATATTATTTGACCCATAATACCAGATATCATAAATAGAGGTAAAAATGCAGCCACAGTGGTCAAAGTTGAAGAGCAGACAGGCGCGGCCATCCGCGTAGCACCCAATACAGCTGCCTCTATAGGCGCATAACCCTGCCTAGACTGGTACTCGGCGTGTTCACCAACAACTATGGCGTCATCAACAACGATACCAATTGCCATAATCATACCAAACAGACTAATCATATTGATGGTCTGACCACTCGCCCACATAATTGCTACGGTAGCCAAAAGTGATGCAGGTATTCCAATCGCCACCCACAGCGCGACACGCGCACTCAAAAATAAAAAAAGTACAGCAAGGACGAGTAAAAGGCCGGTCACTCCATTAGTCACTAAAAGTCCGATTCTTTCTCTTATTGATTTCGCTTGTACGTCGTACTCCTCCAATAGAAGTTGAGGAGGTAATTTTTTATTGATCTCTTCGCCATAAGACCTTGCTATCTCTGAAGAAACGAGCGCGTCAGTATTGACAGCACGTTTAATCTCTAACTCTATCGCGTGGTGACCTTTCCTAATTACTCGCCGAGCACCCTCTTTATAGGACTCGCTGACATTAGCTATGTCCTTTAACAGTAACCTTCTTCCGTCCGGTAGTGCCTTTATCTCAATGTCAGCTAATTCTCTTGCTTCTGTTCGGAGACCCAAACTACGTACCTGGCTTCCACCACCCCCTAGTTCACCTGCGGGCATGTCTAATGACGTCTGGGCTACAACGTTAGAGATATCTATTAATTTTAGATTGAATTTTTGCAGTGCCTCAGGGCGAACTTCGATCCAAATTTCGTCCTCTCTTGCGCCATATAGATCAACTTTATCAATCCCTCTGTCTAATAGTTCATCTCGGATCTTCGTCGCATATTCCTTGAGGCCTTGCTCTGGATATTTACCAGACAACACCCAACGCGAAACTGTTTCATATCGTACAAGTCTTTTGACAATTGGTTTCTCAGCCTCTTCAGGTAATGTCGTAACTTGCGCTATCGTGGACTCGATATCAGACAAAGCCTCCTGCATGTTATGCCCTGGTTGGAATTCAACAATAATAGAGGCTGTACCTTCATAGGAAGAAGAAGTCAGTTTTTTGACACCATTCAAAAATCGTAGCTCAGGCTCCACGGCCTGAACAATATTTCGCTCAATATCGCTGGCAGAAGCCCCAGGCCAAGGAACAGTAATAGTAACAATATCGATACCAAAATCCGGAAAGAATTGGCGATTAATCTTTGTAATCGCCACCAGACCGCAAACGATCATGAGTGTCAGCAACAAATTCGCAGCAGTTCGATGGTTGGCGAAAAAAGAGATCATTTCATCTCTCTCGACTAGTCAGAAACTCTCGGACTAACTTTTAGTCCTTCGCCGATCTGAGGGAAAACTCTAGACACCACCGAAGCACCAGCTGACGGAAGATCCGCTCGAATCAGCAACTCGTTACCGATTGAGCGTAATATAACTACATCCACTGCCCTAAGCCTTCCATCTTCAATCACGTAAACTCGGGAATCGCTTGTAACTGCTGTCGAGGGCAAACGGAAAACTTCTTTATATGTTTGTACTTTCATTCTCACTTCAACAAAAGCACCAGCTCGTAAACCCTCTAAATGTGCTCCCTCAGTTAAGACAGCATAAAACTTTACCCCGCCTAATTCCGGGGCCATCTCGGCACCCTGCCGCGCTAATTTAGCCTCAAAAACCTTAACAACAGAACCCAACTTCCATACTACTTCCACGGGACGATCAAATAACAAACCTACCGGCCTATCATTGTCGTCTGGTGGTGCGGTCGATAAACCAAAGAAGCTGTCATCAGGCACATCAAACACCACCTCTAGTTCAGTCGCCGAAAGCAACCGACCAATAGTTTCGCCACTAGACACTCTTTGGCCATTTGCGGCTCTAATATCAGTGAGATAGCCATCGAATGGAGCGATCAATCTGGTATTTAAGAGATCCCTCTGCGCTATCGCGAGACTGGCCTCAGCAACTACTAACTGAGCTTCATTTTGAATAATCCTAGAATTGATTCTTTCGAGCGACTGACTGTGCTGAAGTCTAGCGCTCTCGCTCTTAAAAAAAACCAATTCACTCTCATCCTTATTCTTTTTACTCGCTAGCCCTTTGCCCTCGAGGTCTAACAGCCGCTTCAGATCTGCGGCCGCTATGTCGCTTTGACGCTCGACGTTCGCCATGATCTTCGACTCCCACGATGCCTCTGTCGATAGTTCTGAAATTAACGCTTTGACCCGCTCGACCTCCGCTCGTCGCTGCTCCACAAAAAGCTGATAATCGACAGAGTCAATCAACGCCAGTTCAGAACCAGCTGGTACAAAAGATCCGTCTCGAAATACAGCCGATACAGAAACGAGCCTTCCGGCGACCATAGAATTTATATTCGCAGTCCTGGCTGCTCGCACATTGCCAAATACGCTTATTTCGGGCTGGATATTTTCGGCTTCAATAAAGAGCGCGTCTACGGGATAGATGTCTTCCTCTAACTCCTTAGGCAATGCAGTAGGCTTGGAGAATATAAACCACACAGAAATCATAATACCAAGCAGCAGTAGCAAGGCAGAAAAGTTGCGCTGATTTATTCGTGCGAATAAATTTTTCATTCTAAAGATTTGACAGCTGGGGTCATCTCAAGGAGCTAAAAATAAGCATAACGGTTCCACGGTAATGATCAACTAGTAAGGATTCAAGTTAATCTTTTTTAATAAGCAAATATGACCGCGATAAATTTCTAGGTCAAAAAAGTCAACAGGCTTTCTATCCGCATTCTCTGCAGTAGACCGAAGCGTAAGAATACTTTTTTGAAGCGTTAGTACAGAGCCCTATTCGCCAAGCCCTACAACACCAGGTTTTGAAGCGAAATAGGCCGACAAACGCTCAATATCGGAGTCACTTAGTTGTAGCGCCTCCACCTGCATATTCATTATCATGTGCTGCCGTCTACCGGTCTTGTAATCACTTAACGCAGATTGGAGATAATCTTTATACTGGCCTGCTAAAACTGGGTAGTCTGGGGCTAGGGGGGCGTCCCCATTTACACCGTGGCAGGCAGCACACGCTGCTAATTTATCTTCAAAGGTAAGGCCAGAATCGTCGGTAGTAGAACCTTCATCACTGCCAAAGACTTTAAACATTAGCAAAACCAAAGTGACTGTTAATACTTGTCTATGCATGCGTCTCAATTACTCCTAACATTTGGTAGGTAAATATATGCGTGTTTACTTGTGACTAGCCATAAAGGCGGCGATGTCGGCGATATCTTCATCACTTAGGTCACTAGCATTGGCCTGCATAGGACCGTGTATTCGAGTTCCTGACCTGTAGGCTTTTAGCGCACTCGCAATATAACCGGCACTCTGTCCGCCCAACTTCGGAACGTGATAAGTAGGATAAACGTTATAGTAGCCAGTAACCGCATGGCATCCCAGACACGTCTCAGCCTTGAGACGGCCCGCTGTGGCATCTCCTTCAGCAAAAGTCGCGTTAGTGGAACAGAATAGAACTAACATTAAAAAGATACGAAAAAACATGCTTACCCTCAAATTTTATATCGAAACATCCCACACTTAAATTAACAGGCCATATCGAATGACTAGCACACTTTCTGACGACCTATTCGCCCAAATTGTTAATATGTAGGCTGTGTGTCTTATACTGGAATGCAAATATTACTAAACCAGTATCCCTAGGGGAAGTAGTAGCGAAATATTAACTTAGTAACTAGACCAATACCACCGAATATACCCATTTTTAAAAAATCGCTGACGTCGGAAAAATATGACTTTATTATATACAGTTCTTCTTTACGCCACGACCGTTTTCATCTCTGGATGCGAACCAAATTCTACCACCGATCCCTACTTTTCTACTGAGCTGGGAGCCACCTCCATCTACAAGATAGAAAGACATACTACTGATGGCATGGAAGAAACAAGACACGGCTGGACTAATTTAATCATTCAAAAGTCGAACTCGAGCATTTCGATTGATAGAAAAAACCTCAATAACCATCACGAAACTTATAAAATAATGAATAACGGCATATTTTTAAAAGAAAAATCGCAAAACAAGTTCCTCATGCCACGTAATCTTCGAAAAAACGACACTTGGCAAACAAGTACATATGCTACCGCACTGCAAACAAGCCAAGCACCTTGGGAAAAAACGCTCCGACCAGTAATAATTGTACCCGTGATTAATCGTGTTTTATCTGTTAACCAAGATATCTGGGTTGCAAATAAGTTTTATAAGGGCTGCGCACTAGTAGAAAGTGTTGGAGATACGGAGATCCCCCTAGACAGTTTCATCGGGAATATTAAAGTAACAATTTCCAGTAAAACGTGGTACGCGCGGAATATTGGTATTATAAAGCGAGAAACGCGGGAACTAACCGATTCTGACATAATTAAATCCGGCGATGCAACCATGACTCTGCTAAGTTACTCTAAATAAGAAAATTTTCACCAATGGAAGAGGGTTTTCGCTAATTATTTGACGAATCTCTCAGAATTTTTTAAAAATATACCCAAATTTAAGACAGTTAGCATTGCACTCGGCCCAGAAAATGATTACTGTGGCGCCTGCTTAAAAAACCGCTTTTACGAAATATAGATTGAACTAGTAAACATAAAACTTATGTTTTAAGAAACTGGGGTACGAAATATGGCGAAAACAGCTAAGAAAAAACCCACAAAAAAGACACCCACTAGTAAACCGAATGCTAGAAGATCTCCGGTGAAAAAATCTTCGACAAATAAGTCTGTACCAAAGAAAAAAGTGGTGGCTAAAAAAACTGTTGCCAAAAAACCCGTAACAAAGAAAAAAGCAGCCGCTAAAAAAACCGTTGCTAAAAAACCCGTAACAAAGAAAAAAGCAGCCGCTAAAAAAACCGTTGCTAAAAAACCCGTAACAAAGAAAAAAGCAGCCGCTAAAAAAA
>Ga0222718_10003612_pt1 | contig 13186 bp, 11 predicted proteins | sample C33_27DmetaG_FD_165045 | JGI IMG/M metagenome (GOLD analysis project Ga0222718, IMG submission 165045) | Estuarine water microbial communities from San Francisco Bay, California, United States - C33_27D | ecosystem: Environmental > Aquatic > Marine > Unclassified | place: USA: California... | reverse complement strand
TATATTTGAATTGCAAAATAAATCTGGTAATAATACAGATTCTATATGTAATATTATGACATTGAATACCGATAGTATATATAATATAGATAATTGTAATGAACTTATGAATGTATTATACACATTTATAAATACTCTATTATATTGGAATAATAATAAAATAACTACAAAAAATCGTATTCATATTTGTAGAAACTATTTATTAACTTGTATTAAACAAATGGATAATATTGATATTACAAATAAAATTTTAGAATATATCAGAAATAAAACTACTATGGATTTTTACATATATTGTAAATTACTAGAAGAGTTATGTAAAATAAAACACAAAAATGATATTAATAAAAATGAAATAATATTAACGAAATTTTATGTAGAAGATAATATGTTTTATGAAAAAATACAACAAGATAATATGAAAGAACTCGTTCATTGGTTATATCAACCTATTTGACAACACTATTATAATATTCTTGTGTTAATACAATATTTTTTTTCCGGACCTTTGTTTTTTTTTCTTTTACTACAATATCATCGCATTTTGTATATAACTCATAAAACTCATCGTGTAATAATTGTTTTATAAAATTATAAACAAAGTACAGTATCTTTTCCGTGCAATTACCAACAATTAAACAACTACCTGTGCGAAATATCATAAAAGATACTTCCGTATATTTGTTTGTATCATCTAATTCATTCATTTTCATTGTCCTGTCTTTTTTAACTAACTGTCCTAATTGAGTTTCTTTATTAAATCCTATTTCATTATTGAAATAAAATTTACTCTTTACACCAGGATAACTACACGGATCATATGCTGTTTCTATACCATATTTATTACTTCTTAATATTGAGTATAATTTATCGCGATTTACATAATATCCACAATTAAAATTTGAGTTGATTAATACGTTATCTTCTTTTTCATTTTCGATGTAATCTAGTTTTACTTCCATATATGGCTTTAGAATTTTCAATAACATTTCTTTTACTATGTCTAATAATGATACATTCAATATACCTGGAATTTCCAATTTTCCGGTATTAAATACTTTTATATGAATTTCACGAAATACACCTTCAAATCTAAATCTCACTATAATTGCAAAACAATTATAAAAAGCATTTTTTACCTTACCTCTACAATTCATTATATCTTTTTTTGATAATCCTATTGTTATTTTTCTTTCATCTTTATACTTTATTCTTCTTGCTGTTGGATTATCTATTTGTTTTACAATATTTTCTGTATAATACTTAATTCCTAGTAATTTTTGTTTATATTCTTCAAATTCTTCTTTACTATTCGATACCATTTTCATTTGCTTTTTTACTATACCATTACTTGCACTTCCGTAATCTATTATTGGTAAATTCCAAAATATTCTTGATATATCTATTTCTTGATTTAAAAACAATACCTTAGTTTTTGTTGAAATATATAATTCTTCACATTCTGGAGGTTCCAAACTATTGATATTATCTGTTATTAAATCTTTTTCATTATCACTATCTGTTTCTTCATTATTCATAAATTTACTCCATTCATCATCTATATTCATTTTTTAAATACCTTTCTAATAAATATAATGTAATGAACTTTATATCAATTTTTTATACTACTTATTACTTTATTATATTTTTAATATAGTCTATTATATGATTCACATTCAAACCATCTGTGTGTAGTATTACTTCTAATTTATTCAAATATTCAGTTGTTATTAATTCGGGATAATTACGAATTATATAATTAAAATATTGTTTTATTATTGTTTTCTTATCTATATTATATTTTATGCTTATTTCATGGATAAACATATGTAAATTGTTATTATCGCTATTTTCTAATATTTCTTTCATATTTTTCCAATTATTATTTGTTACTATTATTGTTTCTAATCCATCGTAATTTTGATGTAACTGGATAAAATTTATCATACTTCGTATATCCGAATTATACATATTTTGAATCATTTCTATAGTTTCTTCTTTAATATCTAACTTTTCATTTTCCGTTATTTTTTTTATAAAAGTATAAATCTCTTTTTTCGGTAATTGATTAAAACGAATACAAATAAATTCGTTCTTTAATGACTCATCTATTTTACTTATATAATTACATATTAAACAATAACGTACATTATATGAAGATATTTGTAACAAATATTTTAATGCATGTTGGGCGTTTTTTGTCATATAATCCACTTCATCTAATATTACAAATTTTAAACCGCTTGTAAAGAAATTATTCGATTTCACAAATTGAAATATTTGATTTCTTATTATATCTATTCCTCTTTCATCTGATGCGTTTAAATGTATTACTGAACCCTTACTATTTGGATTATACTTATTATTATATTCTGTTATTAAGTTCATTATTGTTGTTGTTTTTCCTGTTCCGGGAGGTCCATAAAACAACAAATTTGGAAAATATTCTGTATCTAATATATTTTTAAATATTACTCTATTTGATGGGTCTAATACTATATTATTAAAGTTATTTGGTCTATACTTTTCTACCCAAGGTATGTTTTCATTTGATTTATTCATTATGTTTATCTATTATATTTTTTTTATATTATTCTAAGAAAATTGATTTTAGTTTAAATACATATTTTATAACATATTTTTATTTATATAATGGAAGATAATATTGGCTATTTAGAGGTTATTCTTGGACCTATGTTCTCAGGTAAAACTACATATCTTGTTGAGTTATATAATAAGTATAAACAACTTGATAAAAATGTTATTGCTGTTAATTTTGTCAATGATACTAGATACCACGATACTATGCTTTCCACACACGATAAAGTTATGATTCCTTGCATACAATGCAACCACCTTCACGATATTATACATAATAACGAAATTATAAATAGCTCTATCATTTTAATTAATGAGGGACAATTCTTTACAGATTTATATAATACTGTTACCACACTGGTAGAAAAACAAAATAAAACTGTATTTGTTTGTGGTCTTGATGGCGACTTTAAACGTATTAAATTCGGGCAAATTGCTGATTTATTACCATTGTGTGATAATGTTACAAAACTTCACGCTAAGTGCCAATGTGGAAAAAAAGCTATATTCTCACATAGAATTACTAATGAAATAGAACAAGTTGTTATTGGCTCTTCTAATTACACTCCATTATGCAGAGCTTGCTATATTCGTAAAAATAAAATTAGTGACTAATATACTGATTATCTCATTTATGTCTTTTTACAAACAATATAAATACTTTTTTTTGTATTTATTAATAATCTAATGGATAACACTACTGGAGAAGAAATTAAAAAAAAGAGGGGACGTAAGAAGAAGGAACTTACTAATACTGAAAATACTAACAATGGTACTAATACTGTTGTTGATAAAGTACATAAGAAACGTGGTAGAAAACCTAAGGGTGGGAAAATTATTAATACACCTAATACTAGTAATAATGATAAATTAGCTATTAGTAATATTATTCTACATCTAAAATGCAGCTTAGATGATCTTAATGATAATAAAATTAGTAACGATCATTTACAATATGTACCTAATCCACCACCTGATATTAAGGCTTACAATCCTCAAAATAATAATAATTTTACACAATTTTCTATTCAAGATAATACTGACGATATTCAATATAATGAAGATAATGCATACCAATCTTCTAGTAATTTAAAAACACATATTGATACCGAAATTAGCAAACCTGTTGAAAACAAACCTCCTATTGAAGATGATGATGATATTGATATTAAAGATATTAATACTAAATTAAAACAAATTAAAATTCAACTTTATAAAAATAATAACCCTGATAAGAAATCTGCTTGCTTTTGGTGCACTTACGAATTTGATAATCCACCTTGTTATATTCCTAAATATGAATTCGATTTGGAATTATGTGGATATGGCTCTTTTTGCAGACCAGAATGTGCTGTTGCATATTTACTTAAGGAAAATATTGATGATTCTATGAAATTTGAAAGATATCATTTACTTAACAAAATTTATAGTAAAGTTTATGATTTTCAAAAAAATATTAAACCCGCACCTGATCCGCATTACCTTCTTGATAAATTTTATGGTAATCTTAATATTCAAGAATATCGTAAATTAATGAAAACAGAACATATGTTATTAATTATTGAGAAACCTATGACTAGAATTTTACCTGAATTACACGAAAATACTGATGATATGGATAATACTGGCATACACGGATCTAAAAAATCTAACTCTAAACAATCTGGTGTGTATAAAGTTAAACGTCAAAGTGAAAAACAAAAAGGCCCTAGTAAAAATGATATTATGAAAGAAAACTTTGGGTTCTAATTATTTATGTAGTTTTTCTAAATTACATAAATATATACGTATTTATTATAATATGACTAGTATCGTATCATGTTATTTAATGGGAGGTCTTGGTAATCAACTATTTCAAATTTTTACAACTATTTCATATGGCCTCGATAATGAACGCTCTATTATATTTCCATATACTGAATTTCTTACCACAGGAGTAAAAAGACCTACATATTGGAATAATTTCCTTTATTCTCTTATACCATTCACTAATCTTAATAAAAATTTTCATAATAATACTTTAATGAAATTCCCTAAGTATAAAGAACCTTTTTTTCACTATACAAATATACCTAATTACCAAGAAACCGAAATTATGTTATATGGTTATTTTCAAAGTTATAAATATTTTCAACATAATATTAAACATATATTTACTTTACTTGAAATTCACGCAAAGCAACAAAATATTATTAGAGATTATAATACATTATTTCATACAGCCAGAACTATAGTTAGCATGCATTTTCGTATTGGTGATTATAAACAAATTCAAAATTGTCACCCTTTACTACCTTATGAATATTATGAAAATTCTATTAATTATATTTACAACAAACATAAATATATTAAAATTTTGTATTTTTGTGAAAAACAAGATAATAATTCTGTTACTAATTTTATTAATAAATTACAAAATAAATTTACTAGTATTGAATTTATTAAGGTTGATGATAATATTCCGGATTGGGAACAAATGCTTATTATGAGTTGTTGTTCTCACAATATTATTGCTAATAGCTCTTTTAGTTGGTGGGGATCATTTTTTAACCAAACTAAAGATAAAATTGTATGTTATCCATATAATTGGTTTGGACCTGCACTTCAACACAATATTTGTGATTTAATTCCTAATAATTGGAATAAAATAACTTATGAATTATAATAAAGAGATAACTATCTGTATTATAAAAAATTGAATATTTTATGAATAAGTATTCCTATTCTAATTTCGATACACAATACGTGAATATGAATAAGTATTTGGAAAATTATAACGCTATTCTTAGCATTCCTTGCGTTCAAAGTATTATTAAAAAAAACAAAAAATTACGTAAGGAAAATAAATCCCTTCGCAACCTAATTCAATCATTACCTGAATTTCGTAATAATTGCTGTAATAATAATTGCTGTAATAATAATAAAAATAACAATAACAATAACAATTTATTTGATCCATCTAAAATTAAAGTTGAACCTAGTTATGAAGAAATGTCTATAAATTCTGTTAATATTGATAGTGATATTGAAATTATTGAAAATAATAAACAAAATATTATTTATAATATTGAAGAAGACTCTCGTAATACTGAAAATAGTAGAGGTTATTTCAATAATAATGAAGAAGATGATGACACTGAAGAAGATCTAGAAGGAGTAGAACCAGAAAAAATTAATATTTGTGAGATTTGCTGTAAAGAAAAAAGTTTTGAAGAATATTATACTTTTAGAAGAGGAAGAAAACAAGAATTATGGTGTTGTGTAACTTGTTGGGAACAAAATAAACAAAAACTATGTGACGAAGGATGGAGCTGGGAACATTGTACTTTTCCTGGTCCTGCATACTTCTCTATGAGTAAAGATGAACAAGATGAAGAAGATATTAAATGTAGTGAATGTAATATTATGTTAGATAGATTTCGAGATGGAACTATTCAAAATAATTTTCGTTGCAATAATTGTTATTGGGAATGCAAAGAAGGAAAACAATCAAAAAATATAATTATGCCTGATTATAGATATACTGAAGAAGAGGAAGAAGAAGAGGAAGAAGAAGAGGAAGAGGAAGAGGAAGAAGAAGAGGAAGAGGAAGAGGAAGAAGAAGAGGAAGAGGAAGAGGAAGAGGAAGAGGAAGAGGAAGAGGAAGAGGAAGAGGAAGAGGAAGAGGAAGAGGAAGAGGAAGAAGTTGAGGTAGAAGAAGAGGAAGAAGTTGAGGTAGAAGAAGAGGAAGAAGAGGAAGAAGTTGAGGTAGAAGAAGAGGAAGAAGAGGAAGAAGATGAGGTAGAAGAAGAGGAAGAAGAGGAAGAAGAAGAGGTAGAAGAAGAGGAAGAAGAGGAAGAAGAGGAAGAAGAAGAGGAAGAAGAAGAGGAAGAAGAAGAGGAAGAAGAGGAAGAAGAGGAAGAAGAAGAGGAAGAAGAAGAGGAAGAAGAAGAGGAAGAAGAAGAGGAAGAAGAGGAAGAAGTAGAAGAGGAAGAGGAAGAGGAAGAGGAAGAGGAAGAGGTAGAAATATTTGAAATTAGAATTGAAGGAATAGCTTATTACACAACAGATCAAACTAATGGTATTATTTATTCTGTAGAAGATGATGATGAAGTAGGTGATGAAGTAGGAGTATTTGTAAATAAGAAAGCAGTATTTCATTAAACAATTAACTAAAATAATATAAACATAAATATTAACTTAATATATTATAATGCATAACCGTAGCAGTATTTTAAAAAAAGAACTAGCGTTACACGCTTTTTTTACAGCACAAGAAAAGAAATATACTTGTGCGACATCAACAAAGATTAAGCTTTTGCATCAATTGGTTGCTTTAAACTTGAAACTTGGTAAATTTAAAAAGGCTTCTAACTTTCTAGACAATTTAGATAATATTTATTCAAATTATAAACCATTGTCACAAGGACATATGCATACTCTTACGCAATTAGCATTGCTAGCAAAAAAAGTAGAAAATGAAAAGAAAAATTTAAAACTAGCTAAAGAACAAAATAAAAAAAAGCAACAAATTGCATCTATAGATAAAGAAGAAAAGAACAAACAATTATTACTTTCTTAAAAATTATAAATAATATCGTGTGTCATATTATTTATACTTAATATTTTTTTTTAGTAATTCTATTATAATTACGTAGTTTCTTGCGTGTTCCTCCTTGTAATTTATTATCTTTTTTCTTTTCAATCATAATTAATTTTTTTATTATTATATCAAATAATTCATTAAATAATTTTTCTCTACCGATAATTAATTTATATTTACCCGTAGGATCATTTTTGACCTTTTCTACCTTTAATTGTTCATCTAATATTAGATTTCTTCTTAATAAATTAGTTTCTATACCTATCATTTTTTCTAATAATTTATCATTTTTATATCTAATATCTTCATTCCATAAATTAATTACATTATATAATTTTTGACTATTTTCTTGAAGGTCTGTACTACTCTTAATATTTTTAATACATTTAATTAATTCATTGGTATTGAAACATTGTACTTCAGGATCTAAATAAGATTGTTGCATGTTTGATATTATTTTGTTTATTTTTTCCTTTTCATTATCTACTATTTGTGATTGAAAATTAGCATTTAATGTTGAGCGATTTTTATATATTGTAGTTTTATCATTATTAGAATATGTGTTATTTCTTACTTGTTTATCATCTTGATTGAATTCTTTATTTTCATTCATTTTATTTTCTTTGTTATTTTTTTCTAGTTCATTTAAATAGATCATTTTTCTATTTTTATCAACAGCCCATTTATTTTCAGGATACTTGTATTTTCTTATCTGTGTTTCAAACCTATTACCTAATACATTACTCTTCAAAATACAACCAGCATTTTCGTCTGTTAATTTTCCATCTATTAAATCAATCATTATATATATTTCCTTGGTTGGTTTATTATTTTGTCCGATATTAATATAACTAATACCTACATTTGATAAGTTTATTATGGTATTATTTTTGTCAACAAATAATGGGTCGCCGTTTTTATTTTGTAAATCTTCATCAGTTAAAATTTCTTGAGCGATATATTGTTTGTATAAGGCATTCATTAACTTATAATACTTTATTGCATTTACATTATTTTCTTCGTTTTCGGTAACTCCAATAACTGCATCTAATAATTCTTGTAAATATATATTTGATGTTTTACGTATAGGTTCTCTATATGTATTCATAAATGCCTGGAATTGTCTAAAAATAATATCATTATTTTTAACTTTATTAATAGGTTCTTCAAAAATTTCATTTAATTCGCTCATATTAGTTTGATTTTTGTTTAAATTATCATATTCTTTTCTAATTTTTTCTATTAATTTATCATAATCATCTTTATTTACATCTTTACCAGTATTTCTTATTTTAATCCAACCATACTTAGTATTGTCTTCCGTTATCTTTATAAAATCACTTTCATTATAATTTCCATCTAATACGTCTTTAACATTTTTAAATTTAACAGCCATTACTTTATTTTTTTCGCTTTCATCTTCTCGATCTAATAAATTAGACATTTCATTATTTAATTCTTGAAATAACTGTTTTAATTTATCTTTATTTGCACGTATTTGCTTATTTGGATCTTTAAATTTACTTTCTTTACTTTGGATTTTTTCGTCCGCCCATTTACGTAATTTACGATACTCAACAACTAATTTACGATAGACAGGGTGATTTAAAATATCATTCAACCAAACATTTTTTTTAATAGTATAAATCTTTCCATTTATTTTCAAATACGAAAAATATTTATTTCCAAATACATCATACCATAGTGGTTTTGTAGATGTTTTTAATAATAAATTATCGTGTGATTGGTGTATATCATTTTTAACAGGTTCTTTTGTTGGAAAAATTAATTCAATCATAGTCATTATATTTTTACGCGTTCGTCTTTCACGAAGAGCATAATAATTTTCATCTTCTGCATCTAATTCATCATCTTCTGAATAAGAAGTTCTTAATATTTCCGTAAATTTTTCTGAATTAAAAAAAAAATTAATACGCTCACTATATTCTAATTTTCTTAATATATTCAATGGATATTCAATATCATTTGTAAAACAAGGTAAACTCTCTAATATAATACCTTCATCACTCGTGTCTTCATAAGATAATAAATCTCTAGTAAAATCTACCATTTGTAAGCTTTTATCCGGAATATTTGTATATATCTTAATTTTTAATTGCTCTATTGTAAATTCTAAACCATCCATAATTATTATTACTCTAATTATATTATATGCATAATTTATTCCATATAATAAAACTAACATTCATCACATAAACAACTAAATTTTATAACTTTCAAAATCTATCTCTTTTTTTTGTTCTTTCGCTTTTTCTAATACTTTTTTTGCATTCTTAATATCTTCTTCTGTTACCTTTTCCATATTTTCATTTTCTTCTAATATTGTTAAATGATGGTCTTTAAACTCCTCTGGTAATACACAAAAGAAACTTTCTTCATCTAATAAGAAATCACCTATTATTATAAAGCATAACATTATGAATAATGCAATATATATATCACGTGTTCCCATCCAAGCGATTGTAAAAACCAATACATATTTACTAAATGTATACTTTAAATAAGATTCCATTGTTTTACTTAATTTAATATTTACAAACTTTGATACGATATTTAATGTTATTATCATTATTCCTGCAAATATTTTACTGTTATTTAATGTTTGCACGTTTTCATTTATATATCCTAATATTGAAAAAGATTTACTTTTCTTATCTGTCATTATATACTTTCATTACATTTTATGCTTTCTCTTTTGGGTTCTCATCCCTAGAAAATTTAGCAAATAATTCTTTTTCATTCTTTAATTTATCTTCAACTATTGAAAAATCACAAGTATTATCGCATACATTACATTCATCGTTATTATATTTTACGTTTGGAAATATATGTGTTGTCATATCATTTCTTACATCCATATTTTTATATAATAATTGATTTTCACTACAGTTTTCATCACGAAAATCATTTACTGTAAAACCTTCTTTCACTTCTTCCTTTTCCTCTTTATTTGAAATATTATATACTTCATTCAAATTTGACATATTTTCTTGCAATTGAGATACTTTTTTATCACCCTCTTGTATCTCTTCTACGGTATGTTTTAGCTCTTTTGCTTTTGGATTTATTAATTTAGCTGATTCGAAATTCTCAACCATCTCATTCATTATTTCATCAGTATTTAGCATATTTTCTACAAAATCACTTTGATAATAAATAATTACTAATAAACATATTATTAATCCTACATATTTATCTAAATGTGTATAAAAAACTATTATTAATAATGCTATTACTTTCCCTAAAATAGAGTAACTTAAATTTACAAATGTTTTTGAACTTGTCAATAATAATACTATTAATAGTATAGGAATAAATTGAGCTACTGTTGTTTTCATTTATATATATTTATGTATCATTTTTTTCATAATTAGGTTATTATTTATTAAAATAATATCTAACCATTTTTTAAGTATAATTCATAAATGTCTTTAGTATCATACGCTAGTCCATGGAATAATAATGAACCTAATAAGAAAAGAACTTCTACTATGAGAAAAACTTACAAAAAACTTCCTGAAAATAATGAAAATAATGAGGTAGAGCAATTTACTGATATTGAAAATTCTACTACACCTAAAACTAACTCTCCTTGCTCTATTGAAGATATGCAAACCTTAAATGATAATAAAACTTCTAGAGTTAATGATTTATTAAATCAAATGAGTAATGCTTCTCTATCTCACGAAAATAATAAGATGGGAGAATTTAAACCTATCGCCCATCCTTCTATTAACGTTAAAAAAGATATGGATAGTATGGCTTCTAATCGTGAATATACACCTACCGCTCCTTCCATTTTAGCTGCTTCTAACTCTTTTAAATCTACCAATGATAATATGCAACAATATAAAGCTAATGATAATCACGCTGAAAAATACGATAATTATAATAAAAGCTATCAGCGTGTTAGAACTAAAGCCGCACAACCTTATTATTCTAATATGGCTATCGGTAATGGTAATGGTCTCGATGATAAAATGATGGAAAAAATTAATTACATGATTCATTTACTTGAAGAACAACAACACGAAAAAACTAACAATATTACTGAAGAATTTTTATTATATACTTTTCTAGGAGTTTTTGTTATTTACGTTATTGATTCTTTCGCTCGAACCGGTAAATATATTCGATAATATAATTAAAATATTGTAATTATATTATTTTTTCATCTTTTTTCTTGTTTTACTTATTGATTTTAATTTTAATCTTCTTGTACCACCTCTTCTCTTTGAAGAACTTTGTCCTTCTACTGATGATGTTTTTCTCTTTGAAGAAACGGAAAGCGTACTTTCATCTAGCATATCCATATATTTTTTTAAATTAGCTAATTCATCATTTTTATATCTCGTTTCTAATTCTTTAAATAAATCGCTATTTTTTAATGCATTATACATTTTCTCTGGTTCTTTACCTACTAAAGGTATAATTATTTGTTTTACAGTGTTACTCTCATCTAGTCCATCTATTACATCTAAAAATAGATTATAACTATTTGATTTTGAATATGCATCGCTGTGTTTTCTAGTTGTGAAAGTTGTTTTAGCTCTAGGTCGTAAAACTTCGTAATCATCCATAATTTTTTTTAAATTTGTTAATGCCTCTAATATATCAATAAATCTCTCAGAATTCTTATTTGCAAATACTAATTGTTTTTTGTCTTGTTCCTTATTTTTTATATAAACTAAATAATTAATTGTACTTTTAATTGATTGAACCATCATTTTTTTTAAACAATATTCTTCTTTATTTTTATCTGATTTTTTTTTTATTTGTTCATCATCTTTATACAATTCTAATGCATACTTCTTTATATACGCATTTATCAACTCTATATGCCCTCCAATTATTTTATAATTTTTATTATTACTCATATCTGTTACATTACGATCTAAATTAATACTAGAAATTTCAGCAGATCTTTTATTTGAATTAAGCATTCCTTTTATATTCTTAACATCAACTGTTGGTGATAATGCACGATATAAAGATTTTATATATTCTGTTCTCTCTTTTACATTATTTAAATTAGCATTTTCTTTAACTTGATTGCACGTATGATGAGAATATGCAAACTCCATTAAATATACTTTTAACAATCTAATAAAATCTTCTAATCTTTCTTCATTTTCTTCTGGTTTAAAATTTTTTAATGTTTTATTAATTTGATCATCTATAAATTTGTATTTTTTTCTAATTATATCATCTAAGTTGGTTAATTGAAAATTAGTAGTAATAGCCCAACTTTTTGGGTTACAGTTTATATAATTATATAAGTCGTGAATTGCGTCGATATTTTTATCCACATAAGTTCGCCATGAATCACTCAAATTTGGATATTTTTCATTCATATTATGAACTTTTGTAAAAAATTCTAAGCTAGGTATTTTATGTTCCATTTCAGGACTACTACCCTCATTTACATTTCGACCACCACATAAATAACAACAACTTTCTGTCGCCCATTTCACTTGATCGTTCTGTGTGCCGGGTTGGTTTAACCCACCCCATACATTAAGAAACTGTTTTACTGTTGTATCATTTCTTTCACCGCGATTTCTTCCTGCTACATCTTTACCAGTTTCTGTGTGTTGTCTTTGTTTTAAATTATCACCCATGTCAAATATAGAATCTATTATAATATTTACATTACGTAATCTTTTAGAACTATCTTCGGTTGTAAAATTACCTCTTAATTTTGATAAAATAGTATTTTCCATTATCGCATTAGTTGTTGTTGATATTAAACTGACATCATCACTCTTATTTGCTTTGTCTTTTTTGGAGTTAAAAATAGATTCCAAATCACTTGCTGTAATTATCTCATTATTTAATAAGTCATTAAGTTTACCTTCGATTGGTTTCAAGACATCATCTAATTTCTCTTTTTGCTCACTATCTTTGCGAACATCATTCAAAACCTGATGTAACAGTTGATCAAAATCTTCTATTTCTTCTTTTACAGATTCTTCTTGAGAATTT
>Ga0222718_10003611_pt1 | contig 13187 bp, 7 predicted proteins | sample C33_27DmetaG_FD_165045 | JGI IMG/M metagenome (GOLD analysis project Ga0222718, IMG submission 165045) | Estuarine water microbial communities from San Francisco Bay, California, United States - C33_27D | ecosystem: Environmental > Aquatic > Marine > Unclassified | place: USA: California... | reverse complement strand
GTTCACAGAGTGACGACTTTGAAACCGCGTTTGAATTTTTATAAGTTCGAAAATCTCCGTGGCTGATATTTTTTGCTTTTTGCTTTTTTTCAACCACCCGGATTTTTGCTTTTTTTCAAAACAACCCACCGACCGTAAATGTTGTGTGTTCTTGTTTCTGCTGCTTTCTTTTAGAGGAGGGAGGATGCATTCAGAGTTAATATAGTATATGTGCTCGAGATCTGTGGTATACGAGGAGTTGGTGTTGGCTTTTTATTACACGAAATACGCCTAAACGCGAGGAGGCGCCGTTGAAACGTAAAGGTACTATTACTCGTGCTACCTAGTAGATATTACCGCGCGTAATTAGAAGTCGTGGGAGTTGTTATCGTTGTCGTTGTATTCGTCGACGCGCGTTTGGTCGTGTACACTTTACTCGCGCCGCGACGTTTGGAATGCGTCCACTTTCCAGATTTACTCCCATAAACGCTCCACCGTTGGTTCAACCAAATGCACCCGTATTTGCACGCAAACATCCGCCTTTGACGTAACTCGATGATGAAACAGAAATAGATGTTCAAAATCATCGGTATTATGGCGTACACGGAGAGTATCGAGGAGACGCAGGTTGGATTTAAAATCTCTCCGAGGATGACCATGCACGCGTGGCGTTCGGCTCGAATAGGCCATAACGCCGAGGACATGCGGAACATGACTACTTTCAAAACGATCAACACCGGCATGATGACATTTTCGAGCTGTTTATTACCAGATGGCAAGAAACTGAGCAAAATTCTTGACACTACGTTAATCGCTTCTCGGTGTCGCACATAAAATTTCGGGTTGAAGTAGTTCATATAACACAACGCCGGGAGCGTGCAAATCGCCACAAACTTTTTGAACAACTGAGTACAAGTAGACGGGAAGAAGATGATACCAAACAACTGATTCGCGCGATAAAATCGCACGTAAGCGATGAATATTGCCAATGAGTAGAACAAGTGCACGAACAAATCAGTTGAGATCTTCTCCGTTGAATCTTCGTGAACGTAAAGCTTTTCCATTTCCGGTTCGTCGAAAGATAAAATCGCCAAACCTGCTACGTAATCAGCCAATCGATGCCACGCGTTTTGAACTTGGGTGATTCGTGCACGTGCTGCGGTTTCGATATGAATCGCACAAGTCGACAATTTCATCCTTATCCTACTTTTTCGTCGATGAGGCAAAAAGCAATCATTCAAAAAAGAATCTGCGCATCGCGGAGGACTTCCGTCTTCTCTCGACTGGAACTCGCTCGATCCACGAACTTCCTTTTTCTCATTATTCTCTTCTTCTTCTTTATTCGCGCGCGCCGTGGGTCTATTCAGCGCATTCATCCTTTCGCGCCGAATGTGCGAAAAGTGTCGGTCGCAAACTTCTCGAACGACGTGATCGCAAGAGGAAAGCACCATCGCGAGCTCTAAAGAAAGACGCACGCCTTCATTGTTTTCTTCCAATAATACATCGATGTCGCCTTCGTCGGTATCCGCGACTGGGGCAGTCGTGATGAAAGCAAAGTCTGTAGATTTCGATGATTTTGCGATATCTTTAACAAAATTTGTTTTCATATCGTCAATGATACCCGACGAATTGCCGCACACTTCTTCGTAAGCGTCCGTCCAGCACGACAACGCGTCTTGCGTAAAAAGGCGATGTTTCATAGCAATCGAGGTCAAATATTGGTCTACGATAGCTTTCGAAACGTTCCAAAACACATTCAGTGCACTTTGCACGCAGCGCTGCACGTATACGTGTTGCAAACTGCCTCGTAGTTCATGCCCGGATGAGATATCTCTCGACGTCTCGCCCTTTGAATTTTTCAGCGTGAAGAAAGCGCGCACGTTTTCCTCTCCCAATAAAAAGAGTTCCAAGACCAGCGGCGAGGAATGCGCGAATACGTCCGATGAAGCCACGTGTAACGCGCATTCTTTCGATCCGTTAGGTAGAGTGACCATTGTTGTAGCACTTCCGAATATATCGGAATCACCACCATGAATAATAACCATCTTGACGAGATTCGATGAGCCCGATAAAGAGGCGCTGTGGAGGTACGTCTTACACGTCGTCGCCAGAGCTGTGTGCGCTTTTCTCGAGAGCTGAAATTCTTCGAGCGCGCGTTTTTGTGCCTCGAATAAACGCTCGGCGGTATACGAGAAGCTATTCCGCAACGACCACGACGTGATATCCTTTACCATTTCCCGAAACATCGGTCGTTCAAAGCTTTCAGAGCGAAAGTCTTCGGCAAAAATCGTCTCGAGGTGCGTTCGAAGGGACCGAGCCACTCTCGGACTCAAGGAATGCACCTCCGTGATGAACGATTGAATCTCATCCGCAACTTTTTCGTCTGGCGTCAAAATTGTCGTGAACCGATCATACGCAGGCTTGCCAACCAGATCTGGATGCGTTGAATCTTCATCGCTCCAGACGAGATCGACGGAGAGAACGCCCTCCGCGTAATCTTGCGGCACCGAAAAACATAACACCGAACTATCGCTTTCGACTCGGCGCAAAGACTTCACATCCTTCAGAATTTGACCGTTAATCCGCACGTGTGCGACCACGTTCTCCGCGATATTGCTTATGCGAAACAAATTGCCTTTGTTTTCATGCTGTTGATGTCCTTTCTTATGATTATTAATTGTGTTCTTCTTTTTATTCCTACTCGGATTGGTACAAATCACGAACGGAGCGTTCCATGGCGCTTCCAAACTTCTTCCGAAAGAAATCATTTTCGTGTTTTTTTCATCCGAAACTGTCCATTTTCCGTTCTTTCGAGTCGCCGTTTGGTTCCGAAACGTGACGCTGGCGTCGACGTCGTCCAAAGTTCGATCTGCGTCGACGACTTTTTGGGCAAGTTCTCGCGCGTTTATTTCTACGCTCGACCCCCCATTCTTCAGGCGCACTATGTCTGGAAATACGGCATCCACGGTAAGTTTAGTGCATCCCGGCTCAGCGCAAACGCGAATATGCGCGGCATCTTTAAAGATCTGACGAATTCCGTTACCAACTGCGGGAGAGATATCCGCCGGCGTACGATTTGAAATTTTAATCTCTGCGCGAGAGACGTGCGCGTCGGGGAAGTTGGTCATTTTGTCCGCGTACAATTTTTGTTGCTGTTGCTGTCGTTCGAAGAAATCGTCTACGTCGCCAGAATACGTATCGCTGCCAATCTCTTCCAAATGTTTTCTTGCTCCCTCTTGCACGATGTTAAAGTCGCCTCCCGTGCTTTCCCCTTCCGCATCTTTACGTAAGTTCGTTCTGCTGCGATTTTGTAACGTCCCCGTCGTAAAGTCGTAAGAGAAGAGTCCAAGAACGTTACCTTGCGGACGAATTGGTTCTCCTGCGCTATCAAAATCGTTTAAGTACGCGTCGTCGTGCTCTTCCATGCCTGGAAACGCAAAGTCGAGAACATCAAAACCGCGCATGGTGCTTTGCCCTTTTTGTTGTCCCTGTTGTTGGTGTTGTTCATGATGATTTTGCTCTTGTCGCTGATACTTGTGGTGCTTCGTGTTGTCGTTGTTTCCATACGTATTCGAATCATCGCTGGGTTCTTTCCTAATTAACGAGGTGCTTTTCGAATTGCTCGTATTTGAGTTCCTTTGCTGTTGTTCTCCTTGCTCCAGCTGGTCTTGCCGCTGCGAAAGCTTCGTCGTCGTCGGATTACTTTTGGCCTGCGCGATCAACGCGTCCAACGGCACGTGCTGCTGATACCCTTCGTCATTTCTGTTGAATGACGTCATTTCGCTTCTATCTGCATTCAACCCACTTCTTTTCGCCATCGCTGCCATCATCGAAGACCCTACCCCGTTGACGCCGTTCGGCGCTCGCACTTTCGCCAACTTTGACAGCGAGAGCGCGCACGCCCTCCTCTTATCTTTAAACTCCTCGATCGAGTGAAACCTCGTGCACTTTTGGCAAAACCTTTGCAACATTCCTTCGTGAAAGACCTCGTCCATTTTCAAATGCATCTCGCACACTTTCGATCGTTTCCCGTACACGCGCTCGCACATCATTTCGCACTTGTCCACGCGACAGCGGATGAGTTTGTCCTTGATGTTCGCGACGGAAGAGGACGACACTTTCGCGCTTCCATTTGCAGAAGAGCCGCCCCCATTTCTATTTTTATTATTATTATTCCTCCTCGTCTCTCTCTTTCCGTCTTCATTCGACGCGACGACGGTGATATTTTTTCCTTTTTGCTGCTGCCCAATCAAAAACCTCCTCTCGTCCGCTTCTTTCTCCCTCGCGCCTCTCGAGACACCCACGAAGAGCGGGTTGTTCTTCGTGGTGTTGAGGTCAAACAGCGACAACTTCTCCTCCTCGTCGTCGTCGTCGTCGAGACGTTGTTTCTCCCGTTGTTTCTCGTCCGCTCTTCCAAACGCGGAGGAAGAGGAGGATAATTTTTTCTCCTCCTCCTCCTCCTCGGGGATCCCCCACTCTTCTTCACCCCCGGAGGAAAACGAATCCATCTCGTGCTTCATTCGTCCGACGCAGTGCACTTGGTCCCACTCGTACTCGTCCACCTCCCAGGAAGGCGAGGAAGAGCCTTTATTCTTCTTCGTCTTCTTCTTCTTCTTCGAGTGAAGGTGGTTTTGAAGGAGGAGCGTTGCCATCTCGTCCTCCATTTTTGTGTTGAATTGTTGGAACGACGAGAGAGTTGGAAAATGACGTAAAACTGGGGCATTTTTAGAGAAAAAAGAAATATCGAGGCCTTTTGGGACGTGTCGTCCAATTAAATTCAAGCTCTACGTAAACCCTAGTGTAGGACAACGCGCTCCTCTTTCTTCCTTTTCGTCGTCAGATTTTTATTCACAGAAGAGAACACAAAGCACAGATATGGCTGCGAACAACGCTTCCGCTGCGCATTCGCGCGGTTGGTATTCTCATCACCACTCGGTTAAAAGCGCGAGGACGACGACGACGAGGACGACGACGACGTGTTCTTCGTGTTCTTTGTCTTCTTCTTCTTCTGCCACACAAACCACCGGTGTGAGAAGACGACGAGGAGAAATCATCATCGTCCCGAACGCCATCATCCAACGAAAAGCCGGCTCGAACTATTCCGAAACGTCCGTCCAGTTTTGGAAATACCAAGGCCTCGGGAACGACTTTATTCTCGTGGACAATCGAGAGTCGGACGTGCCGAAAATCTCTCCCGAGCGCGCGGCGTTGTTGTGCGATAGGAATTTCGGCATCGGGGCGGACGGGGTGATTCTTGCGATGCCGTCGCCGGATCCCGCTAAGTTTGATTACAAGATGACCATATACAACTCGGACGGCTCGGAACCGGAGATGTGCGGGAACGGCATTCGATGTTTAGCGAGATTTGTCGCCGATTTGGATAAAGATCAGAGAGGGAAGAAATACAACGTGTCTACTTTAGCCGGGTTGATTGTGCCAGAAGTGCGAGAGGATGGTCAAGTGGCGGTGGATATGGGGACGCCGATTTTAAACGCTTCGAACGTGCCGTCGACGTTGAAAGATTGCGAAAGGTCGCACGAGATGACCGTGGACGGGGAGAAGTGGTTAGCCAACGCGGTAGGTATGGGAAATCCACACTGCGTCGTTTATAAAAAAGCGAACGGGGAGATGATTTCGGACGTGTACGGATTAGACTTGCCGAAAATAGGCCCGATTTTCGAAAAGCACGAAACGTTCCCGGCGAAAACAAACACCGAGTTTGTTCAAGTCGTGGACAAAGGACGGGTCAAAATGCGCGTCTGGGAACGCGGGGCCGGGTGCACTTTAGCCTGTGGCACCGGCGCGTGCGCAACCGTCGTCGCCGGGGTCATCGAAGGCCACGTCGACCGAAAGTGCGTCGTCGAGTTACCCGGTGGGCCTTTGGAAATCGAATGGAGAGAAATAGACGACAAAATCATCATGACTGGTCCAGCCGAGCCGACGTTTGAAGGGACCACCGCGTTAGGCGTTTAATACTACCGATACTACTCGTACCCTCGCAGAAAGGGAGTAAACTTTCGCGCGTTCGCTCTCTTCGCCACGTCCAAGCAAACACCACATCCAAATCGTCAGAACACGCAAGCGCTTCAAATACCCCACACAGAACACAGAACGTCGCTCACTTCCACGCGTCAACAGCACGCATCGAAACGCAATAAGTATAGCGATGACATCGTCTGTCTGTATTTTTCGACCATCGCAGCGTTGTGTTTTGAGTCATCATCAAAACCCGTCCACGTCTGTCTCTTCGCGGATATCTTTTCCCCGTCGTCCGCATCCTCTTCGTCGGAAACAAAACGTTTTGTACGCCTCCTCGAACAATAACAGCGAGAGCAACAACGCTCGAGAAGAAGAAGAAGACAAAGAAAAAGAAAAAGTGCAACAAATAGACATCCGCGACGAGGCGTCGTTGGCGAAAATCGGTCTGAAATGGAACGAGGACTACACGGAACTTTTAGACGTGAAAACAGGGAAACCTTTAGACGATTTTGAGGAGATGCAAAAAAAGCAACAAGAGGCGACGCGGTTCGACATCGCGGTTCGAGCCATGCGAGGAGAGTTTACGAAAGCGAAAGGGAAGACGGAAGGGGAAGTGTACGGAGAAATTATGGACACGTTGACGAACTACCCGGTGGTGTATACGTTTCAAGCGTCGGCGAAGGTGAGCGAAGAACACGACGTGTTGCGACTCAGGCGACAAATCAAAGAGACGGTGGAAACGAGGTGTAAACGAGAAGCGATAGAGGTGGAGATTAAACCGAGAGGAAAGAAGTTTCACTCTTTTTGGGTGAAGATTAGCGTTTCGGATAGCTGCGAAGTGAGCGAGTGCATAGATTTATTGAAGAATTTGCACGAAGTTGTGACCTGTTGTTAACGCGACGAAGACGCGTCTGGTACTGTTTAGCCTCTCATTATCTAGGTAGCTGCGCGATGAATATGCGATGCACGTGTGAACATCTAGGACTAAAAACTAACTAACTAACTAACTGATATGCGCATATCTTCTTTGTCTCTGCTACTACTCGGAATCCGAATCCTGACCTAACGTCGCCGCGTACGCGTCTAAACGGCGATTCTCTTCCTCTTCGGTTTCTTTCTTTTCTATATTTTTCAATCCAATAAACTTCTCGACTCCGTTCCACATTTCAGCTTTGAGTTGTTTCCCACCGAACCATCGATTGTGCATGAGCTGTAAACACGCGTCCGCACCTTCCGGCTCTTTGAATCGAACGGTTACGACGCCGTTGGCGTTGACGTACGCGTTTTCAACTTTTCCGCACTTTACTCGGCATTCCTCGGCGACGTCTTCTTTCAGCTCGTCCGAAAACGTCTGCGCGTTTAAACCGTCTTTCCTCGCTTCTTCTAAATCATTTTCGTCGTAGATGTTTCGAAGCACGACCATGGTTTTCGTCGGGTCGTGCTCGTCGTCGAATCCGTCCCATCCGAGTTGCCTTTCCGCTTTGCGTTTCAAAAGCGCCGCGTTTTTACGAATCTCTTCTTTTGAAACGTGCGCGTATTTATCTATCGCGCTCGTCGTTCCTTTCTTTGCGTTTACGTTGCCGATGTTGCCGTTGCTCTCGTTTTTGTTCGCGTCGTTCTCTTCTCCGGCACCTCCACCTTTACTCTTGCTAAAATCCGCCTCGGTCACTTTCACCTCCTCGCCGACCAACTCGAACTTCGCGCCGTCCAAAACCGTCAACGCCAACTCCACGCTCGGCCTCAACAAATACGTCACCAGCGCGTTCCCACTGAACACGTTCTTCCCTTCCTCCTCGTACAGTTTAATTTTCGGCATCAACGTCGCCGGGTCTCGCTTAATCTGTCCGCACTTGCTAAAAAACTTCTCCACGCGTTCAACCGTCGCGTCGCGAGGCAAGTTTTCGCAATACACCGACGTCGTTGCATTCGTCTTTGTATTCGCCTTCGTTTGTTTCTGCTTCTTGCTCTTGTTCTGTTGTTGTTGCTCTCGTTTTCGTTTCACCGCTTCGATGTCAATCTCCGGTTTCTTTCTCTCGCTCTTGGTGTTGTTGGTGTTGTTCTTCTTCTCGTTAAAACTTTTCTTAAACGAAGGAGGAGGCAAAACTTTCTCGTTTGAATCGTCCTCGGGACAGAACGTCATCTCGCGCACGTCAAACCCATCACCAGCACCACCGTTTCCGTTTCCTTCTTCGTTCATCTCCCTCGGTTTATATCTTTTCTCTTCTTCGCTCCAATCGTACGTCGTCCCGTCGTCGTCCACGAACGTCTGTTCTCTCTTTTCCTCTTCCAATTCGTCTTCTTCTTTAACGCATTCCTTCTCCGCTTTCGCCACTTCTTCGAAGAAATCTCCCAAAACATCCTCCTTCTCCTTTGTTTCTTCTTCTTCTTCTTCTTCTTCTCCTCCCGTCATTGTTATTTCAACGAAGGGCTTTTATTAAAGCTCTGAAGAAAGCGCGCGCAAAAGCGTTTTCTCTCGAAGAGATTTTTGGCCTTCTTCATGTTTAGGGTGTACAACCCTACCCGCCGCCGGTCCTTTCCGAAAGAAATCTTCGTTCGCATTTCTTCTCACTTTGAAGCGCTCTAGCTAGAGCTGCTCAAAACAGAGAGAGAAAGGAAAGAAGTTCGTTCCAGACGAAGAAGAAGAAGAAGAAGAGAAGCAAAATGAAAGGTCGTGATAAGAAGAATGCGAGAAGAAATGATGGGAAAAAAGAAGCGTGGATGGACGACGACATCGAACTCGCGAACAAAACGGTCCAGCAGAAATCGTCGAAATCTTTCGTCCGCTTGGACAAGGAGAGCTCGGACGAGGACGAAGACGAGAGCGAGAGAGAGGACGAGGAGGAAGCTCTGATGGACGTGTCGTCGTCTGAATCGTCGGATGAAGAATCGTCGGATGATGAAGAGGAAGAAGAAGAGGAAGAAGAAGAGGAAGAAGAAGAGTTTTTGGAAGACTCGGAAGACGACGAGGCTGGTTTGTTACGAGCGATGAAGGCGCAGAAGAAAAAATTGGAATACGCGCGACTGAGGAATCGCGCGGAACATTCCGACGATTCAGACGAGGAAAAGGATTCCGAGGAAGAAGACGACGTTGGTGTGAGAGGGAAGAGGAAGCAGGATTTCTACGGCGACGAGGAGATTGATCACGAAGACGCGGAAGAGGAGGAGGATAGGAAGGACGAGGAAGCCGCCGCGAGGGCGGCGCAGAAGCAAAGAGCGGGGAAGATGCGGCTAGGAGATTTCGGATTGGAGGATGAAGAAGACGATTCCGAAGAGGAAGCGTCGTCGAGTTCTGAAGAAGAAGAAGAAGAAGAAGATTCGGAGGAGATGACTTTACAGCAGAAAGCGCAGAGAAGTAAGTTGGGCGCCAAGAAGACGCCGTTGGAGGAGGAGGAGGAAGAGGAAAAAGGAAAGCAGAAAAAGAAAAAGAGATCAAAGACGAGCGATGGAGGTAGTGGCGGCGTAGTCGTTGAAGCGTTGGACGACGACGAAAAGCGCGCTAAACGCGAGAAGTTAGAAAACGCATCCGCGAACGCCGACGAGGCGGAGGAAGTGAGAGCGTTGGCGGAGGAGTTGCAAAAAACGCTCGCCGAAGTCGAAACCAACGTCGAACCGATCGTGAAATCCGCAAAAAGAGGCGAATACTTAACCGAGGAAGGCATCTCGTATTTAGATACCAAGTACATGCTCCTCTTGAGTTATTGCGTGAATCTCACGTTTTATTTGTTGATGAAATCGGAAGGAAAATCGATTAAAGATCACCCGGTGGTGATGAGATTAGTCGAGATTCGTTCGTACATCGAAAAGCTTCGACCGATCGATAAGAAGTTGCACTATCAGGTATGTTTTCTCCTTATTTGTTTGTTTCCTCGTTCGTGTGTGTGCATGCAGCGTGCAAAAATATATATATCACGCTAATATGTTATCGCGGTGATGAAAAATGCTTCACAGCATGTCCTGAAAACGTTCCGCTTACCGCGGCACGCCCATGAAGGCTTTTTATTGAACATCTAAGGGACTGAGCGATATTACATACGTGCTAGAATCACGCGTGGCGATGCGTTGTTTTTACGTCGACTTTTATCGCATTCATCGATCGATTACACAAACAAACTAACGAACGAATTCTATTCTTTGTCTCGAACAAAACGCAGATTGAAAAACTCCTCAAAGTCGTCAACGAAGACGGCGCCGCAGGCGGCGATAACCTTCAGTTCAAACCGAATCCGTCCGCTTTGGTCGGACGCGGTGAAGGCGCAGAAGGAGAAGACGAGGAAGGAGACGGCAAATATCGTCCGCCGAAGATGTTACCGACGACCATGGAACAAGACGAAGATGGAAAGGAGAAATCGAACAAGGAAAAAAGACGAGAGAAGGAACAAAGGCGACGCGCGCAAAGATCTTCGCTCATCAAGGTACGTACGATTTTGTTTATTCTTCTTGCGTATTTTTATTTCTCGTCATCGCGATCTTCTTTTTCTCGCACTTTTGCCCCCGGGACCTGCTATTTATCAGGTGTTCTCGGGCTTCCTAAAGATGCGTATAGCCAAACGTACTAAGTCTTGGGCAGTGGTATCACCGTGTCCGTGGCGGTACTTCAATCAAGAAGTGGACATTTTCTTTTCTCTCTTACGTTTTCATTCGATGCGATCATCACATTTGCGAACGCATATACTCACGAGCGTCTTAATATATAATACTCATGTAACAATCAATCAATACAGGAACTCGCGCACGAACTCGGCGAAGACCCGGAAGAAATTCAAGACGGCGAAGCGAACGACCGCAACGCGTTTGTCAAGAGAGAACACGCACGCATGGAAGCTCGCGCGAGAATTGAGGAAGATTTGTTTACGCGAGTTCCGTTGACGAAACAGGAACGCAAGCGACAAAATGCAACGACGAGAAACATCAGCTCTATCGCGGCGATTGGTGACTTTGGCGACGACGTTGCGGATTTAGTAGAACGTGCGCAAGAGCTGGACGAATTACCGTCCAACGATAGGAAACGAAGATTAGTAGATGTCGTCCAAGATGGCAACAGGTCCGTGCCAATTGGCATGAGATCTGGGAGAAGAGACACGGGAGAGGAAGACGTGCCGTTACGCGACACGCTCGGGGTACGTTTGTTCTTGCTTGATTTTATCGCATCGTTTTTCCTAACAATTTCGGCATCATCATATCGAAGCTTCGATAAGTCTTTCCCGTGGTTTATCGTTGTCAAATTTGATGCTAAAATAATCACCGAATGAAGTATTTATACTTCACGGGGTGCAGCTTGACCGTTTCGATGTTTACCTAGTCTTCTTTTCGGTCTCGACGCGCTGGACATTCACCGTTTTCCTTCGCTGCCTTTCCACGCGCAAAAATTATTTTGCGAATGCCTCGAACTCATCGCTGACGTTTTTTATTTCTTTCCTCGCCTTCTCATCACACAGGAACGCCGACAAAAATACGAAAAAGGTGCACTTCGCCATCACGAACGACACGAACACGCAATGCGAGAGCACGAAGACGCCATGCGTGCACGACCGAACGAACCTCGAAGAGATTTGGGCGCCAACGAGGAGTACGACTTGGCGCTTTCCCACCGCGACCGCAAGCGTTTGGAGAAACAGCAAAAATACACGCGCGAACAACGCATGGCAGTGGCACCCGAAGACGACGCCGAAGGACGACGCGAAATAGGTGGCAAAATTATGTCTAACAGAGGTTTAACTCCGCACAGATCGAAGGATATGAAGAACCCGAGAGTGAGATTAAAGAACAAGTTTGCCAAGGCGGTGGTGAGAAGAAAAGGCACGGTGAGAGACATGAAAGTTGGAGCGACAACCTACGGCGGCGAAGAGACTGGCGTCAAAACGTCCGTCATCAAATCGAGAAAGCTTTAACGCATATATATTTGTTTATTATATTAATTGTGCTATTACAAAATGCATTACTTATTGTCCTAAAATAATCCCCTCGCTTCTCTTTTGGAGCTTTTCGACGACTTGCGTCATGTTCCCGATCGTCTCCAAAGTTGCCTTATACATCGTCTCCGGCGGTTGCTCATCAAAAACCACCAAACACCCGCTCCCTTGATCTAATATACCCTCAAATTTCCCGTCCAAAATCATTTGACTCAACTTACTCTCCACCGCCAGCGTCGGCAACTCGATCAACTCGGCTATTCTCGCAATTTCCACTCGCGAATATGGCTCGATCAATCGAAACAAGTTTTGTTCCATCAAATCGTCCTTCAACTTACCCAAATGGTTCGCCACGATTGGATCGTTATCCAAAAACTCTCTATAATCTCTCAAAACTCTCTCCAAATCTTTCAAACTCCTCGAAATGTACGCCTCGGCTACCGCTTTCATGGCATCCAACGACTCCTCGCCGGCGAATTTCAACCCGCTTTTACTCGCCACTAAAGTCTTCACGTCGCCGGCGTTCCCGCTCATAATTTTACACATCAACATGTACTTCAACGCAACGACGGTTTCTTTCTTGTACGTCGCGTCGTCCAAATTCGTCAACTGCTCGAACGCCTCGAAAAAATACGAATATCCAGTCTTGTAATCCTTCTCTTCGGCGTGTAAAATACCGCTTTGCAAATCGATGCCGCACTGCGCGCTCGGCGGCACGTAAATCGACCCGGCATTCGTCCTACTCGCGGTCAAAGCCGCTTTCGCTTTGGCCAAATCGTTCAACGCGTAGTGAATCTTCGACTCTAGCAAGTGTATATCCACCAACAAAAGCTTATCGTCCAACTTTTTCACCTCTCTGGCTAAACTCGAAATCATCCTCAGCGAATCCGTATACCGCCGGCTTTTCAAATACAACGCCGCGAGCCGCAACTCCACCCTGTGCCTCAAAAACGTCCTCTTCTCTTTCTTACTCCACGCGATTTGCTCTTTACACAGCTCCACTTGCAAGTCGTCGAACCCTTCCAGCGACGCGAACACATCGATCAAATTCCTCACAATCTTCGCCGTCTTCGCTTTCGGCATTTGCTCGAACAGTGGTTTCAACTCATCCACTAAAAGTTTAATCGCGTTCGCGTCGTTGTTTTTCGCGTACACGCGCGAGACCGCGTCGATGGCTTGCTCTTTAATTTTCGTCTCCTCGTTCATCTCCGTCGTCGTCTTTTTCTTCTTCTTCTTTTCCTCCTCCTCCTCCTCTGAACCCGTGGAGGAAAATATCACCAAACGGTACTGCTCGATCGCTTTTTTCCCGTTTTGGTTAGT
>Ga0222718_10003609_pt1 | contig 13188 bp, 14 predicted proteins | sample C33_27DmetaG_FD_165045 | JGI IMG/M metagenome (GOLD analysis project Ga0222718, IMG submission 165045) | Estuarine water microbial communities from San Francisco Bay, California, United States - C33_27D | ecosystem: Environmental > Aquatic > Marine > Unclassified | place: USA: California... | reverse complement strand
ACCATCTCAGCCGCCGTAGTGGTCCACGGAACGAGCACCGGCGCGCATCTCGGCGATGGCCTGATTCACGTCGCCCACCGCCATCTCGAGCCGACGAGCGACCGACTCTGGATCGGCATCGAAGTCGATTCTGGCGATCAGGTCACCGAGGCGACCGTGCGCTCTCCAGGCGGCGAACTTGGCCCACTCCGTGAACAGCGTGTTCGGATCGTCGACGGCAAGCAGGTCAGCCGATCGGCTCTGATCGTCGCAACTGGTGTCGAGCGCCACATACCCGTTGACCATCGAGATGCGCTCGGTGAGCTCGGTGAGCGGTCCAGCCCGATGCACGACCATGTCGCCGTGCAGCGCGATGGCGTAACCGGGGCCGGGGACGTTTGGCGCGACCGTGCGCTCCGAGGGCGGCGTACGGCCGGCGGCTGCGAGTTCGGCGGCGTCGTGCTTGGTGCCGAGGAAGTATTCGAAGCGGCCACCGGCGACTTCGGCCGGGTCGGTGACGGTCATCACGAAGTCGAGCGGGAGCGTGTCGTGGTGCCATTTGTCGATCGCTGTGTCGATTCGGCTGGGCTCGAAGTTGAGGTGACCGAGGTGGACGGGCATTGCGTGCGGCGCGATGGCGATGCCGAAGATCTTTTCGAGATGAGTGGTGACGTCTTGGCTGATGCACAAGTCGCGTAGCCAGCGCGACCGGTAGCAGCCGCCTCGTGTCATCGACTCGATACGATCGCCGGCCCGACTCGCGAACGGGCGCAACCGACGTGCAACGTCGAGCATGATGGCAGCACCCTCTTCGCTGAGCAGACGAAACGGCGACGACGCGGCGACTGGCGTGGCCTTGGTGGCGATCTCGGTCTCGTCGTACCCGAGATCGGTAAGCATGATGATCGAATCCGGGGCTTCGAGTTGAAGATGGCGAGCCGGTTCGAAGACAGGCTCATCGGTGAACCACTCGTAGCCCGGAGGCTGCGTGTCGGGAAAGGGAACAGCAACTCGCATGCCTGCAGTATCGGCGCAGCACCCTCACCCGTCCAGACCAGGAGCAGGTTCCGATTCCTGGGAATCACAGGCTGGCCCGGACTCGCCAGCGCCTCAGTCGACGGTGGGGTTCCAGCACCGGCCGCCATGATCGTCCAGCACTGGTCTTCACCGATCGCGAGGAGCCGCCAGTAGCGTTCCCAAATGGCAGCACCGACCGCCCAAGAGTCAATCTTCGGCAGCGAGACTCGCGGGTTGACCATCGCCGTCATGTCCTGTGTGGGGATCATCGCCTACAACAACCTGGCGGTTGCTGCCGCTCTCCCTGAGGTCGGCAGTGATCTGGGCGACGTCGCCCTGCTGCCATGGACGATCTCTGCCGAACTCCTCACCTCGGGCGTGGCGATCCTCGCCGCAGGCCCCTTGGTCGACAGTCTCGGACCCCGCCGGGTGTTCCGCTGGTCGGTGGTGGCGTTCATTCTCACCTCTGTGGCGTGCGGCGTTGCCCCCTCGATGGTCGGCCTCGTCGGGGCTCGGGCGCTGCAGGGTGTCGCCGCCGGTCTTCTGTTCACCGTGACGATGACGGTGATCGGGCTTTCCTATGACGCCAACCGCCGAGCGCGGGTCTTTGCTGCCAACTCGATCGTCTGGGGGGTCATGAGCGTCGCCGGGCCTTCCGTCGCAGCAGTGATGGTGGCAGTGATCGACTGGCGGGGAGTCTTTTATTTCAACGTGCCCGTTGCCCTCATCGCAGCAGTTCTGGCGTGGAGGCTGCTTCCCGATCAGCCCGAAACCGCCGGTCGTCAGGGCTTCGACGCGCGCGGTATCGCGTTGGTCACGATGGTCAGCGCCGCTGGGCTCGCCGTGGTCGAGGGCTCGATCACCGCCGTGGTCGTCGGCGCGCTCATCAGCCTTGCCGGCCTCGTCGGGTATATCGCCCACGCACCTCGCGTTGAGGATCCGGTGATGCGACTTGAGCACGTCTGGGGCCCGCGTTACCGGTCGATCCATTCGACGTCGATGCTGGCGGTCGGCAGCACCCTCGGATTTCACGCCTTCATTCCCGTGTACCTGAAAGCTGTCGAGGGAACCTCCACCACCGCCGCAGCGTTCTCGGTCGTCTATCTCTCGGTGGGGTGGACGGCAGGAGCGGTGTCGTCCAGCCGAGCGCAACAGATGTTCGGCCGAGAACGGGTTGTCCTCTTCGGGTCACTCTTCCTGGCACCGGGGTTCTACGGCGTCGCCGCTGCAGTGATCGGCGATGCGCCGTTATGGCTGCTCTACACCTCGTTGGTGATCGCCGGGCTTGGTGTCGGCACGATCTCCACCACCGGGGTCAACATCTTGCAGGAGCGGTCGCCGGCGGCGGAGATGGGCCGGGTGTCGGCTGCGCACCAGTTCGTCCGCACCCTCATGATCACCTACAGCGTCGGCATCGTCGGCGCCTTGATTCTCACCACCGTCGACCGGCGCACCGGCGACGTTGAGGCGGTGCGCGAGCTGCTCGGCGGTGATGCCGATGCGGTCGATCCCGCAATCGCCGACGCGCTCGGAGCGGGCTTCGGGTTCGCCATGGTCGCGGCCTGTATTGCTGCAACCCTGTGCGTCCCCTCCGCACTGCGCCTCGTGCGGACCCGCGCCGACGAAGTAACCTCCGCGGCGTGAAAGCGCTCCGGTTCTCGCGCAAGGAAGGCCGCTATGCGGCTGCGATGCTCGCCTCGAAGCTGCGGCCGGGCGCGGGCGCGGCCGTCGGTCCGCTGGCGTTGGTGGATGACGACGGCCCAACCCTTCCCACCGGGGACTGGATCCGCGTGTACCCCCGACTTTCGGGGATCTGCGGATCCGATCTCTCGACCATCGACGGCCATGCGTCGCGCTACTTCGAAGACTTCGTCAGCTTTCCCTTCGTTCCCGGCCACGAAGTCGTCGCCGAGACGGCCGAGGGGCGCCGAGTCGTACTCGAACCTGTACTCGGCCACGAATGTCGCGGGTTTGAGCCCCCCTTCGAGGGAGCCCGTCCTGGCGACGGCAACGACTACCGCCACCTCACCTGTGGTCATCTCGAGCCGGGCTTGCAAACAGGCTTCTGCGAATCGACCGGCGGCGGTTGGTCAACGGAGTTCGTCGCCCACCCCAGTCAGCTGCACGACGTGCCGGACTGGATGTCCGATGAACTCGCCGTGATGGTCGAACCGATCGCTGGCGGCGTTCACGCTGCGTTGCGGGCCGGCATCCACGACGGCCAAACGGTTGCGATCATCGGCGCAGGGACCATGGGTCTCGTCACCGCCGCTGCGGTGCGACACCTCACCCCTGCCGGTTCGATCATGATTGGCGCCAAGTACCCGGTACAGCGAGCGCTCGCCGATGAGTTCGGCGTCGACATCGTGTGTGCGCCGGGCGAACTCGCCCGAGCTGTTCGTCGCGCAAGCGGATCGTTCATGGTTGGTAATCGGCTTTCCGGAGGCGCCGACGTGGTGATCGACGCGGTGGGTTCGGCCGACTCGATCGAGGCTGCGATTGGCATGTGCCGGCCCCGAGGCCGAGTCATTCTCGTCGGTATGCCCGGCGTAGTTGACGTCGACCTCACCGCCCTGTGGCACCGAGAGACCGAGCTGATCGGCACCTACACCTACGGAACCGAAGAACTCGCCGACGGTCGCCGAACCACGAGCTACGAACTCGCCTTCGAACTCGCCAGCAAGGTGCCCTTCGATCGAATGGTGTCGGCCACGTACCCCCTCGCTCGCTATGTGGAGGCGCTCGCCCACGCTGCCGAAGCGGGATCCCGCGGCGGTGTGAAGATCGCGTTCGACATGCGCAACGAGAAGCGTCGCATCCCCACCGACTGAGACGACCGCCAAATCCGAACGCCCCGGAGGTCGTCACTTCGGCGTCGAGCGGCCAGACTGTGCCCATGGCCGAATCCGATACCGCACCGGCACTCGACGACGAGACCGCCGCAGCTCTGACCCTCTTCAACGAGTACGTCAATGCCGACCGCGAACGCAACCGCCGCGAGAAGCGCATCAAGAAGGCCGAGCAAGCCAAGGACGAGGCCGCTGCGCGCGTGAAGAAGCTCTCCGACCGCGGTTCCGCCGAGGAGAGGGCCGAAGCCGAGGCCGCCTACCGCGAGGCCTCCGAGGCCTGGAAGCGCATCCGCGATGGTGTGGAACCCGAGCCCGAAGCCGTCGCAGAACCCGCCTCGGAGCCCGAGCCCGATGCAGAACCCGAGCCCGAAGCCGCCGCAGAACCCGCCTCGGAGCCCGAGCCCGCCAACGAAACCGACCGGACCGACGAAACCGACCGGACCGACGATGACGCGGAAGATACTGCGGGCGACCGCCCGGTCGCCGAAGCCTCGACGGCGGACGCCACCGACGAAGCCGAGTAGCCGAGGCCGCAGCAGCTGACGTCACCAACGAGACCGGGGCCAAGCTCGACGGTGGTCGTGGTGACCGGCGCGAATCGGTGCTCAACTGACGAGATGAAGGCCATCCGAGTAATCGACGGAATTCCCACGCTCGTGGAGGAGGCCGCCCCCGACGGTGACGGCGTCCTGATCAGGATCCACACCTCGTCAATCTGTGGTTCCGACCTTCACCTCCTCGACCTGGGCATCGCCGAAGGGATGGTGCTGGGCCATGAGTTCTGCGGCACCACGCCTGATGGCACTGCGGTTGCGGTCGAACCGATCATCGGTTGTGGAGTATGCACATCATGTCGAAGCGGTCACCTCCCGACGTGTGAGTCGGGGCCAACCTTCCTCGGGATCGCAGTGCCCGGCGGGATGGCGGAGTCGATCGTCGTCCCACCCGATGCCCTCGTAGCCTTGCCGACCGGCGTTCCTCTCTCGGCGGGCAGTCTCGTTGAACCGCTCGCTGTCGCGCACCATGGCCTCGAGCGTGCCCGGGTCAGGTCGGACGATCGTGTGCTGGTGATCGGCGCTGGGCCGATCGGTCTCGCCACCGTGGCCATGCTCCGAGACCGCGGAATCGCCTGCGACATCTCCGCTCGACATCCCCATCAACAGCGAGCAGCCGAAGCGCTCGGGGCCTCCCTCGCCGTCGACGGTACCTACGACGTCGTCATGGACTGTGTCGCCACCACCGCCTCGCTCGCAGATGCGATGGCCCACGTTGTCGCCCGAGGCCGAGTCGGCCTCGTCGGCACCCTGTGGGATCCCGCTGCGCTGTCGGTTACTGCGTGCGTGAGAGAGATCGAACTGCTGCCCGCCATGGCCTACCGATGTCGGGTTCCTGCGCGCGACTTCTCCGCTGCAGCCAAGGCGCTTGCGAACCGACCCGACATCGAGGCAGCGATGATCAGCCATCGCTTCCCCCTCGACGGCTGCCAGGAGGCATTCGCCACGGCAGCTGACCGGGGCGGAGGAGCGATCAAGATCGCGTTCGAAGTCTGATCATCAGAATCTCGACCCCATCGATCACCGGTCATAAGCTCACGAGCCATGGCAGGACCCATGGCCGGCGTATCCATCCTCGACCTCAGTCAGGTGGTCGCTGGCCCGCTCGCAACGCAGATTCTCTCCGAACAGGGTGCTGACGTGATCAAGGTCGAACCGATCGGCGGTGAGCTGACCCGAACCACCGGCCCCGATCACGTCCGCGGGCTCTATGCCAACTGCAATCGCGGAAAGCGCTGCATGGGCGTCGACGTCACCACCCCGGCCGGTGTGGAGCTTGTCCTCGAACTCGCCAGCCGGGCCGATGTCGTAGTCCAGAACTTCCGGCCGGGCGTCGTCGAGCGCCTGGGGATCGATTACGACGCCGTTCGTTCCCGTAACCCCGACGTCATCTATGCATCAGTGTCCGGCTTCGGCACCACCGGCCCGTACCACCAACGCGCCGTCCTCGATCCAGTGATCCAGGGACTGACCGGCATGGTCCACAGTCAGGTAAGTGACGCACTGCCCTTCCCCGACCTGATGCGAACCCTCGTGGCCGACAAGGCCACCGCCCACACCGTGGCGCAGTCGATCACCGCTGCGTTGTTCGCGCGTTCGCGCGGGGCCAGCGGCCAGCACATTCAGCTGGCAATGCTCGATGCGGCACTGTCATGGTTCTGGCCCGACGGGATGGCCGATCTCACCCACACCTCCGGGCTCCGTGTCCATCGACCCCAAGATCTGTATCAACTGATCGACACCGCCGACGGTCAGGTCGTCTACTTCATGGCAACGGCGAGTCAGCTCGAAGGCATGTGGCGGGTCATCGGCCGAGATGATCTGCTCGCCGACGAGAACTACTGCACCCCGGGCAAGCTCACCGCTGAACCTGAGCGGGCCGAGATCGCCATGACTGCCATCCGGGTCGGTTTGGCTGCGATGAGCACAGCTGACGTGGTCGAGAAGATGGCCGACAACAGTGTGCCGTGCGGGCCGGCCCTGACCCGCGAACAGGTCCTGTCTGACCCTCAGGTCCTCAACAACGGTCTGATCCGCGAGTGGGACCATCCGACGGCCGCTGGACTCAGGCAGGCCGGACCACCCGGCACGTGGTCGGCAACCCAACCAGCGTTCATCCCCCAGATCGGTCTGGCCGGTGAGCACACTGACGATGTACTCCGCGAACTCGGGTACGACGATGCTGGCATCGCCGACCTGCGAGACCAAGGCATCGTCGGCTGACGTTTCAGGACACGGGGTAGTGCTCGTAACCTAGACGCCTTGTCATCTCATCCCCTCTACCGGTGGCAGCACGACGCGCTGATGGCCTGGCACCGCTGCGGACGTCGCGGCGTCATCGAAGCCGTGACCGGTTCCGGCAAGACCGACGTTGCGCTGACCGCCATCGACGACGCGATCGCACGGGGACTCTTTGCCCTCGTGATCGTGCCGTCACGGGTGCTGATGGAGCAGTGGCACGAGCGACTGAGCAGTTGGATGCCCGACGCCAAGATCGGCCGACTCGGCGATGGTTACCGTGACCGACCGATCGATTGCGACGTCCTCGTCACGACTCGTCACTCAGCAGCGAGCCGAGTCCCCCTGCCGACCTCGGAGCGAGGCGGCATACTCGTTGCCGATGAGTGCCACGGGTTCGGCGGCGCCGTGTTGCGCAAGAGCTTGCTCGCCGAGTACCAGGAGCGACTCGGCCTGACCGCAACACTCGAGCGCTCCGATGACGCGGTCGAGACGATCCTGCTGCCCTACTTCGGCGGTATCTGCTACCGCTACGACTTCGGTGCGGCAATCGATGACGGTGTGTGCGCCCAACCCCGAGTCGGCTTCATGGCCGTGCCGCTCACCAGCGAAGAGCGCACCGAGTACGACGCAACCGAGGGGCGTATCGTGGCGGCGCGTCGTCAACTCAAGCAGATCAAGGGCATCCCGCACGAGCCGTTCGGCGACTTCTTGGCTGCGGTCCACCACCTGGCGGCGAACGACGCCGGCCCCGATGGTCGAGCGGCCAACGACTACCTCAACGCGTTCACGTCGCGTCGCGAAATCGTCGCGACCAGCTCGGCGAAGTACGAAGCCCTCGGGCGGTTCGCTGATGCGATCAAGGATGCGCAGGGAGCGCTGCTCTTCACCGAGACCGTTCGAGCCGCCAACCACGCGATCGTGCGACTCGATCCCTACGTCAACATCGAGATCATCACCGGTGACACCGGACGCCGCGATCGAGGGGAGATCCTCGACGACCTGCGCGACGGGACGCTCGACGCTGTCGCTGCGCCGCGGGTCCTCGACGAAGGTGTCGATGTTCCGAACGCAAACCTTGGTCTCGTGGTGTCCGCGAGCCGCACCCGGCGCCAGATGATCCAACGGATGGGTCGGATCCTTCGACGCAAGCCGTTGGGAAGCGGTGCTCGTTTCGTCATCATCTTCGCAGCCGACACGCTCGAGGACCCCCGCTTCTCCGAAGATCGCGACGGCTTCCTCGAGGAGGTCGAGGTCATCGCCGAGTCGTCGCGGATCTTTCGCCCCAACGAGTTCGACGAACTTGCAAGGTTCCTCGACTACGCCGGGCCGGCAGTGTTGAAGGAACCCGAGACGGTCGGCGACTTCGTTGCCCCCGAGTTGTCGGCTGACGACATCACCGAATGGGCCGCCGAGGCACAGCCGTATCTCGAGATGGTGAGTCCCGAACTTCCCGAGGTCCGTCAGCCGCGACAGGTGCGAGAGAAGCCCCGTCTGTCGACGGGTGAGCACCCGGTGGCGTTGCAGGCCATCGGCAAGGAATGGGCATTGCGGTGCACGGGTTGTGGTGTCTTGTCCGAGTTGCGGGCGTACAAGTGGCAGGCGATGGAAGACAAGGTCGAGTGCACCTGCGTGCGCTGACGCGTCCCGCTATCACCTGACGATCAAAGGTGAGATGATCTTGCTGTGAGTGATCCGGGGGAGGCGCAGGCACGGGCGGAGGCTGCTCGCGACGCGATGTTTGCGAACGACCGCGTCGCCCACGAGTTGGGAATGGTCGTGTCAGCGGTCAGTCCGTCAACGGCAACCGTCGACATGACGGTGACCGAAACCATGTGCAACGGACTCGACGTCTGTCATGGTGGCGTGATCTTCTCACTGGCCGACGCAGCCATGGCATTTGCGAGCAACGGCCTCGGCGGCACCCATCTGGCGTCCGACGCATCGATTGACTGGCTGGCCCCGGCCCGAGTGGGCGATCGACTGACCGCAACTGCGACCGAGAGCGCTCGTCGCGGTCGAACCGGTTTGTTTCAGGTTGAGGTGCACGGGCCTGACGGCGTGGTCGCGATCTTCCGAGGCAAGACGAAGATGGTGTCGTCCGACGGCCCCGCGCCGGCACCGTCATGACTCAGCGTCGCATGCGGGCAGGGGACTTTGAGGACACCGCCGCTGAGCACGTCGCCACACTCGGCCTCGACCCGGTCACCTTTCGCACCATGTTCGGTGTGTTCCGACTCGGCGCTCGGATGTTTAACGATCTCGAGACCAAGATCCACCGCCCCGCCGGCTGGTCGCTCGCCGGCTTTCGGGTCATGTTCATCTTGTGGGTGCTGGGTCCGATCGAAAGCCACGAGATCGCACGCCTCGCCGGACTGAGCCGGGCTGCGATCTCATCAGCGGTCAATACCCTCGAGCGCGATGGCCTCGTCGACCGACGCCGCGAGTCGGCCGACCGTCGGGTCGTCACCGTCTACCTCACCAACGACGGGGCGGATCGGCTCGAAGACGCCTACGGGCGACAAAACAAGCGTGAGCGATTGCTCTTCGGTGATCTGTCCGATGATGAACTCGTCGAGTTGACCGATCTCATGCGTCGGATCAGCTCGGTCCGCCTCTCCGACGACGACATCAACTGACGACCCGCTGCGCTTTGCCCTGGCTACGTGGCACCTCACCCGGCTCGACGACCTCGACCGCAGTCGACACCCCGACCATGGTCTTGATCCGCTGCTCGGCTCGGGCGGCCAGCCCGGCCGCGTGCTCGGTGGCAGAGTTCTCGGCCCGCTCGACCTTGACTGTGAGGGTCGCCATGTTGCCATCAGAGCCTTTGTGCAGCTGATAGTGCGGCGACAGCCCATCGATCTGGAGCAGTTCGGCTTCGATCTGCGACGGGTAGACGTTGACGCCACGAATGATCAGCATGTCGTCGCTACGGCCGGTGATGCGTTCGAGACGGCGCATGGTGCGGGCAGTCCCGGGGAGGATCCGGGTGATATCGCGTGTGCGGTACCGGATGACCGGTAGTGCCTGCTTGGTGAGCGAGGTGATGACGAGCTCACCCTCTTCGCCGTCAGCGAGCACTTCTCCGGTGTCGGGGTTGATGATCTCGGGATAGAAGTGATCTTCCCAGATCGTCAGGCCGTCCTTGGTCTCGACACATTCTTGCGCCACGCCCGGGCCGATGACCTCCGATAGCCCGTAAATATCGACTGCGTCGATTCCCAGTCTGGCCTCGATCTCCTCTCGCATTCCCTCCGACCACGGCTCAGCTCCAAAGATGCCTACGTCAAGCGACGACGCTCTCGGGTCCAGACCGAGCCGCTCCATTTCGTCGATCAGGTTGAAGCAGTACGACGGCGTGACCGTGATGATCCGAGGGCGGAAGTCACTGATGAGTTGGACCTGTCGCTCGGTCTGGCCACCACCGAACGGGACGACGGTGCATCCGAGCATCTCAGCGCCGTAGTGCGCGCCGAGGCCGCCGGTGAACAGGCCGTACCCGTAGGCGTTGTGGAGCAGATCACCAGGTCGACCACCGGCGGCATAGATCGAGCGGGCGACGACAGTCGACCAGGTGACGATGTCGTCGGCGGTGTAGCCCACAACCGTCGGTTTTCCCGTCGTTCCCGACGAGGCGTGCACGCGCACGAGCTGCTCGCGGGGCACGGCGAACATGCCGAAGGGGTAGGCGTTGCGAAGGTCGTCCTTCACGAGAAAGGGCAGCTTCGACAGATCGTCGAGACCCTCGACGTCGCCAGGGGTCACGCCTATGGCGTCGAAGGCCGTTTGGTAATGACCGATATTGTCGTACGCATTTGCAAGCGTTGCCCGGAGCCGCTCCGTCTGCAACGACCGCAATTCGTCGATCGACGCCGTCTCGATCGGTTCCCAGCCCATGCTTCGCTCCCTGGTGGTTCTAGCCGTCGAAGTCGACGTTGACGGTACTCGTCGTCGGCACGGCCTGGCAGGTGAGGACGTAGCCGGCATCCTCCTCACCGGGTACGAGGCCGTAGGTGGTGCCCATCTCGACGGTGCCCTTACCGAGGTGCGCCCGGCACGTGCTGCACACACCGGCCTCGCACGCGTACGGCACGTCGGGCCGCACCCGCTGCACGGCGCCGAGAATCGTGTCACCGTCGTACAGCCAGAACTCGGTGCTCCGCCCAGCCAGCTTCGCCGTGCCGGAGCCGATCGGCGTGACCGACTCGTCGACCGGGCCTTGCGCTCGGGTGCGCGCACGGCCGGACTGTGCAGCGGTGAAGAGTTCGGTGTGGATCCGTTCGTCCTCCAAGCCGTGCATCGCGTACACCTTCCTGACGAGTTCGACCAGCGGTTCGGGGCCGCACAGGAACACGTGGTCGGGCTCGGTGTCGAGCATTCCTCGCCGGAGACACTCGGTGACGCTGTCTTCGTCGGGTCGACCACCCAGGACCGGAAGGCCGGCTGGCTCTCGCGTCAGTTGGCGCCAGATCCGGAACCGGTCGAGATGCTGGTTGCGGAGGGCCTCCACGTCATCGAGCAGCATGATCGACGATGACGTGCTGTCGACCTGCAGCAGTGTGACCCGCGACTCGGGCTCTACGGTGAGCACCGTCGCAGCGATGGAGTAGATCGGGGTGATCCCGCTGCCACCGGCAACGAGCACATACGAGCGCGCAGCCTCGGGCACGAGCTCATGGGTGAACGAGCCCATCGGCGGCATGGCCTCGAGTACATCGCCGACGTGCACCGCCGATGTAGCCCATGTACTGAACGCACCGCCTTCGACCCGCTTGACGCCAACTCGAAGAACACCGCCAGGTGCAGTGGAACAAATCGAGTAGCTCCGCCGGAGTTCAACCCCGTCGACTTCATGACGAAAGGTCAGGTACTGGCCGTGTGCGAATCTGAACGCCGGGTCATTGCCTGCGTCAAGTGACAGAAGCACCGCCTCGGGGGTGTCGCGATCGACCGACACCACTCGCAGTGCCGAGAACCCCGGTGCTGCCATCAGATCGCCTTGAACGATTCGAACGGCTGGCGGCAGCTATCGCACCTGTGGAGCGCCTTGCACGCAGTGGCGCCGAAGGCCGACGTCAGCCGGGTGCGACGCGACCCGCACTGGGGGCACTCCACCGGCAGATCGAGTGACACCGGTCCGTCGCCGGCCGGCAGCGCAGGCGCGATGCCAGCTGCGTGCAACTTGGCGCGGCCTTCGGGGCTGATGTCGTCCGTCGACCATGGCGGAGCCATCTCGAACGCGACGTCGGGCTCGTAGCCAGCCTCTGTCACCGCTGCTTCGACGTCAGCGCGGATCTGCTCTGTCGCCGGACAACCGGTGTAGGTCGGCGTGATCCGGATGCGAGCAATCCGACCATCGATTGCCACACTGCGCACCATGCCGAGGTCGCCGATCGTCACGTGCGGCAACTCGGGATCGTCGACCGATCGCACGATGTCGAGCAACGTGGTCACCAGCTCGCTCCGGGGTGAGCGCGGGCGAGCTGTTGCATCTCTTCGAGGAGCGGCTCGAGGTGTTCGGAGTGGGTTCCGTGGATGCCACCTGCGCGCTGGTCGGCCTCGGTCGGAGTCCTGAGTCCGGCCTCGAGGAGGGTGCCGGCCACAGCCGCACGCCAGGCGGTCTCGATCGATCCCCCGATGAGGCCGTCTGCTCGTAACGCTCCCTCATCGTCGGCACCGAGTAGCTCCAACGTGAACGGCCACATGGCGTCGACACCCGCCTGCGCCCTCCGTTGGCTCTCGTCGGTACCGTCACCGAGTCGGATCAACCAGCCGGCGGAGTGCTGCAGGTGAAAGGCGGTCTCGTTGCGGGCGCGGGCTGCGAGGGCCGCGAGCGTGGCGTCGGTACTTTCGGTCATCGACTCCCAGTACAGAAGCGCTGCCTGATCGTGAAACACCTGTCGAGCGATGGTGACGGCAAAGTCTCCGTTGGGCTGCTCGACGAGCAGCGGGTTGCGGAACTCAGCCGCATCTCGCCAGTACGCGAAGTGATCTTCGTCGTGCCCCTTCCCCTCGATTTCGCCGGCGTAGGTGAAGAGATGGCGGGCTTGTCCCAGTAGGTCGAGGCTGATGTTGGCCAGCGCCACGTCTTCTTCAAGGGTGGGGGCGTGAGTGATCCATTGCGCGAGACGATGCGACAACACCAGTGCACGGTCGCCCTGACGGAGCACATGGGTCAGGAGATCCGCAGTCATCACATGTGATCGACTTCGGGGGGAAGTTCGTAGCTCGTGGGGAAGCGATAGGCCTTGTCGGCGGCCGGCTCAAACAGCGCGCCGACGTCGGCCGGGTCGGATGCGACGATCTCGTTCGATGGGACGACCCAAAGGCTCACTCCCTCCTGGCGACGTGTGAAGAGATCGCGTGCGGCTCGCAGGGCAGTTTCACCGTCGGGTGCGTGCACCGAGCCGGCGTGCTGATGGTCGAGGCCCCGGCGGGCACGCACGAAGACTTCCCATTGGGGGAAAACCGTACTCACGCTGCGCTCCGCGCATCGCGCTTGCCCGCGTAGGCGGCGGCCGCCTCGCGGACCCAGTCGCCTTCGTCGT
>Ga0222718_10003607_pt1 | contig 13189 bp, 13 predicted proteins | sample C33_27DmetaG_FD_165045 | JGI IMG/M metagenome (GOLD analysis project Ga0222718, IMG submission 165045) | Estuarine water microbial communities from San Francisco Bay, California, United States - C33_27D | ecosystem: Environmental > Aquatic > Marine > Unclassified | place: USA: California... | reverse complement strand
GAAAATTTGGTAATGTAATATGATTAGTGAATTATCAAAAAGAATATTAACATCCTTTGTATTATCATGTATATCTTTGTTCTGTATATTTAAAGGTAGCTACTTATTTATAATATTTATTTTTTTTATTTTTTGTATTTCATTGTTCGAATGGATAAACCTTTGCAAAAATAAAATTTTACTAGTTTTTGGTTTAATTTTTTTGATTTTTTCAATTGTATCTTCTGTTATTATGAGATTTGAAAGTTTTTCATTTTTCTTATTTGTAATATTAGTTTCAATTTTTAGTGACATTGGTGGATATATATTTGGTAAAATTTTTAAAGGTCCAAAATTAACACGGATTAGTCCAAATAAAACTTACTCTGGTGTTTTTGGTAGTTATTGTCTTTCAATTTGTGTTGTCATGATCTATATTTTTTTTATAGATAATCTGTTCCTATCAAATCTAAATATTAATTTTCAAGAAGTTTTATTAATTACATTTATTATTAGTACAATAAATCAGTTTGGAGATTTATTAATATCATTTTTTAAAAGATTAAACAATTTAAAACATACAGGTAAAATATTACCAGGTCATGGTGGTCTACTTGATAGAATTGATGGTATGATTTTTGCAATACCTTTCTCATATTTGATACATCTTTTATTTTTATGATTAAAAAAAAAATTGCAATTCTTGGATCAACAGGCTCTATCGGAACATCATTAACAGAATTAATTAATATTAATGAATTTGAAATTATTTTTTTATCTACAAATAAAAATTATCAAAAATTATTTAAACAAGCAAAAAAACTTAAAGTGAAAAATTTGATTGTGTTTGATGATCAATCTTACAAAAAAGCTTTACTTCATAATAAAAATAAAAAAACTAAAATTTATAATAATCTTAATTTTATTGATAAAATTGTACCAAAAAAATTGGATTATGTTATGTCGTCTATCTCAGGTATAGATGGTTTAAAATCGACTTTTAGTATTATTAAACATACAAAAAAAATAGCAATTGCAAATAAGGAATCCCTCATATGCGCTTGGCCAATTATTAAAAAAGAATTAAAAAAATTCAATACAGAGTTTGTTCCAGTAGATTCTGAGCACTTTTCAATTTGGACAGAAATTAAGAATATTAAAAATGACAAAATTAAAAAAATTTATCTTACAGCATCTGGAGGCCCTTTATTGAAATATGATCCAAAATCTTTAAAAAAGGTTAAAATGAAGACAGTACTGAAACACCCAACATGGAAAATGGGTAAAAAAATTTCAGTCGATTCTGCTACCATGATGAATAAGTGCTATGAAGTTATGGAAGCTAAAAATATTTTTAATTTAGATTATGATAAGATTAGCATTATAATTGAACCCACGTCATATATTCATGCTATAATTTTATATAATAATGGTTTTTCTAAAGCTATTTTGCATGATACTACTATGAAAATACCAATTTTTAATACAATTTACACTAATAATGAAATATACCCTAAATTTAATGATTTAAATTTTACTAGGTTAAACAATTTAAATTTTCAAAATGTAGAAATGAAAATGTACCCATTGATCTCTTTATTAAAAAAATTACCCAAGAAACACTCAATGTTTGAAACTGTTATTGTTTCAATTAATGATGCAATTGTTAACAAATACCTGGAAGGCAAAATTAATTTTAGTAGTATTTCAAAATTATTTTTAAAATTAATTAATTTAATAGAATTTAAGGTTTATAAAAAAATTTATCCAACTAAAATAGAGCAAATTATAAAATTAAATAATAAAATTAATTATTCAGTCTCAAAACTAATAAACGAAAGAAATATATGAGATCAAGATTTTTTCTAAAATTTTTTATTTTTATTTTTTTATCTTTTTTCATTATCGTTAAAAGTTATGCCTCTAATTTGGAAAAAATTACAATTTCAGGAAATTCAAGAATTACTTACGAAACGATTATTACCTTTTTACCTGTTAGGATTAATGATAACATAGATGATATTCAAATTAATGAAATTACAAGAGATCTTTATGAAACAAATTTTTTTAAAGATATATCGGTCAGTTTATTAAACAATGAATTAATTATAAATGTAGTTGAGAATCCGATAATTCAAAATATAATTTTTAATGGAATAAAATCTGATTCACTTAGAGAATATGTAGTAAATAATACAATTTTAAAAAGTCGCTCATCGTATATAGAATTATTTGTTGAGCGAGATATCTCTACAATGTTAACCAATCTTAAAACAAGAGGTTATTATTTTTCAAAGATTAATTCAAAAATTGAAGATTTAGAAGAAAATAAATTAAATATAATTTATGATATTGATCTTGGAGAAAAAAGTAAAATAAAGAAAATAACTTTTATAGGAAATAAAATTTTTAAAGATAAAAAATTAAAAAGTGTAATTTTAAGTGAAGAATACAAATTTTGGAAATTTATTTCAGGAAAAAAATTTTTAAATGAAGACTTAATAAATTTTGATAAACGTCTTCTTAAAAATTTTTATTTAAATAATGGATATTATGAAGTTGAAATATCTTCCTCTTTTGCAAAACTTATTAACGATAATGAGTTTGAATTAGTTTACAATATTGATGCTGGTAATAAGATCTACTTTGGTAATCTTAATCTTGAACTACCAGTAGATTATGACGAAAAAAACTTTGAGGATTTAACTAAAATTTTAAAAAAATTGGAAACAGAACCCTATTCTATTAACTCAATAGAAAAAATTGTAGAAAAAATCGATATTATAGCTTTGGACGAACAATATGAAACTATAGATGTTCAAGTTGTGGAGAGTCTAATTGGCAACAAGTTAGATTTAAATTTTATTGTAAAAGAAACTGAAAAATCCTTTATTCAAAGAATAAATGTTCTTGGAAATAATATTACAAGAGAAAATGTAATACGTAACCAATTTGAGATTGATGAGGGAGATTTCTATAATGAAATTTTATATAACAAAACCATTAATAATTTAAAATCATTAAATTTTTTTAAAACTGTAGAGGGCAAGGTATCAACAGATGGTGATACAAATGATAAAATATTAGATATTTATTTAGAGGAAAAACCAACTGGTGAAATAGGTGCCTCAGCTGGTGTGGGTACTTCTGGTAACTCAATTGGTTTTTTTGTTAAAGAAAACAATTATCTTGGTAAAGGCTTAGGTTTAGAGTCAAATCTCACATTAGGCAGTGACTCAATTAAAGGTTTAATTTCTATTAATAATCCAAATTTTAATGACACTGATAAATCAGTCTATGCAACATTAGAAGCTACTGAAATTGATAAATTATCAGACTATGGATATAAAACAAATCGTACTGGTTTTTTATATGGGACTAGATTTGAATTTTTAGATGATTTTATTTTTGGTTTAGGTAATAAAAATTATTATCAAAAAATAGAAACCGATAACACAGCCTCATCTTTACAACAAAAACAAGAAGGTGATTATTGGGATAGTTTTATAAATTTGGATTTCATTTATGATAAAAGAAATCAAAAATTTAAACCTACCGATGGTTTTAGAAGTTCTTATAGTTTGGAACTCCCAGTTATTAGTGAGACTAATACGTTATCAAATATTTATGATTATAGAATTTATACAGAATTATATGATGAAAATGTAACATCTCTAGCTTTCTATCTTAAAACTTCTAATTCAATAACAAATGATGATATAAAATTATCCGAGAGAAATTTCTTGCCAGGCAGTAAATTAAGAGGTTTTGAAGCAGGATCTGTTGGTCCCAAAGATGGAAATGATTATATAGGTGGTAATTATGCAAGCTCAGTTAACTTAAGCACTACCTTGCCACAAATATTACAAGAAAATCAAAATGTTGATTTTTTGATATTTCTTGATGCTGGTAATGTTTGGGGTGTTGACTATGACTCATCTTTATCAGACTCTAATAAAATACGTAGTGCAGCTGGAATAGGTGTTGATTGGCTAACTCCGATTGGACCTTTAAATTTTACATTAGCAAAACCAATTACAAAATCTAGTACTGATGCTACTGAAACTTTTAGATTCAATTTAGGTACTTCTTTTTGATAATTTAGTAATCTATGATTTTATTTATTAATAATAATATTTTTTAAGTAAACGTAAGCGAATTACATTCACATAGTGATTGAAGTTGATGATAAATTAATCTAATTGTTTAAATAAAATTAACTTAACTTTATGGAAAAATTAAATAAATCACAAATTGAAAATCTTATACCCCATCGTGAGCCCATGCTTTTAATAAATGAACTTCGGGATATTAAAAAATTATCTTCAGCAACAGGAGTAGTTAATGTAAAAAAAAATAGTTTTTTTATGGATGGACATTTTCCTGGGCAGCCGGTAATGCCTGGTGTATTAATTATAGAAGCTTTTGGACAATCAGCAGCAGCTTTGACAGCACATGGTATTGATAAATCTACATATGATAATAAGTTAGTTTTTTTGATGAGTGTTGATAAGTCAAGGTTTAGATCACCTGTAATTCCAGACTGTGAACTTCTTCTCAAAATCGAAGCTATAAGATCTCATGGTCGTGTATGGAAGTATAAAGGGGAAGCTTTTGTTGAAAATAAAAAAATGGCAGACGCTGTTTGGTCTGCTACTATAGTTGATAGAAAATAATTGGTAATAAATATTGATATTTTTTATATCTGATTTTTGCTAGTTATAAATAGTGTTAAATCCTTTTTTTAAAAATCATGGGCCTTTCTCAATAATCAAATTAGGGTCATTATTAGATATTAATGTAAAAAATTTTTTCGAAACTGATGTAGTTAATGATGTTAAAGATTTAGCTTCAGCAGAAAATGGTGACATTACATTTTTACATTCTAAAAAATATTCAAATTTAGCATCTAAAACAAAAGCTTCATATTGTGTAACTACAAAAGATTTATCCAAATATTTACCAGAAGAATGTAAAACTATATTTGTTGACAATGTCCTCTTAAATATATCCCAAATAACATCAAAGTTTTACCCAGATTCTTTAAATGATGATTTTGACAATACCGTAAAAAAAATTGAAGAATTAAATTTAACAAATAATATTAAAAATGGATATAATGTATTAATTGGTAGTAACGTCAAAATTGGCAAAAATTGCCTTATAGGTCACAATTCAATAATTGAAAAAAATGTGATTATTGGATCAAATTGTTCAATTGGTTCTAATGTAATTATAAGAAACTCAATCGTTGAGGACAATGTTACTATTCTTGATGGATCGATTATAGGAAAAAAAGGTTTTGGTTTTTTTCCAAACAAAAAGAAAAATATAAGATATCCACATATTGGAATAGTATACATTGGTGAAAATTCAGAAATTGGAAGTGGAACAATAATTGATAGAGGTTCTATGTCTAATACTGTTATTGGTAAAAATACTTTTTTAGATAATCAAATTCAAATAGGTCATAATAATAAAATTGGAGATAATTGTATTATAGCAGGTCAAGCTGGACTTGCTGGCAGCTCAAGTTTTGGTAATAACGTCGTGATTGGTGGTAAAGTTGGTGTATCAGGTCACCTTAAAATTGGTAATAATGTACAAATTGGCGGAGGTAGCGGAGTAATTAGAAATATTCCAGATAATAGTAAGGTCATGGGCTATCCATCTCAAAACTTAAGAGAATTTTTAAAAAAAAATAAATGATAAACAAAAACTCTATAATTCATAAAAAGGCTAAAATAGGTAAGAACGTACATATAGGTCCTTATTGCATTATAGGCCCAAATGTTGAAATTGGAGATAACACTGTTATCGAGTCGCATGTAAATATTTCTGGAAATGTAAAAATTGGAAAAAGAAATAAGATATACCCCTTTGTTTCCATCAATGATCCACAAGATTTAAAATATTCTGGTGAAAAGACAGATTTAATTATTGGAAACGATAACAAAATAAGAGAATATGTAACAATAAATCGAGGAACAGCTGCCGGTGGTGGCCTAACTGTTATTGGAAACAATTGTTTATTAATGATTTCGTCTCACATTGCACATGATTGTAAAGTAGGAAATAATGTAATAATTGCCAATAATGTTCCTATAGGGGGTCATGCAACAATTGAAGACAATGTTATCATTGGTGGAAATTCTGCGGTTCAGCAGTTTACAAGAATTGGAAGAATGGCCATGATTGGAGGAATGACAGGTGTGCTTCATGACGTAATACCTTATGGATTATCCACTGGTAATAGAAACTCATTAAAGGGTCTAAATTTAATAGGGTTAAGGAGAGCCAAGTTTGATAATAAAGATATTCTTATATTATCTAAAGCATATAAGAAAATTTTTGCGAGCAAAAATGTTAATGAAAATATAGATAAATTAGATATTTCTATAAAAAAAAATTTATTGGTAAAAGCTGTAATTGATTTTGTATTAAGAGATAAAAAAAGATCAATTTGTACACCATTTTCATAAAATGATAGGATTAATTTTTGGTGATACTAATTTTCCAAATGAAATTTTAAAAAAAAAAAAAAAAAAAAAAATCGATTATTTGATAATCGATTTATCAAAATCAAAGAAATTTAAAAAAAATAAAAAATCTTACTCAGTTTCTATTGGTCAAGTTGGTAAAATTATTAATATTTTTAAAAAAAATAATTGTAAAAAAGTATTATTTGCGGGAAAAGTAGACAAACCAAATTTTTCTAAATTGAAATTAGATTTTAGAGGAATTTATTACATTCCTAGAATTCTCAGAGCATCAAGGCTTGGTGATGCAGCTATACTAAAAGAAATTATTAATATTTTAGATAAGAACAAAATAAAAACTGAAAATTCATTAAAATTTAATCCAGAACTATCATTAAAAAAAGGTATTCATTCAAATATTAGACCCAATAAACAAGATCAGTCTGATGTTAAAAAAGCAATTAAAATACTTGGAAACTTAGGGCCATATAATTTTACCCAAGGCGTGGTGGTAAGAAATAATAAAGTTATCGCTATTGAAGGAAAAGGAGGAACGAAAAAAATGATTGAAAATATTAGAAACAATAAAATTAAAAATCAAGGTGTGATAGTTAAGTTTCCCAAAAAAAAACAAGATCTTAGAGTCGATCTACCCACTATTGGTATAAAAACTTTAATACAAAGTAAAATTGCAGGATTAAAAGGTGTTGTGGTTAAAGGCAAACAGCATGTTTTTTTAGATAAAAATAAATGTATTCAGTTCGCCAATAAAAACAAAATGTTTATCTTAGTAAAATGAAAAAAATTTTTATATTAACAGGTGAACCTTCTGGAGATAAGCTAGCATCAAAAGTAATATCAAAACTTCAAAAAAAAAATCAAAATATTGAGTATTCTTGCGTAGGTGGACCTCATTTAAATTCACTTGGAATAAAATCAATTTTTGATCTCAAGGAAATTACATATATTGGTTTTACAAGTGTATTGTTGAATATCTTTAAAATTAGAGGAAAAATAAATCAAACTGTTAAAGAGATCATCAAATTTGATCCAGATATTTTATTTAGTGTAGATAGTCCTGATTTTACACTTAGAGTTGCTGAAAGAGTTAAAAAATTAAATAATAAGATCAAAACTGTTCATTACGTTGCTCCTCAAGTTTGGGTTTGGAGAAAAGGTAGAGTTAAAAATTTCAAAAAATTTTTAGATCATGTTTTATTATTATTTAAATTTGAAAAAAAATTTTTTGATAAAGAAAATATTCCAAATACTTTTGTAGGTCATCCCTTATTAGAAACAGAAACTAAAAATAAAATCGATTTATCTAGCATAATTTCTAATAATAAGAAAATAATTTCTCTTTTTTGCGGTAGTAGATCTTCTGAAGTAAATATACTTTTGCCTATTCTAATTGATTTTATTATTATGATGAATAAAAAATTTGATGATTTTATTTTTGTTTTTCATACTACTGATGATAATAAATATTTAATTAGTGAAAAAATTAGAATTAAAAATGTAGACAACATTGAAGTTATTTCAGATGAAAACATTAAAAAACAAATACTAAATAAATCAATATTTGCTGTTTCAAAATCTGGAACTGTTTCACTTGAAATTTGTAATGCAAAAGTACCCTCTATAATCATTTATAAGATGAGCTTTTTAAATTTTTTAATTGTTAAAACATTAGTTAAAGTAAATTTTGCTAACATCATTAATATTATCAATAACAAAGAAATTATTCCTGAATTACTACAAAAAGAATGTAATGCCAAAGAGATTTATAATGCAGTTGTTTATTTTTTAAGAAACCCTGATGCAATAAAAAAGCAAATAAATATTTGTGAAGATACTTTAAGTAAAATTAGGTCAAAAACATCATCCTCTGATGAAGCTTCTTTAATATTAAATAATTTTCTTATCTGTTAGTCTTTTTATTACCTCTTCTTTTCCCAGGGAAATAATTACATCATATATACCGGGTCCAAATTTTGATCCAGTTAATGCTATTCTTAAAGGCTGCCCAACACCTTTAAAGTTTGTATCATAGGATTGAATAAGTTTATTTATAATGGGTTCCAATGTTTGTTTGGTTAATTTATCAACACTAAAAAATTGATTGGTAAAAGCAGAAATAATTTTTTTGGCTTTATCATCAATTAATTTTAAATCTTCTTGGTTAAAATTTACTTGATCAAACATTATATATTGAGCATTGTTATATATATCCTCTAATGTTTTTGCTTTATTTTTCAGGAATGTTAAGGATTTTTTGATTTTTTCAGCTTTAGCTGTCTCAATCTTATTTTTATATAATTTACTGTAGTTGATTAGTTGGCTAAATAATTCATTCTCATCAATATTTTTTATGTAGTACTCATTCAGTGATAAAATTCTACTCATATCTAATTTAGATGGTGATTTTCCAATACCTTCTAAGTTAAAAAATTCAATACTTTCATCTAAAGTAAATATTTCTTTATCTTGATATGACCATCCAAGTCTTAGTAAATAATTTCTTAATGCATCAGGCATAATTCCTATTTTTGAGTAGTCATCTAAAGTCGAAGCATTGTCTCTCTTAGATAACTTTTTGCCTTCTATTGTGTGAATTAAAGGTATATGAGCAAAAAGTGGTATGTTCCAATTCATTGCTTGATAAATCTGTATTTGTTTAAAAGTATTTATCTTATGATCATCTCCTCTTATTATATGAGTCATTCCCATCTGGTGATCGTCTACTGTAGCTGATAAATTATAGGTTGGTGTTTTATTATTTCTTAATATTACAAAATCTTCTATTGTGCTATTTTCTATTTCAACTTTACCTTGAACCAAATCTGTTAGAACTGAACTTCCTTCAATTTTACTTTTAAATCTTATGACGGGTTTAATTTCTTTAGGAGCATTTTTTTCATTTACATCTCTACATTTTCGGTTGTAGATGTATGGTATCTTTTTTTGTCTTGCCCTTTTTTTTTGTTCTTCTATTTCTTCTGGTGTACAATAACATTTATATGCATGTCCATTTTTTAATAATTCATTTGCAATTTTTATATGGTCATCAATTTTTTCTGACTGAATATACTCTTCTCCATCATGTTTTATACCCAACCAATTTAATGATTTAATTATTTGTATTTTATGTTCTTCTTTTGATCTTTCTTTGTCAGTATCTTCAATTCTTAAATAAAAAGTGCCATTCTGATTTTTTGAAAATAACCAATTAAATAACGCGGTTCTGATACCACCAATGTGAAGTGCTCCAGTAGGAGAGGGAGCAAAGCGCGTTGCTACTTTTGACATTAAAAATGTTTAGACTATTTTTCTAAAAGTTTCTATATAAAGATACTAAAACACCTTGAACTTTTACTCTGTCAGGACCAAAAATCTTGGTTTCGTAGTTTCTGTTAGCGCTTTCTAGGGCTATCACTTTACCTTTTTTACGAATTCTTTTTAACATAGCTTCATGCTCATCAATCAAGGCTACTACAATTTTACCATTATCAGCAGTATCAGTTCTTTTAATAATAACTGTATCACCTTCATGTATACCAGCTTCAATCATAGAATCACCTTGAACTTTTAACCCGAAGTAATCTCCATTTTTTTCTAAATTACTTGGTAATGGAATTCTAGAAACTTCATTTTGTATAGCTTCAACTGGAGTTCCGGCAGCTATTTTTCCAAGCACTGGAACTTCCATTTCATCTGAAGTAGTTTGTTCATTATCTAAACCACCTTTTATTACGCTAGGTGAAAAGCTATTGTAAATATCGTTTGCAGAAGCTGTTTCTGGTAATTTGATAACCTCTAGAGCTCTAGCTTTGTGGGCTAATCTTTTAATAAAACCTCTTTCTTCAAGAGCACTTATTAATCTATGAATTCCTGATTTAGATTTTAAATTAAGAGACTGTTTCATTTCCTCATAAGAAGGAGATACGCCTGAGCTTCTCAACTTCTTGTTGATAAATAAAAGTAGGTTTTTTTGTTTTTTAGTTAGCATAAGAACAAATATCGTACAAATAATGTTCTATAAAAGTTCTCATAAATTCACAATAGTAAAAAAACTAATAAAATAGAGGATAATATGACTAAAGAACTGAAAAAATAGAATTTTTATCTAAATTTTTTAAAAGTGATTCACCAATTAAAAAAGTATTAATAGATGTTTTATTTTTTAATTCTATCAACTCGTCTTTAGTTTTGATTCCACTTTCAGAAATCAGAGGCTCCTTATGATTTTTTAAAATGTCATAAATATCATAGGTTGTATTTATATCTGTTTTTAGTGTTTTAAGATTTCTATTATTTATTCCAATTAAAGCTTCTTTAAAATTTAGAGCTTTTTTTGCTTCTTCGACTGTATGAACTTCAACTATAACTGACATTTTAAACTTTATAGCCTCATTGTATAACTCGTAAGCTAAATCATCCGAAACACCAGCTAGTATAATTAAAATTGCATCAGCACCGTAACTTTTAGCAACAGGTACTTGAAATTTATCTATAAAAAAATCCTTACATAAAATTGGTAGATTTATTTTCTCTTTTATTTTGCTGATATGTGCAAGTTTACCTAAAAAAAAATCTTCTTCTGTTAAAACAGATAGACACGTTACTTTTTTATCATCATAAATTTTAGCAATTTCTACCGGATTATAATTTTCAATAATTATTCCAGCAGAAGGACTTGCTTTTTTTATTTCAGCAATAATTGATATTTTGTTGTTTTTTAAATTATTTTGAATTTTTGTTTTAAAATTAATAAAAGTATTATTTTTACTAATTAATTCTTCTAAAGATTTTAAATTGATAGTATTTTTTAAATTATCAACTTTTTTAATTTTTTTTTGAATAATTTTTTCTAATATATTATTGGACATTTCGAATTTTTTCTAAATGTTTATATGTATTACCAGATAAAATATGTTTTCTTGTTTTCACGTAAGCTTCTGAAAATTCAGTAAATTTTTCCGCAACAATTAAACCTGCAGCAGCGTTTAAACATACAGCTTTAGAAAAATCGTTATCTTCACCTTTAAATATTTCGGTCATTTTTTTTGCATTAAAGTTTGCATCATCTCCAATTAAATTTTCAAATTTTTCAGCATTAATATTTAAAGATTTTGGATCAATACTCATTTCTGTTATCTGACCATCTTTTAGTTGCATAACGTTTGTTTTTACATATGGAGATATTTCATCCAATCCATCCTCACTATTAACTATCCATGCAAATTTAATATTTAAATTTTTAAGTCCTTCTGCAAAAATTTTTAATAATTTTTTATCAAAAACCCCAACAACTTGTCTTGTAACAACAGCTGGATTGCTTAAAGGTCCAATCATATTAAAAATAGTTCTTTTTCCAATTTTTTTTCTTACAGGAGCAACAAATTTCATTGCACTATGATAATTTGGAGCGAACATAAAACCAAAATTATTACTTATGATTTGTTTTTCTATTTCTTGAGGTTCTAAATTTATTTTAATTTTAAGAGCCTCCAAAACATCACCAGATCCACATTTTGAAGAAACTGCTTTATTGCCGTGTTTTGCTACCTTTATACCCATACTAGCTAATAATAGGGCAGAAGCTGTTGAAATATTTAGTGTATTCATTCCATCTCCACCTGTTCCGCATGTATCGATACAATTAATTACATTAACTCTTTTAGACTTATCTCTTAGAACATAGACACCTCCTGCAATTTCATCAGAAACTTCACCTTTGTCAGATAATAATGTTAAAAAATCATATATTTGAGATTCATTAGCTTTACCCGTCATTAATAATTCAAATGCTGATTTGCTTTCTTCAAATGTTAAATTTTGTCTCTTTTTTAATTTTTCTAAAATATGTTCCATTTAATTAATAATTAATAAAGTTTTTTAAGATTTTAATACCAATTTTAGTTTTAATACTTTCTGGATGAAATTGAACACCATGAATATTATATTTTTTATGTTTAACACCCATAATAATACCATCATCTGTCTCAGCTGTGATTTCAAGTTGATTTGAAAGAGTTTTTTTATCAATTATTAAACTATGGTACCTAGTAGCTTCAAAAGTTTTAGGAAGATTTTTTAAAATTCCAATTTTTTTTGAGTTAATTTTACTAGTTTTACCATGCATTAGTTTTTTTGCTTGGACAATTTTTGACCCAAAGACTTGTCCTATGATTTGATGACCCAAACATACACCTAAAAAAGGTAATTCTCTATGTAAGGTTTTTAAAATATTAACACAATTACCAGATTGATTTGGATTACCTGGTCCTGGAGAAATGACAATTCTGTTATATTTTTTTTTTAAAATTTCATTTGAATTGATCTTATCATTTCTTACAACATCAACTTTGACTTTTAATGATGAAATGTAGTGATATAAATTAAATGTAAAGCTATCGTAATTATCAATTAATAAAATTTTCATTATCTTAAAGCGTTAATTAAAGCTTTTGCTTTATTAACAGTTTCATCATATTCATTTTTAGGTTTACTGTCGGCTACGATGCCAGCACCTGCTTGAACATAAAATTTTTTATTTTTAACAATTGCAGTTCTAAGTGCAATACAGGTATCGAATTCACCATTAGCTGAAAAATATCCAATTCCTCCTGCATAAACTTTTCTTTTGGAAGTTTCGAGTTCATCAATAATTTCCATTGCTCTAATTTTTGGTGCTCCAGAAACAGTTCCAGCTGGAAATCCAGCTAATA
>Ga0222718_10003603_pt1 | contig 13196 bp, 16 predicted proteins | sample C33_27DmetaG_FD_165045 | JGI IMG/M metagenome (GOLD analysis project Ga0222718, IMG submission 165045) | Estuarine water microbial communities from San Francisco Bay, California, United States - C33_27D | ecosystem: Environmental > Aquatic > Marine > Unclassified | place: USA: California... | reverse complement strand
CAGCCACACATCTAGTTTTTGTGCGTTCTTGGGCAGTGTCTTGTTCTTGAATGACACGAATTTCTTCCTCTCGTACTTCACATCTCCTTCCTCCTCACGCATGGCCTCTATGGCCAACTTACGTATTGTGTCCTCCGGTATGCCAATGTAACTCATGAACTGTCTCATCTTGTAGGTCAGTTTACGTCCTATCACATAACTGGTTTTAAAGCCACAATTGAAACAATGGTAACTCACTGTGCCGTCGGCACTGGTCATTAGTCCACCACGTTTCTTCTTGTCCGCGGTCTCTCCATTGTACACACAACAGGGTGCATTGAAACTGATCCATCCGCTTGGGGTCTTCTTTCTGTTCGCAGGGAGACTAGTCAGAATTGTATTCTGTATAAGATTCATAATCTATACTATTTTACTGTCTATATAGGATTTTGTCAATCACGCCAGTGTTACCACTGTCGTTGCCCCAACTGAATCTCACACTGTGGTAAACACCCGTGAAGTTGAAGTTGGTAACTGTGGTAGAATTTGAGAAAGAGTTTGCAGTGGATCCTGCACCTTCCATGGTAATGTCAAAGTAATCGGCGTTGCTCGGAGAGGCACTCATTGTGCCCTGCACTCTCAAAGCACCTGAGAAGTTCTTTGTGTACACAGCAATGGTGTGTAAAGCCTTGTTGTTGTTAATTCCGGGTCTAGCATCTATGGATCCTGATGTATATGCTAGTGGACCTCCTGACGCTGTGAAACTTGAAACACTTGTACTCGTTACGAATTCTGGATAAGCATTATCCAACAATTCTACTGTACCAGCGGCCGCATATCCTGTGTCTGCATATGTGATCTCTCTGCTACCATCTGATTTCACTTCTCTCACTGAGAAATTGTAGAATTTGGCATCTAGAGGCAATAGGTCGCCTTCTGTGATCGTACAACTTGCATCACCTTTAGTACTAACTGTAGATCCGTCGTCAAGTATGGTCAGTGTCTTGGTTAACACAGCCTTCTTGCTCTCAGAATCGATCATGTTGAACTCGTAGGTCTTAGAAGTGATGTCCTGTGCCTTCTGATCCTCGTTTTTGAACGTGAATGACACCGGGTTAGATACTCCCCTATGCAGTGTTAGGCGTCTATCGTACACTTTTGAGTTCCTTCCGTGGTAACCACTTACGTAGGCTATTACCAACTGATTTATTAAATACCTTTGTACTGTTTGCATAATACATATTTAACAGTATTTATAGATATAAGATGAACGAAATTTTTAACACATTAAGGGACAAGTTCCCATTCCTGAGCCTGATCAGAAAGGGCGATCTAGAGTATGTGGGCATAGTGCAGAATGAGGACACCAATGTCATCAGTTTCTACGATTATGGTAGATTGATGATGCCCCAGGACAAGATGCATTTTTTGAAGTGTGGTGAGACCTGGTGGCACGAATCAAATAGAAAACTCCCAATCAACATATTTCTCAAAGGAGAATTCAAATACTTTCGTTCAACGTTAGTTACTCTCAATTCCAAGGACATAGAAATAGTACATGGGCCAACTGTGCGATTGTCTGAAATTTCAAAGAAACGATTAAAAAGAAGAACTATCCAACTAGTTAGAAGACCTACTTAACAGTAGTCAAAAAAAAAGACCGCTGTCTGCGATCCCACCTGATTTTTATACCACGCTCCCCCCAAAGTTTTTGCCAATAGGGCAGTTCCTGTTTGATCCAACGTGCATCTAATTGCTCTTCTTTGTTAAGGACCTTCCATGTGTTCTTTGCTTTGGTCCTCCAGTAGTCGGTGAGAAACTTGGACAATGACACAACCGAGAACGGTCCATCATTGGATAGGTCTACTACAGTGGGTTTGGATTTTTTAGTGAGTTTTTTATTTGTCTTGTTGTACACTAAAGTTATATTTATCTTTTGTGATCAGGTTCATCTGCACCACTATGGCCTGTGCATATGCCACAGCGTGTGATTTCTTGAAGAAATAACTGCCATCTGTGGGTTTGGCCCACACCTCTTTCAGTATATCAGTCCACTCTTTGTACATAAGTCCTCTTTTAGCAGGACGTATTATGGCCAACACGGCCGCTAATTGTTCTATGGTCCTTGGTTCCAACTTGGACACTATATTGAAATGGCCATTCAGGTGAAAAAGGTTTTCTACTATCTTTGCATCTTTCAACATGTCCCAATCAGGTTCCTGTATCATAAGTTCCACAAGTTCCTGTTCTGACTTGACATCTTTGTATATGTTCACATTAAGACAGTCTATCTTAAAGTATCCACGATCCTCTGCATTCTTATAATTCAGTGAAGCGTGTCCTGTTACAGGATGTTCCGGCACTGCATGGAAGTACACTCCCGTCTTGTGTTTCTCACTCTTGCCATCTTTGATTATAGTAGCAGGTGTGTGCTTGAAAAGTTTCAGTGTGTTGTCTCTGTCAAAAAAATCTATGTCTACATCAGGCATTAGTGTACACTCCCTTTGTCTTTCTCTGCGTGTTGTATCATCTTATCACGTGAGCCAGGTTGTAATATTTCGAGGACATCTAACAGTTTCCTGTAACCTTCTGTTTTCAATATGTCTTTGTCAACTTTTGGCATTATCACTCTTCCTATGGATCCATCCTCTTTTATTATGACGGCACAGTCGCCGTCGTCGAATTCGAGATTGTCGGAAACTTCTAGATCTATCTTAGACAATCTTGGCCTCCCTTGCTGTATCCTGCACCAGCATGTGATCGGCAGGGTAGCTCTTCAACTTGCTTGGCCAGAAACTTGGGTTTATAAATCTTTCAATCATTTGTAATTGTTCGTCGTTAAAAGATTTTAACATCCTTTTGCCTGCGTTGCAACCTAGCAACAGCCATGGACTAATCTTGCCCTGTTGTATGTGTTGCACTGCCCTGTTCTTGTTCACGAGTCTGAAGTAGTCAGACCATTGTGCGTTCTGTTCTGTGGCCCAATCCATCATGGTCGTGATGCTTCTCTGTAGTGCGGCCTCGACCGGTTCTGATTTCAAGGCTTCGATCAAGTACAACTCGTACAGGTCGTCCCTGGCCCAATGGTCCAGTTTCACTTTTGATTGTAACACATAGTCTATGTACTTGTCAGGATACAACGGGTTGATGTGCATGATGAATCTGCCAAATTTGACGAATGCGTTGTAGTATGAACTCTTAACGAAATCGTCGTATGTTTTTGTTTTTGAATTGTGTTGGTGTATCTGATAGAATCTCTGGAACACCATAAACGCATTCACCACCCATTTTTCGTCACGTTGTAGATATCTTCTCTTGGGTTCACACAAGTGTACTTGTAGTGTACGTTCCTTTGCAAACTCCTTGCCACAGTATGTGCATTTATTTGTCGATGCCATGGGCCTCTATCAATTCCTCTAGTTCTCTGTCTGTAATCACTTTGTCCAATGTCTCTAGGTCTGCTTCCTTCCAAGTTGGATATATCGCCTGCAGTTTTTTAAGACTTTTATTTGGTACACGCTTCATGGGTTTCAACCATGGATGGAACTGTTGTGTCTCTGCACCACACATCGCAGTCAGTATCCATAACAGTTTCTTGTGTTTACCTAGTGCAAAGCAGTGTTTGTTCACACACTCGTTGACCATCTCCACGTAGTGTTGCACGTAGAATGGATCCTTAGATGACACGTTGGAAACGTATCTCATCAGCATGTATGGTGAGTACAACGACTTCTCTTTGTCATCTATCCTGTCAAAGTAGTCCTTGTTCCTGAAGTCTACCGCTTTGAGTCCGTTCCTTAGATCAAAAAATTTTCTATTTTTTTCTGCTGGCATATTTTAGTGCAAACATCGTGCAATCTTTCGCTGTTGCAAATGTTAATTTTAGTTTCTTGTTTTTGTGTTGTAAACCTGAAAATTGGAATTTGTGTTTCCTTATGAAGTCAAAGAAATTGTGCATCCAATCTTCATCCATCCAGACAGCGATCTTGTTGCTGGTTATCAAAATCGGTGCATCGATGGTTATTGTTTTCCTACCAGACGGAGCCATAGTCTACCTGTTCACACTGTCTCGATATCTCCTTGACGAAGTAGGCACACATGGGTTTTGTACCATTGTTCAAAGGTACGGCCAACATCTGTCCTGATTTGATCTTTGGAAAATACCATTTTACTTCTGTGTATATGTCTACTATGTCAATTGGATAGAAATCTGGTTTGGGACTTGATAATGGATTGAATGTGAAAGCATCGAATCCTCGATCATTTAAACTTGTAATTGGTAACACGTGCATCTCAGATTGTCCTGCCTCACCTATCAGCATCTTCCAATCCAGTGGCATCTTGATCTTGTGTGGTCCAATCTCCAACACCGCCGCCGGTGCGTTGAAGCTCTCCAAGAAGATAAGGGGTATGTAGAAGAAATCTGGGTTTGCAGGATCCGAATTGTCAAGCACTGCGAATCTCAAATTCTCATCCACCCACTCGGGTATCTTCTCTAATGTATATGTTCTGTTATCAAGTGTAAGGATTTTCATAATTTATCTTTTCTATATTATACGGGTAATTGGCCTCTTTGTAAAACTTTTTCCTTGCCCCCAAGTGTCTTTTCGCAAACTTGCAACTGCTGGTAATGTCCCAGATCTGCACACTGTCCTTGTCTTCCGCTTTCCTAATCCCACGTCCTATACTCTGTATTACCCTCACGAACGACTTGCCCGGCTCTATGAGAACAAGATTAAAAATCCTAGGAATATTAATGCCAACAGCGGCCACTCCATATGTGGCGATAATAACTTTATTTGTTGCAGTAGATATTTCATCATATTGTTCCTTCCTATCTGTGTTTTTGGTTGATCCAGACACAAACACTGAATCTTCGATCTGTTCTTCGAGTATCTCACCTGCGGATATCCTATCTACCAGTATCAGTGTGTTGCCTGAACTTGATATGTCTTTGATTGTGTTGGCCACCCATTTCATCCTGGTCTTGTCTGTGGTCAGCCATTTCAGTTCTTCTCCGTAGGTCTTGAACTGTGGGTGATCCTGTGTCTGCAACACATTAACGTGGCAGTTCGCTAACACACCCTTGTCTTGCAGTTCACTGGCCTGAATCCTGTTGGATACATCGCCTATACTACATTTCAATCCCATGAATTCATAATCTGCTTTTGGCACAGTACCCGTCAGTCCCCAACGTATGCCACAGTGTGCGAATGGTCCTGTCAGTAATCTCTTCAGCACATCTGCTTTGGCCATGTGCACCTCGTCAATTATCACTGTGTTGATTCCTTGAATTGCTTCCAAGAAATCTGTTGTGTGTTCGTCTTTGCTTTTCTTTTCTAACACATTTAACGACTGCCATGTGGCTATTGTGTTGAACCTGCCCAGTTCCTTCCTGTCTCCGTAGTACACACCTACGTCCAAGTTACAAGCGATAAAGTCTTCTTCTGTCTGTGTGACGAGGCTCTTGTTTGGTACGATGGTCAGTGTACGGCCATATGGTTCGACCAGTTGGCACAAGGCCGCTGTGATTATGGTCTTACCCGCACCAGTGGCTATCTCTTGTATGCTCTGTGGATGTTCTATGAACTTGTTGATGGTCTCCACTTGGTAGTCTCTCAACTCTATTGGCTGTCCCGCGGCTGGATGATTCTCCGGCCACGTAATGTGTGATAGGTAATTCTTGTCTACTTGTTTAAATTCAAAGTTGTGTTGCTCCCTTCTATCTTCAACATCTATGTACACACCGCCCTCGTCCAGTATGGGAAGTATTTGGTCAACTAGGTTGAGATATGTTGTCCCGCCCAACCCAAAGAATGATACCTTACCATCCCACCTGCCTAACTTCACTGCTGGCAGATGTCTAGCATATGGTATCTCGTATTTGAATTTGTTGGAGAGTCGCTTACGCCATTCGAGGCTTAGGTTCTCGAACTTCACGTTCACCTCATCTTTTATTACTAGTTTACAACTGCTCATATTAAAGTTTTATTATTATGTGATCATGCCAATCCCAACTACTCGGTTGGTGATCACTATAATACAACTTTTTTGGAAGATTTTCAAGCATTCTTTTCAGATTGTCCGTCCCCGTGGCATAATAACCACCGCCCAGTGCGACCAGTGATGCCTTTGGTTTGACTTTGCTCTTGATCAACGCCCTTGGTATTCTGTTCCTAACGAATATTATTTTTGTTTGTTCATTGATCAATTTAAACTGTTTGCTCATTTGATGCAACTCGTATAGGTTCTCGAAGAACTCTTTTGATTTTTGGTTGTCCAATAGATAGGTCCTTTCGCTGTTGAAACGTTCTAGGTCCTTCTTGTAAATGGGTTCCTTGACGTCAAATCCCCAACTGCATTCATTCAACAGGTCGATGCCATGCGCCTTGAAGGTATTCATCCATTCCCAGAAATCCTTAACGTCATCCTCCATGTGTATGTCTCCACTTACTGGCATGATCAATGGAAAACAGTCCAATTCAACGAGACCTTTTACCACATCGTTCTTTGAGAAGCCCTTGGAGTCAATCCATAACTTGTGGTAATTATTGTGTGCTATCTTGTGACCTATCATGGTCTCTGCTGGTACATTGATTCCATTAGTTGATATGTTAAAGTTTTTCAACGAATCGACTTGTGTCAATGCTGGCTTGTCCTTTAAATTTTCGTTCCAATATTCCTGTAGTGATTCTGGTGCGTTATCCAACACGACCTCTCCGGCCATCAACCGTGCTGTGGGTTTTCGATGTCCTATCACTTGTTTTTTAATCTCTTCGTAATCGTCCAACAAACTGTCGTCCATGAACTTGAAATCATATCTCACAGCGATCAAGGTCAGGTAGTAGGCAGTGACATCGCTGTGTTGGAAGGTCCACTTCTTCTTTTCGCCATCGTACAACGCATACATTCCAGGCAAGTCACGTTTGTCTTTCATGCAACGTATCAGTTGTATCACTTTCTTGTGGTACGGGAACCTCATCTCTATCCTGTCAACGTTGTCATCGTCTGTGTACTTCTCGATGACCTTGTCAAAACTGATAACACGGAAGTCATCCTCGTACACAGGGTTGTCCAACAATTTCTTGATGTCCATGCCGTGGGCCTGGAACTTGGTCAGATATCTTTTCAGTATCACCAGTGCCAGTCTGGCCTGCTTCTCAGTCCATGCATACTGTGACTCTGCCAGTGATCTTACGGTTTCGTGATCTTTAGGGTGTGGCTTGATTACGGTTGTATTTCCTATCATGCTAGGATTTGCCCAAAAATAATCATTATATGCTAGTATTTTAAGTGCTTCGTTAATTGTTCTTGGCAAATCTGTGTGCATTTTATAACCTGGTAATATTGATAATTATTAGTATATTATAGCATACTTGGTAATATAGTCAACCTATGAAAAAGACCAGCAAGAAGACTGTCACAGTCCGGAAACAATTGAAGATCAGGTTGGAAAATACTCTGACTATGCGGAAGAACACCAGGAACTTCAAACCCTCACATTCTATAGCAGTGACTTGGTTCAAGCATCTCAACAAGGGATTATTTGGTAATCAGTTACCCACTGTTCCAATGTACTTGGTAAGGATGACCAATGACTGGGGCAGATGTTGGGCTAATTGGGACAATAGGAAATGTAGGAAAGGTTCTTACGACCAGAGTGTGATACCCTATGACAAGACCGATGTGACTTTTGCCATAGAGATACACACCAAGTATCCAACGTTCCGAGACTTCGTAGAAACACTGGCACACGAGATGGTGCACCTATACCAGATGACAGTGATAAAAGACCCTTATTCAAATCACAACGCAAACTTCTATGCGTTCAAGAACAAATTTAAAAGTGCAGGATTAACTCTATCAAGAACTGGCTAACACGGTATCTTTAAACTCTTTGTAAGAAATAATTTGACTGTTACCTAAGTCAGTGCCTGTTTGTAAATGTTTTAGATACTCAGGCGGATTGTCATGAACGATCGTAAAATTACAATAAGGTCTCATTTTGAGATGATCCCTGAATTGTTTTAGCCATCCCTCAAACACATTGTCGCTATGTCTTGGTCCATAACAGTCTGTGTCTTGATAGATGTTGTTTAGTTGGTCCTTGCCAAATTCTCTAAAATCAAATCCTATCATGTAAATGTTTTTGTGTCCATGCACACATGCTGTCCAAAATGCGGCATTGCCTGATATCCAGTGTGGATTGTTCGGTATTAGGTTAATCATACCCTTGCTTTGTTTCCTATTAACTTCCAATGCTGGTCCATAGTGTGTAGTCTTCAACCCAACTTCGTCTTCGACCATTTTCATACTCATCTTCGTGTCAACAGAGAATATAAAATCAGGCATAAAATCTCTATAGAGTGCATTGCAACCATACGTCTGTCCTGTTGACTTTAATTTTTTTAAATCAAAACCCTTGCGTGAAGGCCCGTTTCCAATTACATACGCATTACCAGTTGGCACTGCCTTAACCTTGTCTTCATAAAACGCAGTCTCTTGTATTCTTTGACCTTTACGAATTATTGTGTTAACAACGATTGTTTCACCCTGATAAGGTTGCCATTTGATTGGTTCAATAACATTTTTGTTTCCAAAAGTTATGGTTTTCATTTAATGTGTCTCTCTTCTAATCTTGCTCTGATTCTTGCCCATGGAATTCCTTGTTCTATCTCGTCTTCGAACCACTCAGTGTATGATAATTTGTTTGCCCACTGGTATCTATTAGGCATTGCCGGTGTGTTTATGTCGTGAAGTTTTGTGTTGCCAACATCGTGGCACAGACTGGATTCAGACACGAACACAGGTATTCCTTTCATTACTGCTTCCATGGCAGGATTACTGGAATGATTTACAACTGCCCATGTCCTTTCTAACGTTGATTTGAAATCTGTGTCGTCGTATGTTCTGTAATCTCTCTTTGGATGTCTTACTTTTACATTTGTAAATTTTTTCTCATCGAAATTTATTATGTTTCTAGGATGTGGCCGGACCAGTATTGGTCTGGTTGTGTATTTTCGTATTTCCTTAATTTGTTTTTCAATCCAAGATGACATATTTGGTAATCCTTTCCATTGCTCTGACGAGTCGTGTTGTCCGCAAATTACTATAAGGTCCCCCGTCTGGTTCCAGGGTCTCATCTCTTGTTCGAACAGATGCCAGCGTGTGTCGTCAAATTCCTGATTGGCAAAGTCTGCATCTCTGTTGATACCGTTTATACCAACTTTGAAGGAAAGGTTTCTACGTAATCCACCAACTTCTAAAACTACAACGGGTTTCCCTTGATTTCTATATCTATCCCAAATGCTTTTATAACTCTGCATACGTCCTTTCCAGAGCACACTCCAAATCACTGCAACATCACCATTTGTCTCTTTGTTCACATGTACCTCGTCACCGGTTTCCTGCATTGACTTTATGAATTTTGAGAAGATGTTCTTGCTGTTCAATGGGCCATGCATAGGCCACGCTTCGATCCTCATCAGTTTCCTTGCTTTCCTTTAGCCACCTTGCTCACTATGTCGTCTGCCTGTTTGGGATCGAACTTCACTCCACCGAACGGGTCGTAGTTCTCCACGTTCTTCCAGTAGTCCTCGTTCCTGTCTCCACGCAAGTCGCTCTTGCTACTTTTTCCTTGTACTTTCCTTTTGCCTTTCATGTGATCCACGTAGGCCCCCAACACACTGTTGATGAATACGTGGTGTCCTTTGGCTCCAGCACCTTTGCCTATGTCCACTCCGTCGTTGGGTGCTATTCTTTTTATGCACTGCCAAAACAGGTAACTGTCGTGCCATTCCATCTCTTTGAATATGGTGTCTTTGATGTAAAGGTCTGTCCAGTATTGCATCAGTTCTTTAATCTTTGGATGCTTCTTGTTGTAGCAGACCCATCCGCATTCTGGATATTTTTCGCCCCTGCCCAGGAAGTTCACGAGCTTGTCTTCAGGTAGTAGTCCAGTAACGAACTCTGTTGTGATTGGCCGGAATGTGTATGTGTCAGCATCTAGCCACAAAACGTAGTCTGTGTTGATTGTTTTGATCGCGTGATCAACTGCAAAGGTCTTGTGTGCGAATCTCACAGCGTCCCATAGGTAAGATCCTTTGCCCTTATCGTTTTTCCCTGCGTTGGGATCTCGTCTCACACCATTTGGTATTTCATCTACTTCGCCGTTGGCCACAGGATCATCCTTGTGTCTCTGCTTGAATTTTACTAATTCAGGATTGGCATCTTCTATGTTGATAAACTTAATCTTTGGATGCTCCATATACGGCTTCTCGCCCTCATGGTATGCATACAGGATAACATCGTGTGGCCAGAATCGAATATGGCTCTCCAACATCCTTTTAGCATATGCTGTCCATCTGTTTGGCGGGAAAGTTGTTACTACTGCTAGTGTGGGCATGACTTTATTTAATTTGATATTTTTCTTTCCAACTTTTATATGCCCATGCAGGTATTATACTTTTACCAACTTTTGCATTTACTGTTATCGTATCCATTTTATTTTCTTCACCTATGCTTTGCAGGTAAAAATCAGTTAACTCTTTGTCACTGTCTTTTTTCAACCAATGACCGATTGGTACAGTCCATCCTGTTTTTTCTTTTTTGATTATCTCTTTAGGTAATATTTTTTCATATGCAATCTTTGTCAACATTTTAGTATCTGTATCTGTAGATCCTATTTTGTATTTTGTTGGAATGTCTAAACAATACTGCATGAAAAATTTAGAGGCAAGCGGAAATCTCCCTTCCATACTGTATGCCATTCCGTAAGTATCGTTCCTGATAAAAAATTCTGCTGGTACCTGTGTGACACAGTCCAGAGCCATGTAAGACGCTGTTGGGTCTTTAGCATTCCACAATTCTTCTGAAAAACATTTACCAAATTCGTTTAAAAGTATATCGTCAGACAAGATATTATCAGTCAAAGCAACTGGCCGTTTTATCCTATCAAGCCAATGCCGAAGAACGTCGTTCCAATTATTAAGTTCAACTTTGCCTTGAAATATGTGTCTGTATTTTACATATCCTGCCAGGATCTCGTCTCCCATATCTCCAGACATTGTGACCACTATGTCTTTCTCTGATAAAAATTTATTTGTGTAGCAATACATAGACGAGTTGGCTGTGTAAACTGGTTGTTCACCAAAGTACACAGAGTCATCCCAAGATTCTTTTATGATTTGTGGAGTGATCTCTACTTCGGTGTGTATAAATTTTTCTTTGTCTGCGAGGATTCTGGCCGCTTTAGCGTCACTATTAAAATCTTCTCCACCTTGTACATCTGGACTAAATTTATTTGTGAATGTATTAACATCTTCCTTTATTTTGCCTAACTCGTAAGCCACAACACTGGAGTCTAGGCCGCCACTCAGGAACACCCCTATCTTTCTTCTTCCAATCGAACAACGTTCTACTGCCTTTACAAGTTGTTCTCTGAACTCTGTTTCATTAAATGCAATATTAGAATTTGGCTTAATGTATATACGTTTTGTAGCAGATATTTTTTTGTTCTCAATATCCCATACTATTGTTTCTCCCGGTAATAATTTTTTTATACCACTGAATAAGGTGTTACGTAAAGGGTTCAGACCTGTTCTGCTTTGAAAACTTGCGGCCAGATTATCTATTGTTCTTGAATTGGGAACTTTGTCTAACATACCTTTTACTTCTGATCCAAACACTAGTCCTTGTTGTATTTTGGCATAGTACAACGGCTTTATGCCTGCATGATCTCTACTGAGTGTGATAGTGTTGGCACCTTCGTCATAATAAGCAAATCCATGCATTGAATCAATTTCGTCTATGAAAGAAATGCCATATGTTTCTAAACCCCATGCAAGTAATTCAGTATCACACCCTGTAGTGTCTTTAAAATTTTTATATTTTTTTATCAAATGATTGTAGTTGAAAATTTCGCCGTTGTACACCAAGCGATTACCTTTGGGAGTCTTCCATGGTTGTTGAGACATGTCAGGGTCTGCCATTATGCTCAAAAGATTATGTCCTAATGTTACACTGTCTGATATGTAAATGTTGTATCCGTCAGGTCCTCTGTGTTTACATGTCTCTATATAATCTTCTATGAATTTAGGATCATTGTCCGTGATTCCGTATATTCCACACATTACAGTCCTAGTTTTTCTTTGAATCTTTTGTAAACTGTGCCGTCCCTAATTTCTTTAATACTCCACATTTTGTATCCGAGATTGTTTACCCATTGTGTTCTATCTGGATAAATTGGTGTTTCAATATTGTTAAGATCTTTGTTACATACGTCCCAGCACAATGCAAGATCAGACGTGCAAAAAGTTGGTATACCTCTTATGCAACTGTCAACGCTGGCCGTCGAGTTGTGTGTGACTACTGCGTGTGCATTTGTTATTGCTTCTTGAAAATGAAATCTATAAAATTTTTTCTCATCTCCCGCAAAGTGTTTTTGAGTGTATTGTAGTTCTATGTCCTCTGGTAATTCTTTACGTCTATCAACGATGGTTGCTACATTATTAGGATGAGGACGTACTACGAATTTTCTGTCAGTGGCCGGTCTTAATTTATCATATACTCCATTGAACCATTCTATAGGATCAAGTTCGTTCATGCTCCAGTTGTCCTTAGGTTGCAGGACGAATATTATTGGATCATCCTGATTGGATTTACGCCATGGTTCGTACTTCACTTTAAATTTTTTCACCATCATTTCCCAACGATCACTAGGACTGTTGTCGGATAGGAAGTCGCCGTCGTTCATGGGTGTGTACAATGCTACTCTGAAATGATGATCGGGTGATGTTGACACGTTACCAAAACTAGACAGTAACCCTCCATCAAATGTTATCAATGGTATCTTTTTTGCTCTACAATTATCTGCAAGTTCTCTACGTCTGCCTTTGGTGTGATGCATTTGCTTGTCACCACCATAACCAAACATGGCCGCCATTGGTGCAGTAGGAGTCATCTCCCCTGGTACTGTGGGTCCTGTTCTGTGTTCGTTCACAATTATTGCCTCGTCACCGGATGCCTCGATACCTTCTTTTAAATGGTACAGCAAGTCCCAACTGTTTCCTTTACGTCTGTCCTTTACTGATCTTCTAAATATCTCAACTTTCATTTAACATCCTCCACGCTGTTCCGTTGGCCATTTCTTGTAGTGTCCAGTTATTATACGCTAGACTTGAGAATAATGCAATCCTGTCTCCGTATTTAGGTGTTTC
>Ga0222718_10003601_pt1 | contig 13199 bp, 16 predicted proteins | sample C33_27DmetaG_FD_165045 | JGI IMG/M metagenome (GOLD analysis project Ga0222718, IMG submission 165045) | Estuarine water microbial communities from San Francisco Bay, California, United States - C33_27D | ecosystem: Environmental > Aquatic > Marine > Unclassified | place: USA: California... | reverse complement strand
ATAAATTATAAAAAGATATTGTTCCAAAAATAAAAATTTCTCATTTGATAAAAATGTAAAAATTTGAAATGACTCTTCGGTATGAAAAAAAATTATTCCAAATATAATGTTGATACCATGGGTAAAGGTAATAACCCATTTAAATTGATTTACTTTTAAAAAGGACCAGTCACATAACCCAAAATGAATAATGCTCATGATAATGAATAAAAGCAATGCAATTAAAGGAAACTTAACCCAGAAAAAAATGACCGATATAGAGATTATGGTGTACCAAAAAGTAAAAGTTAAAAATCTTTTTTTTGATTGATATCCTAAGAGGGCTGCAACCGCACCATCAAAAGAACCATGAGGCACTCCAATAAAGGATACCAAGCACAAAGCAATTAAAGATATTATACTTAATTCATACATTTTAATTCAAAGCTGATTTGAAGAAGCTTTTTAAAAAACCAATCTTTGGCATCGCAGAGATTGTTTTTAATTTAGTTGAAAATTTTGCATTGCCCATCATAAAGGAACCAAATTCTTCTCCATTTATTCTTTTAGCCATTCTCATAAAAATCTCATCAGATTTGCTATTAGTTTCAATGTATTTTACAAATATTTTATCCATCCATTTGTCCCAATACGAATGATAATCACCTTTTTCTGAGGCTAATTGTTTTAAGAAAAAGGAAAAGGCATACCCAGAAGAAATTTTCGTGGCACCTCCTTTGGCACCAATCTGAATATAATTATCTTCGTTCTGTGAATTAACTTCGAACATCGGAAGAACCCCTTGTTCAGTATCAATAATTTCATATTTTTCTATGCCAATGTTATTTTCGATATAAGTTGATATTTGATTTTGGTACCAGCTTGAGTCTAATAAAAATTTTGAGAATACGGTGGACTCTACTAAAAGACGTGTATCATCCAAAGGGAGTAGATATATAAAGTGTAGCCCCTGATCTTGTGTAACACGAAAATCCATTAAGCGAGCATTTTTAATTTGATGTGTCTCTTTTACTGAAATTATATTCCCAATAAAGTGTTGTTTAAGTCCATCGCTGTCAATAGCAACCGATCGACTGTCATAAATTTTTTTAGAATAAACTTTCTCTTCATTATCAAGAGTGATTTCAAATAAATCATTATTTTTTTCAATTTTACTTACATTGTTTTCTTTAAACGAAATATTATGAGTCTCTTCTAAACAAAAATTTTTCCAATCCTGGTATCGTATTACACAATACGGAGAGTCTATATTTTCATGAGTTACTTTTTGTTGCTGGTAATAAAATTCCCATTTGATCCATTGATTTTTTACTAGGTTTTTAAATGGGGCCATCCAGTCAGTCATCCAGAATGCAAAAAAATTATTTCTTGAGCTATTGAGGTTTTTATCAATACCAACAATTGAGCAATCTTGATTATGATATTTTAATTTATAGGTTCCAAGAGCGCTTGCTCCCATCCCAACAAAGGCAATATCATAAATTTTCATTTTGAAAACTCTCTCTTATTGGTTTGTAGGATTGATATATAATTTTCAAAAATAAAAATTCGGGTATTGATTTAATTGTCACCCACAGTTTATTAAATTTATTAAGGTAAACTCTTTTATTTGAATATTGATATTGATTACTTTTAATTTTCATACCGATGCCCCTATAGATTTTAGCAGCAAAAAAGATCGCCAACCTTGTTTTTATAGGGATATACTTCATCCCACTAAAACCGTTTTGATAATAAACCTCAGATAAATCAATGAGTTTTTTAATAATTTTACTTATTTTTGGTTGAATTTCTTGAATTGAGTTGCTTGTTAACTGCTCAATCGAAATATCTCCTAACCACTCTTTGGGCAAATAAACTCGGTTCATAGTTGCATCTTCATAGATGTCTCTTGCAATATTGGTCAATTGCATAGCAATACCAAGATCTACAGCGTGTTTATTGGCTTCTTTATTATGAACTAGGATCAAAGGTTGCATCATTAATCCTACTGTGCCTGCTACTTGATAGGAATATTCAATTAAATCTCTTTCTGTTTGCATTCTTACCAATTGTTGATCCTTAATTAATCCTTTAATGAGATCGCCTAAAACTTGAATAGAAATTTCATTATTTTTAAGGAATTTATTTATAGGGTGCTCAGCTGTATTGCAAATTTGTTCAAATTCCTCTTTCAGCTTCTCAGATTGATCAGTGGAGGTTTCATCTGCTAAATCATCAAAATATCGACATATACTATAGAGTTTAGTTGCTGCGTCTTTGTTCTTATTAGGTAAAAAAAAACTTGCCCAATAAAAACTTTTGCCATGGTTCTCTAGTGATTGAGGATCATAAGAATAGACAGTCAATTTAATTTAGTTGAAAATCTTTTTTAATTAATTTTTCTACTACCTTTGCAGAACAAAGGACACCTGGTATGCCCGCACCAGGATGAGAGCCAGCCGTAGAAAAATAAAGTTTAGATATTTTTTTATCTTTGTTGTGATATCGAAACCACGCTGATTGTGAAAAAATTGGCGCAATAGAAAAACCAGCTCCATGCATTGATCTATAGTCGTTTTTAAAATCTTTGGGTGTCATCCAAAAATCTGCTTCAATATTTTTATCTAAATCAGGCATGATTGTTTCACTCAGCGCTTTGACTATTTTGTCTTTTAATAAAGGGCCTTCTTTATCCCAATTAATTGGGGCTTGCAGGTTGGGTACAGGGCATAAAACATAAAAGCTATCTTTTCCAGAAGGCGCAAAGGTTTCATCAGTTGCGGTAGGTCGATGTAAATAAAGAGAAAAATCCTCTGTTAATATTTTACTCTCAAAGATATCTTTCAATAAGTCTTTGTACCGTTCGGCCATCCAAATTGTATGGTGCGCTACAGATGGATATTTTTTCTTACTACCAAAAAATAAAACATACAAACCCATAGAGTACTGAGTAAGTTTTTCAGGTTTGATGAGGGCATTTTTTCCATAATTGCCATCGAGCATTTCATTATAAACTGTTGGCGGGTCCGCATTACAAATAACAGCATCTGCTTGTAATTCTTCTCCATTTTTAATTTTTATTCCTACAACCTTGTTTTCTTCTACTAATATTTTTTCTACATCTGCATTTTTTTTAATTTCGATACCTGTTTCTTGCATTAATTTTTCTAATTCATGAACAATCTTTCCTGTGCCTCCCATGCAAAAGAATACGCCCCATTTTCTCTCTAAATAGTGGATGAGGGCATAAATCGATGTTGTTGTAAAAGGATTCCCTCCGACCAATAAAGGATGAATAGAAAAAGCTTTTCTTAAATACTCATTTTTAAGCTTGCTGTTTACTAATTGACTGACAGTAAGATAGCTTTTGAGTTTCAATAGTGAGGGTATTTGTTTGATCATCTCCCAAAAAGATGAAAATGGTTTATCTGATAGTTTTTCAAAACCAATTTGAAAAATATCTTTTGATGTCTTTAACAGTTTTTCATATCCTTCAACATCCCTTTCATCGAATTTTCTAATTTCAGCATTGGTATCTTCTATAGAGGGTCGATAGTCAAATGTTTTGCCATTATGAAAGTAGAATCGATACCAAGGATCTAGCGGAACAAAATTTAGATGGTCACTCAACTTTTTTCCATAAAGTCCATATAGTTCTTCAAATAAAAAAGGAGCAGTTATTACTGTAGGGCCCGCATCATGACGATATCCTTCTTTTTGAAAAACCCGAGCACGACCTCCCAAAGTATCTAATCTTTCAACTAGGGTTACCTTAAAACCAAGCTTGTTCAGTCTAAGAGCAGAGGCAATACCACCAAAACCAGACCCAATAACTATTGCTTTTTTATTCATCGTCTTTGCGATCATAATTGGAACTACGGAAAACTAAAAAAGCGATAAACAACACAGCAAAGACATAAATGATCACTACCAGAGGACTATTCACAAAAGATTCATGTAATTGGTCATTAGCGCAAATAAAGTCTTTTTTAAAATCACCTGCTGTTTCAGATTGTCTGATTTGTTCGCAAGTTGATTGTGAGTGTTTCATTAGATAAAAGTATTTGCCTTAATTATTCTCAATATGAACATGATAGTAAAATAGCCTGCATTAATCATTAAAATAAAACTTATAAAATAAACAATTTCTTTTGGTAGTTGGTCATCAAAAAACTTTATAAAGAAATTTCGTGAAAGAATAATTCCCATTTCTATGAAGAGAATAGAGACAATCACAGCTGTAAAAATCATCAAAGTGAGGGATGAATATTGATAGATTAAATAATTTAAAGTTAATAAAACTAGTCCAAGTAAAATGATTAAAGAAAAACCAAAGATATTTAAGGCAATATTGAAGGGTATTAATATTTTCAATTTTTCTTTATAGGCTTTCTTAAGAGCAACAATAGTAACAAAAATTAAAAGCTCAATGATAGTAATGATAATCAGTTTTGAAGTGAGGAGATTAGGATTGAATAACTCTTCCATAAAACAATATTAGGACAAAAAAAAAGCAGGGTCCGAAGACCCTGCTTTAATAAAATTAATCTAATTAATTAAGCTTTAGATTCTACTGTTGCAACGTTCCAGATGATCACACCGAATGCAATCTTGTTTAGAACGTCAGCAAGGTTATAGATAACGTTTAGAGATTCCATGCTTGCTCCGCCTGTTAAATAACCAAAGAAATATCCTAAAGGATAAATAGCCCAACCAATTGTTACGATCCATCTCATTGTTGAGAAAGCAGATTGAACTGAAGCAGGCGCTTTATCAGCAGCCATTTTTCCAGCTTCACCAGCAAATACCTCATATAAGATATATGCCCAACCAGCCATACCAACGATGAAACCAGCCCATAAGTTGATGTATCCAGCTTCACCCATATAACCACCAACTAGCATTACTAGTGTACCGATCATAAGTCTCCAGAAGATACCGCCAGAAGCACTTCCGACAGCTCTTAGGATGATGTAGAATTCAACCATCAATAATGGAACAGTGATTAGCCAGTCGATATATCTATAAACTGTTGGTGTATCGCCTGTTGCGATCCATACATCACGCATATAGAAATAGTGAACAGCAGCAACTAAAGTAACTAGACCAGATACTGTTAGCGAAGTTTTCCACTTAGCAGAAACTCTCTGAGTCTCTAAAAAGAAGAATGCTGTTGAAGCGACTAGGGCCATAGAAATCAGCCAAAATGAAATACCAACGAAATCGTTGGATTCTAGGTTCGCAGCTGCGTTAGCAAACTGAGGTAATACCAACAATAGAGATGCTGGTAATAGGGTTTTTTTAAACATAAGAGTACTACTCCTTTTTTTTATTATTCGTACGTACTAGTACTTGTATGTGAATCTTTAACTAGTAGATGTCACATTGCGACGCAGTATATGGATAAAATTGAAAAAAAAAACCTTTTTTGAGATGTTTTTTCCACACAGAATTCTATATATTAGGTCCTAAAAATGGCGATATTTCAAGATTCTGTGCTTATGGGAGGATTTTTCTTCTTCTTATCCACATATTTACTATATTTTTCAACGAAAAAAATCAGCCAATCTCAATTGGCCGAAAAAACTCGCAAAAAACTTAATATTCTTTGCTTTGCCATCTTTATATTCATCGTCATTATTATATTTGCCTACCATTCATCTCATTATATGAGTAATTTAAATGGCTGATGAGACTTCGTAATAGTTTTCAAGAAAAGAACATCAAAGACTTTTCTAAAAAATTTGATCAGTCTCTTTTATCCCATATTTCAAAACAAGCTTCCGTTGATAAAAGAATTAAACATTCTATGAATTATTTTGTCAAAACTGGTGGAAAAAGAATTCGCCCATTTTTAATTACAACAATGGGATCGCTCATTGGAATTAAACCCCAGGTTTTAAATGACTTTTCTCTCGCTGTAGAATGTGTGCATTTGCATTCTCTCATTCACGATGACTTGCCCGCTATGGACAATGATGATTATCGAAGAGGCAAACTAACTGTTCATAAAAAATTTGATGAGGCAACCGCTGTTTTAGCTGGAGATATGTTTCAAGTGCTTTCCGTTAAAACACTCGTAGATTCAAAGTACCTTTCTGCAAACCAAAAAGTAGAGGCTATTCAAATGCTCTCTAAAGCAAATGGTTTAGAAGGGCTTATTGCTGGGCAATCGTTAGATATTTATATGAAAAAAAAATCTAACGTTAAAGATATCGAAACCATGTACCTATTGAAGACAGGGGCCTTATTCAGTTTATGCTTTAACCTTTTATTGACTGTGAAAAAACTGAATGCTCAAAAGGCAAAAGATCTGAAAGTTATTGGTGATACGATAGGTAAAATTTTCCAGGTGACAGATGATATGCTAGATCGTTGGGGCGATGAAAAAAAAGTAGGAAAGAAAATCAATAAAGACTCAAAAAAAGCAAACATCGCTTATAAATTCAATCACCAAGATTGCTTAAAATATCTTCACAATATCAAAAATAAAAATTTTAAAGCTCTGAAGAGTTTTTTTTCTGATAATAATAAGTCCTTAGTTTATGTTTCAAGTTTTGTTGATTTTATAGCTAACCGTGTTAAATAAACATCATGAGTGATTTTATCAAAACCTTACCTTCCCATTTAATTAAAAGATTTCATGGCTGGAAGGCTACTACTTTTGAAGAAAATAAAAGTTGGTATCAAAAATTAGCTTCTCAAGGCCAACATCCACGAGCAATGGTGATTTCGTGCTGTGACTCTAGAGTACATGTTACCGCTATTTTTGGAGCAGACTCAGGAGAGTTTTTTATTCACAGAAATATTGCTAATTTAATTCCGCCCTTTAAACCTGATGGCGACCATCATGGCACTTCGGCAGCTATTGAATTTGCTGTTTTATCCTTAAAAGTGGCGCATATTATTGTTTTAGGACATTCTCAATGTGGAGGAATTATGAATGGATATCATTATTGCAAGGGCTCTCATATTAACAATGAATTTGTCTTTATTAATAAGTGGTTAAATATTTTAAAACCTGCATATGATCAGTTGCCCCAATCAGATGATAGCGATCAACAAATAAAAGTATTAGAAAAAGAAAGTATTAAAGTCTCGCTTTCAAACCTTATTGAATTTCCTTTTGTTAAAAAAGCTTTAGAGAACAACGAGTTAGTTTTGCACGGCTTATGGCATGATATTGGAACTGGTGAACTGGAAATGCTTGATCCTGAGCAATCAGCATTTATTAAAATTTAATTATTATTTATCTCAATTTCTGCCACTATTGGCTTATCGTCGATTGTAAAATCATCATGCATATTTGCATTTAAAGTAACTTTAATTAGATTGTTTTCTAAATTGAAATACCTTTGAGGTATATGAAACCACTTTGAGTACACTCTCGCGATTTTGATATCGTTGACATAAAGATGTAAGTGACCCGTGTTGTTTTTGTTTTCTTTGCCTACTTGAGAGGGGTCTAAGCTAAAATTTTTTAAATCAATATAAAGGTTATATCCATCCATGCTATCTTTAAAAATTTTTAAATCTATTGTGGGGTAAGGTGAAATAGCTTCAATTTTATTACCTGGATGATGAGCATAAACATTGAGTGTAATGAGTGATAAAATTGTTATAAATAACCTCATAATAAAATTTTATTTTTAAAATTTTGTAAGTGATACGGTCAAATTGACATAGTTATTAAGAACATAAATTTTGATCATACTGATCATAAACATTTCCAGTTTGTAAATCATAAATTGTAATATGAATTATTATCTTATTAGATGAATAATTCTGAATGAAAATTCGACATCCCTCGGCATTGTACCTATGAAACTCAAATGTTTGTTCTAGTTTTGAAAAATTAAAATCACCATATTTTTCTTGAAGAGAAGAAATTTTTTTTCCTTCAAAAGATTTTATGTTGATAAAATCCTTTATTTTTCTATCTTCCTTTTCTTCAATGATCTGAGTCTCTCCTTTAGGTTCATAAATTATTTTTTGTTCTGGCGTTGTAATAGGGGAGGTAGTCTCACAACTGATAACAAGCGCACCCAAGAGAAAAAGTATAATAAATTTCATTCTTTTTAAGAAAATTGCTGAGATCATAGGCTAAAAAATAACGTAGACAATTATAAACATTGTTTGACATATAAAACATAATTCTTTATAAAGAACATAATTTTTATAATAAATGAGGATAATATGACTACTACATCTAAACACCCAGAAACACTTGCCCTTCACGGGGGAAGTTACCGTAAAGATCCTGCTACTAACGCAGTGGCAGTTCCAATTTATCAAACTACATCGTATGAATTTAATTCCACTGAGCATGCTGGCAATTTATTTGCATTGAAAGAGCTTGGTAATATTTACACTCGTATTATGAACCCTACGAATGCTGTTCTTGAAGAAAGATTGGCTGCTATTGAAGGAGGGGCTGCTGCTTTAGCTCTTAGTTCAGGTCAGGCAGCTTCTGCATTCAGTATTCAAAACGTTGCCCAAGCAGGAGATAACATTGTTTGTTCCACAGATATTTATGGGGGAACTTGGAATTTATTCAACAACACTTTAAGAGCACAAGGAATCGATGTTAGATTTGCAGACCCATCTGATCCTGAAAATTTCAGAAAACTAACAGATGATAAGACCAGAGCTTATTATGCTGAAACTCTTCCTAATCCAAAACTTTCCGTTTTTCCAATTGAAGAAGTAGCTAATATTGGAAGACCACTCGGAATACCTCTAATTGTAGATAACACAGCTGCACCATTAAGTTGTAAACCTTTTGACTATGGTGCAGCAATCGTCATGCACTCTTTGACAAAGTGGATTGGCGGACATGGTACATCTATTGGCGGTATTATTATCGATGGTGGTAACTTTGACTGGACAGCAATACCAGAACGCCAACCTTTTTATAATCAACCTGACCCAAGTTATCATGGAGCGGTTTGGGGAGATGTTGTTCCTCAAATCTTTGGTGTACAAATTGCATTTGCTATTCGTGCACGCGTTGTTTTATTAAGAGACCTAGGTGCTGCTATAGCTCCACAAAACTCTTTTAACTTAATACAAGGACTAGAGTCACTTCCTTTGAGAATTAAACAACACAATTCTAATGCATTAGAAGTTGCAGATTTTTTAAAAGGTCATGACCAAGTATCTAAAGTGACTTTCCCTAAATTTGCTGAAGGTAAAGCCAAAGAAAATGCTGATAAATACCTCAATGGCAATTATGGATCAATGATTGGTATTGAAGTAAAAAATGGCGTTGAGGGAGGCAAAGCATTCATTGATGCCCTTCAATTACACTATCACGTGGCGAATATCGGCGATTCTAGAAGCCTTGCTATTCACCCCGCATCAACTACGCATTCACAATTATCTGCAGAAGAACAATTAAAAGCTGGCGTTACACCTGGCTATGTTCGACTTTGTGTAGGTATCGAACACGTAGAAGATATCATTGCAGACCTTAAGATTGGACTTGATGCAGCAAGTAAAGCATCTGCAACAGCAGCTGCATAAATAAAAAAGTTTAGGTAGTACCCTCATTTACCTAAGACCAAGGGCGTAACACTTTGTTGTTGCGCCCTTTTTTTCATTTTAGTTTTAGTTTATAATAAAAAAGTGAGGATTAAGTACGTACAGCCTGAGGTCTGTCCACAATCGTATAAAAGTATTTTGGGCCAACGCCCCATTTGGGATTGGCGTCATGATAAGCTTTTGTGGGTAGATATTTATGAAAATAAAATCATTGAATCTGATCAGAATGTTTCTCAAGAAAAACACTACCTAGTATCTGAAGGGGTTACTAATATTTTACTTCAAGATAATGAGAATTATCTTATGAGTTCTTACGACTCTTTATTTTCGCTTCACTCTTCTATTTCCAAAAAAGACTTACTGGCAAAAATTCCTTTAGAAAATTCCGATAATCGCATCAATGATGCTGATGTAGATTTAAATGGACAAGTTTGGATTTCAACAATGGACACACAACAAAAATCAGAAACAGGAAAAATTATATGTCATGATAGTGCCCTGCAACCAATTTGTTATGATAATTCTTACATCATCTCTAACGGTCCTATCTTTGATTATGAGAGAAATGTTGGATACGTCACAGATTCAATCAAAAGAATTATTTATCGTTTTTCAATGTCTGATGTTGAAAATAATGGAATTCAAAAAAAAGTATTTCTTTCCATGAACAATGTAGATGGAAATCCAGATGGGATGGTCGTTGATAAAAATGGAAACCTCTGGGTAGCTATGTGGGGAAGCGGAAAAGTATGCTGTTTTGATGCGGAAGGTAACATTAAATTAATTGTCCAGCTCCCTGTTTCCAAAGTAACGAGCTGCACTTTTGGAGGTACTGACCTCAATGAACTCTACATTACTACGGCTTCAGTCGGATTAAATGATATAGAATTAGAACGTCAACCTCATGCAGGAAAATTATTTAAATTAACCACTCAAGAGCAGGGATATGCATCGAATTGTTATAGATCTGATCATTCTGCAAACTTGTATCATTAGATATTAATGAAATTTAACGTGAGTGAAATTAGCGAAATTATTGAATTAGCGTGGGACGACCAGACGGACTTCAGTCATATCAATAAGCTTTATAATATTGATGAGGGTGAAGTTAAAAAAATTATGAAAAAAAATATTAAACGTAAAAGTTATGAGATTTGGAGAAAACGTATTGCGCAACGAAGTGCACAGAAAACACAATTAAAAGGAAAAACTCATGGCTAAAGCAGTATTTGGAGCAGGATGTTTTTGGGGAGTAGAAAAAAAATTCTCTGAAGTGATAGGTGTAAATTCAACTGAGGTAGGATATTCCCAAGGTAAAAATTCTAAAACCAGTTATGAAGAGGTATGTACAGGCACAACGGATCATGTAGAGGTCGTGCTAGTTGAATTTGAGGAAAATAAGGTCTCCTATGAAAATCTAGTTCATTTATTTTACGATCTTCATGATCCTACTACCCCCAATCAACAAGGACCAGATCGAGGCACCCAATATCGCTCTCTTTTGGGATACTTTGATGAAGGTCAAAAAGTAATTGCAGAAACAATATCCGAAAAACTAAATAAAGAAAAATTTGATAATAAAATTACTACAACGATTGAAGAAGTAAAAAATTATTGCCCTGCTGAGGAATACCATCAAAAGTATATTGAAAAAAAATACTCTTTTCTAAATATCTAATTTAAACAGGAGAATACGGATAAATGATTTTAGGAAATTTTCCTTGTGGTTTTTTTAGATACAAATTGTTGAGAAAATAATTTGATTTTAATTCAATTGGGCCCATCAACTTCTTTTTAATGAAGCTATAATCTTTTATTTTTTTTAATTTTTCTATCCCATTTCCCATTAGAACATAATCACCACTTAGAAGCTCAACTAATTGATTATCAATTAAATATGTTTTAGTTTTGCCAATCAGTTTTCCTTGGGGATCTACCTTTTGAATGGCAAGATCTCGTCGATTAGTATCAATGATACAAAGAATATTTTTTTGATAAGATTGATTCATTCCTAAGAAATAATGTTCAAAAATTTTATAGCTCAATATTTGAACTTTATGTCCAAAGAAAAAACCCTTCATGAGCGCATGACAATTGCGAATAGCGGTAAATCGAGCTGGCCCATTATTTAAATGTAAAAGACTTATGTTTTTAGGGGTTATTTGAGTGTCGATTAGCATTTTTTGAAGCATCAAAGAGAGATTTTTTTCGTGACCAAAGTTATTTTTTTTAAAACTATCCCAAAAAATTTTTTTATTTTTAAATAAAGTAATTGAACAGTAAGATAGCGAGCTATCAATGCCTAGTTCTAGATTTTTTAGTTGTTTGCTCATTATAGTTGGTCTTCTGCCGTTCTCACTCAATCTATCCTACGCAACATCACTAGAGGATACAATTCCAAATAATATCATTATGTACCATCGTTTTGGTGAAACTAAATATCCTTCAACAAATATTACTGAGGAGCAATTAGACAGCCATTTAAATTATTTAACTGAACAAAATTATCGTTTTATCCACGCAAGTGATTTGTTGGATCCTAACCAATTAAATGAAAAAACAATTACTGTTACCATCGATGATGCCTACCTGTCGTTTTATGAGGTTGGACTTCCGATGTTTGAAAAATATCAAGTTCCTGTCACATTGTTTCTAAATACCGAAAATGTTGGGGGATTTAATTATATGTCATGGGATCAATTAAGAGATGCCTTGAATAGGGGTGTACAAATTCAAAATCATTCTCATACACATAGCAGTTTTGCTACCTTAGATGATGAGACTATTATTAGTGAAATTGAAACTTCACAAAGCTTAATCATTGCAAACTTAAATGTTATTCCAAATTTATTTGCATTCCCTTTTGGTGAAAGTAGTGATGCTGCACAAAAAATTATTGAGCAGTATTTTGATGCAGCCTTTGGACAGCACTCCGGTGCCTTCTCAATGAATTATCGTTATTATATTCCACGTTACCCTTTAAACGAAAATTATGGATCCATTGACCGATTACGTGATATTTCCAAATCACTGCCATTTCAAAAAGCTCAATTACAACCATCAAATCCTACCCTCAATCCTCCATCAACTAGATTTGTGTTAGATATCGATGAGGGCGTGAAAGGAGTTAATTGTTTTATTAGTGACTTTCAGGGATCAATTGAAAAACAAATGACCGTTCTTGAAAACAAACTTTTAATTGAACTTTCTAGAATGCCAGTATCGGGACGGCTCCGCTTTAATTGTACCAAGGTTGATAATGGTATCTTCTGGTATGGCCACCAGTACTTTTTGAACTAATTAATAAGAAAAACGATCAAATTCACGTAGCTTATTAGACTCAATAATAAGTTCTAATTTATCCACGTACTCCTGGCCAATTTCTGCGTAGGCAGCTAAAAACTTCACTTTGGCACTGATTGGGTCGGTATATTGAACTCTTTCCGCAATTCTTCGAACTACCCGAAAACTATAATATGCCCGATGAGTGTTAATATTGTGCATATAAGATTGTGTGCTCTGTTTTAAATTTTCAAACTTTCTCACTGCATGCGTTTTATCTTCATCACGATCTTCTGGGATAATTCCTTTTTGTTCATTGGTTGTCCATTGACCGTAGAGCGCGTTGCCCTCTAAGGCAAAACGAGATTGACCCCAGCCACTTTCAACAATTG
>Ga0222718_10003600_pt1 | contig 13201 bp, 11 predicted proteins | sample C33_27DmetaG_FD_165045 | JGI IMG/M metagenome (GOLD analysis project Ga0222718, IMG submission 165045) | Estuarine water microbial communities from San Francisco Bay, California, United States - C33_27D | ecosystem: Environmental > Aquatic > Marine > Unclassified | place: USA: California... | reverse complement strand
ATGCGTTCGCGAAAGACGTCCTGCCCGAGACCAATAATTTCGATTGGCATGGTGTGGGCAATGTCGACCAAATGACGGCGGGCCCAGATAGGGTTCACTTCGGTTCTGATGGTGGCGGCAAACGCGGGGTCTTTGCCGTAAATAGTTTTCATCCACCAGCAGAAAAACCGATTGGACAAGATGGGCGGGTGAAAAGCGGCGTAATGTCCATCAAAATATGACAAATAATTCGGGCATACGATCTGTAGTATGCCCCCGGGTTTAAGGACGCGCAGACCTTCGCGTAGAACCTGGACCGGGTCGGCAGTGTGTTCCAACACGTTCGACGAATAAACGATATCAAAGTGATCGGTGTCGAAGGGTAAGTCTTCTCCAGTGGCTCCGACGATCCGGCCGGGGTCTAATCCGTTGGCTGCAATCAAGTCTCTGGCAATGGCTGCTGACTCGCCAAACCCCTCACCCTCCGGTTCAACAGCAGTGCCATCTATTCCAAACCGTTTAGACCACACTATGTGAGTGACGCCACACCCGGCACCGATCTCTAAGACGCATTTGTTTTCGAGGGCCGTAACCCGCTGCAAAACCGTAGCGGCTTCAAGGGCCCGCTTCGGGTCTAACGTGTCGGCGGCAAACTGATTGGGGTCAAGTCCTTGGACCGGCTCGAAATAAGCGCCCTGGCTATCCCGGATACGAGTGAACGCGTCTTCGGTAATACGGCAATCTTCTGTCGAAAGAGACTCAGCTGATGTCATTGCGTTGATCTCAAGCCGTGGGCGAGCGATATCCAGCACCAAAGTGCCGCGCGCTCATCGCGCTGCCCCGATTTGTGACTTTGCCAACGACCCTGCAACCAAACTGGGTTGGTAAAAGGCACCGCCGCTTCGGGAGGCTCCATGCTGCGAAGCCATCGGGATAAAGGGATACCGAAGCCTTTCTTTTTGCGATTCAAAATATCCGACGGTAAACGATCGCGCAACGCGCGTTTGAGCAACCACTTCGTGGTCCGACCTTTCAGCTTCACGTGCCATGGCAAACGCTGAGCAAATTCTGCCACGCCATTAGAAAGAAACGGACTGCGCACTTCGAGACCAACGGCCATGCTTGCGCGGTCCGTTTTGGTCAGAATTCCATCGGGTAGATAGTACCGCGTGTAAAAGTCGAGGGTCTTGTCGACGAGATGAGGGCTTGGGCAGGCATCCCAAGCCTCAATAGCTTCGCTATAAAGCTCTTCTGTTGTGACGGGCGTGTTGAATAGATCGTTGATGTCATCGGGGCTCAGTGCGCCAAGCCAACGCGGGTTCCATTGGGTTGGTGGATGCTTCAATCCACGCAGCCCGCGGTTCAAAACAAAATCAAAACTCATGTTAGTATCAGAGCGCGGTAGCCACCCGGCCATATGTCGCACGGCGTTATGTACAGGCTTTGGCACGTATTGGTCATAAACCGCAGCTCGCTTCAGCACCCGGAACGGGTCATACCCGGCGAACAATTCATCCCCCCCGTCTCCAGACAGCACGACGGTCACATGCTTGCGCGCAAAGCGGCATAACAAATAGGTTGGGAGTATCGAGGGATCACCTTGCGGTTCGTCTAGCCGGGAGAGTAGATCACCCAGTTCACTTTGGGCGGCATCGAGGTCGCAGATCTCGACATGATGCGTGCTCCCCACACGTAACGCCATTTCTTCAGCCCACGGCGATTCATCGAAGCTGGTCTCGCGAAACCCGATTGAAAACGTATTCAAAGACGATGCGGGTTGCACATCTGCTGCGCAGGACAGCACTGCACTGGAATCGATACCGCCAGACAAAAACAAGCCAAGGGGGACATCCGCGTCTAATCGGGAGGAGACTGCGTTACCAAGCAACGCGTTTAGCTCTGATGCCCAATCATCTTCAGACCCTGATAGTGGATCTGTGTTGCCCAGGGAAAACCGCCAATAGGTACGCGTTTGCATGGCGAGTGTTTTGGCGTCGATGGATAGGGATTGTCCGGGCAAGAGCTTAGACACGCCTTCATAAGGCGTATGTGGTGCCGGGAAGAACCCATGAGCGAAAAATTTTTGTAGCGCAATTTGTGACGGCGCTGAATTCATTAATGCAGGGTGCTGAAGGAGTGCGGTGATCTCAGAGCCGAAGACAATCGCCTCGGGTCTCGCAGCGTAATAGATTGGTTTCTCGCCAAACCGGTCCCGGGCCAGCGTGATCGTGCTTTTGTTGCGATCGTATATTGCCAGGGCAAACATGCCGTCGAGGCGAATAAAGAGATCTTGTCCCCACGCCTTCCAGCCATGAACCAGAACTTCAGTGTCAGCATGATCTGACGTGAAGTGATGGCCGAGCTGTTCTAGCTCCGCACGCAATTCTCGGTGGTTATAGATTAATCCGTTGAACACCACCGCCATCGTGCCGTCGGCATCCCACATGGGTTGCGGCCCACCTGCCGGGTCGAGGACGATGAGGCGACGGTGGCCGAGAAAAACCGGTACGTGATGGTCGCGGTAATACCCTTCATCATCCTGACCACGATGTACCAGAGCGGCGGTCATGTCGCGTAGAACGTCTTCGTCGCCGGTGCCGACGAATCCCGCTAGACCGCACATACGCAATGGCAAGCAGGCGTCACGGCTGCTCGTCCATATTGATACTGCTGCGCACGGTGTACTGTCGCTTGCCCTGAGACTCGTAATAAACCCGCACCAAAACTTCGGCCAGCAGTCCCATAAGGATACACATCACACCGGTGATAAATCCGAGGGTGAACAGCAGTGGCAACGGCGTCTCAACAAAGGACGTCCCGTCGAACCATTTCAAGTACAGCGCCCAAAGACCCGCAACCAAAGAAATTCCAAAGAACCCAAAACCGACGGTGCCGAAAATATAGATGGGCTTGGCTTCGTATTGGGTGAGAAACTTCACCACTAAAAGATCGAGTAAAACTTTAAATACGCGGCTCATGCCATATTTGGACTGACCTCGTTCTCGTGCACGGTGGGTCACAGCTACCTCAGCCACCTTAGCCCCTTGCCAGTGGGCATAGATCGGCACGAAGCGATGCATCTCACCATACAGCCGAAAATCTTCCAGAACGTCACGCCGGTACGCTTTGAGGGTGCAGCCGTAGTCTTTTAGTCGAACGCCCGAGACCCAAGAGATGATTGCGTTGGCAATGCGTGATGGAAAAATCCGTGACCAAAACGCATCCTTGCGGTGTTTGCGCCAGCCAGATACGACGCCGAAGCCCTCGTCGAGTTTTCTAATCAGGGGGCCGATATCTGCTGGGTCATTTTGTAGGTCGCCGTCCATGGGAACGATCACGTCGCCTTTGGCATGATCAATGCCGGCCATCATCGCCGGAGTCTGCCCGACATTACGCTTAAAGCTCAGGATTTTGAAATTGGTGTTCTGTGACGTTGCCTTGGTTAGCTGCGCCAAGGTGTCGTCTATCGATCCATCGTCGACGAAGATCACTTCATAGGGACGATTCAGGCCCTCAAGGGCAGGCGCCAACGCAGCGCACAAAGGCACGACATTCTCCCCCTCGTTGAACAGGGGGATGATGACGGATACCAAATCTGAGTCATCGGGAGTATCAGTCTGCGCCACGGAATAGCCGCCTTGTTGCTTATGTTCTGCAGACAAGTATGGAAGGTTCTGTACCGCTTGTCCAAGGGCCGTGTTACAAACTAACCAATCACTCTGTCTGCGTCTAACAAAGGCCATTCCATGAAATCCTGCGCCCAGTGCCTCCTCCCTGAAACGGCTGAAGCCACGACCTTTGATGACACGGGCACCTGTTCGGTTTGCCGGCAAATCGAATTTAAGGAGGAAAAGATTGATTGGGCTGATCGTGCCCGGCAGCTCGACGAGCTTGTGATTCAATACCAAGACAAAGGGCTCTACGACTGTATTGTACCGTTTTCTGGCGGTAAGGATTCCACCTACCAGCTATGGTACATCGTCACCCAGTTGAAAATGAAACCGCTGGTGGTTCGCTTTGATCATGGCTTCTACCGGCCGACCCTGGAAGAAAACAACAAGCGTACTTTTAAGAAGCTCGGCGTTGACGTGGTGCAGTTCACACCAAGTTGGCATGTGGTTCGCGAGTTAATGTTGGAAAGTTTAAAACGACGCGGTGATTTTTGCTGGCACTGTCACACGGGCATCTACGCCCACACCATGCAAATGGCCATTCGCTATGAAACGCCATTGCTGTTTTGGGGCGAGAGCTTGGCCGAGTATCAAAGCTTTTACAGTTACGAAGAAATGGAAGAGGTCGACGAAAAGCGATTCAACCGCGCCATGAATCTCGGTATGACCGCAGACGATATGTTCGAGTTTCTCGGTGGCCGCGTGACCAAGCGTGATCTCTATCCGTTCTCCTATCCGCCACGCAAGGACCTACAAAAGCTCGGCTGCCGGTCTGTATGTCTAGGTAGCTACATCAAGTGGGACACCAAAAAGCAGGTCGAGACCATCAAGCAAGAACTGGATTGGCAGGGAGACTGCGTTGAGGGAATCCCACCCCAATTTGATCACGAGAAAATCGAATGCCACATGCAGGGTATTCGCGATTATCTCAAATACATCAAGCGCGGCATGGGGCGAACCAACCACCTCGCCAATATTGAGATTCGTAACGGTCGTATGACACGCGAAGAGGGCGAACGGCTTGAACGGGAGTACGACGGCAAGCGTCCGCCATCTCTAGACATCTTTCTAGAGTATCTTCATATGACGGAAGAGGAATTCCTTCAAGCCGCCATGTCCCATCAGGTCGACCCTCATCGCTTTCAACCTAATCAGGTTGAAGATGGCGAACGCATGCCCGATATGGAGTCCTGGGATCGCACCAACGTGCCTTGGCCCGATCGTCCCAGTATGAAAATTGGTGGCTAGGTAGAACCTATAAGTCGCACTTCGCGGTCATGTTGGTCAGCACGCCGCCGATTTCATTGTCGACGATATGTTGGGCAAATCCGCTAAAGCTGTTCTGCAATTCCAAATTGAGGTGGAACTGATCGCTTTCCGGCGTGCCACCGAAAAACTCGACCAGGTCGCTTACCAGAACGGTCGCCGTGGTATTCGGCGCGATATCGCTGCTAAAGGTGAAATTGCCGAGCGATGATCCGTCTCGTGCATCCCTAACCACGAATGTTGGTGCTGCAGCGGTAGACCCCGAATTATAGACCATCATGTAACTCGGATATCCGTTGATGATTGAGGTGTGCACATTGCCAATGTCGCGTACCGTGTTGGCAAGACCGTTGTCGCACCCAGAAATATTTGTGAGCGACCCGCCCGCTGGATTCCACAGAACGTGTTGCGTGTAGCCGCTGAAGGAGGCGGTGACGTGCAGGGTGTAGGTTTGGGTGTCGCCTCCGGCCGGCGTGATTGCCGGTGATGCCCCATTCTCAATATTTTCCATGCTGACTTGAATAGAAGCGCCACCGGGAATGTCGCGGCTGTACGTGCCAACGGTTTGACCCGTGAGATCGTCCACCACGTCAACGAACGCGGTTCCGGTAAATATGCCAGAATTATAAAACCGAATATTGCTTTGCACTGAGGTGCGGTTCGAAGCAAAGGCGCCGGCTATGACCCGGCCAGAAAGAGAGCTGCCAGTGCCCATAGATGATAGGGCTGCTTCCACATCGATTAACGGTGTGTTCCAGCTCCATGCTTCGAGTGTTGTCGAAACGCCGGTGCTTTCAAGTGCAGTTTCAATTTCGTCCGCCGTTGCATTTGGGTTGGCGGACTTCAGCAGAGCAACCGCGCCTGCTGCGTGCGGCGTCGCCATTGATGTGCCCGAGAACGACGCATAACTGTTGTTGGGTACGGCGGAGACGATGAAGACTCCGGGCGCAAGCACATCCACCATCGGCGCGTGATTAACGGTGCTGTCGGGTATGGAAATAATCACAGAGCTGACGGTCAAAGCTGTGGAGATGCAGCCTGGATTTTCTACCGAACCCACCGCTGCTGTATTGCCCGCGGAGATGGCGGTCAACACGCCGAGGCCGCGCAATGTGTCTATCGCTGTTTTGTGAACATTGTTGTCACACGCCGTGTCTGTCAGCTTCGAACCAAGGCTCATGTTTGCGGCGGCAATCGAAAAAGTATCAGTCAAGTTGATGACATGATTAAGAGCGGCGACGGTTGCAGAGTCATAAGACAACTCACAGGAGTCTTCCCCGTCGCAGGCATCGGGATCATTCACCCGGGTGAACACCTGAATAGGAATCAAGTCGGCGCCATAAGCGACGCCCCGGCGTTGGGTTGATCCTGTCTGATCATTCCCGGCCGCGATTCCAGCGACGTGAGAGCCATGCTCACAGACGGTGGTGCCACTTGGGCAAAGGCTGGCGGACCCAAATCCAATCTGGCTGTCGTTCCCGTTGGCGCAAAGAGATTCATCAACCGGATCAAAAGTGTCTGAAAAGCACGCTTCGGCAACAATTTTTCCGTCGAACATGTCGTGGTTGGCGTCAATGCCGTCATCGAGAATGGCGATCGCCTGTCCGCTTCCAATGAAACCCTGAGTCCAGACTTGGTCTGCATTGATATATCCGACGGAGGTATCCAGAGATGGTGTCGCTAATGCGCTCGGCGTGCTGGTCGACGTGACCTGGCTGCGCGCCATGCGTTCTGCCGCAACTTGTTCAGGTGTTGCGCCATTGGCAGCCGCGTTCTGAGCGGCGAGTTCACTGTCTGATAGGATCACCTTTCGAATCACATCACGGTTCACGCGGCGTGCCCGGTTCAGGGTGACAGACGTTACTCCCGGATCACGGAGTAAGATTTCTATACCGGCTTCATCGACGGTGGTCACAAAGAACGGCAAATTCTCATAGGTGCGCTGCATCTTAATGCCATGCGCGGCCATTGAGCTCTCTAGGCTAGACCGTCGGGAAGCAATGCCTTCCCGGACACGATTTAACCTGTCGCGTGGGGTTGTATCAGATTGAACGGCGGCGCCTTCTCTTGCGGGTTCCGCCAAGCTAGCAGATTCAGCCACATCCATTCTGACCAGCACGGTGGCTTGGCCTTTGTCAGCAATACGGGCCTTAATTTCAGAAATGGGGTCTTGGGCAATAGTGGGGACAGCAAAACCGAGCAAAAACAGCCCAATTACGGCGGCGAGGGGTCGTACAATCATGTTACGTCCTTTTCGGATGATCTTTACGCCATCCTACCCTGGGGCACTTATACCCTATCCAAAGTTTATGAATACCTCACAGATACCACAAAGTTGCCTCTCCATTGTGGCGCGATTGAGGCATTTTGCTCTGCGCGCTGGGTCTGCGCCTTGACAAAAACCTGGCGCCCGCAGAAAACCGCTGGATGACGTCCGTCGCTATCATTGACTACGGGCGCGGCAATGTCCGTTCGGTGTTCAATGCACTGGACTACATTGGCGTCGCAGCCACCATCACCGATGACCCGGCGGTGATTAATGACGCGTCGCATATTTTCTTGCCTGGGGTTGGCGCCTGTGGAGATGCGGTTGCAGCTTTAAACGCCCGCGGGCTACCCGAGATACTTCACCGTCAGGTCTTTGAAAAAGGCAAACCATTCCTTGGTGTCTGCGTCGGCATGCAAGTCCTTGCGGCTAAGAGTTTTGAGCACGGCACGCATGACGGTCTTGGGTGGCTCGATGCTGAGGTTCACCGTCTCGATCCCGGTCCTGACGGTTTGAAGATTCCGCATATGGGTTGGAACAGTCTTACGCCATCGCGCGCCCACCCGGTGTTTGACGGCATTAAAACTGAAGACCTCGTATTCTACTTCGTCCACAGTTTTGCGGTGACACCGTCAGATCCGGATAAAGTGCTGACCACCAGCGATTACGGTAAACCGTTTGTTTCAGCTTTGGCGTGGGACAACGTCATCACGACACAGTTTCATCCGGAGAAGAGTCATGACTCTGGCCTTGAGGTGCTGACCAACTTTGCCCGATGGGTTCCGTAAGCCCATGCTGAAAAAACGCATTATCCCAAAGTTTCTGTTATGCGATGGCCGTTTGGTCAAATACCGCCAGTTTTTTAGTGACGAACGTCAAGCCGGCAACCCTGTGTCGACCGCCAAGGTGTACAACGATTACGGCGTCGACGAGTTCATCGTACTCGACATCATTCCCAGCGAAGACTCAAAAGCCATAGTCAGAGACATCATAAAAACAATGAGCGAAGAAATTTTTATGCCGTTCACGGTAGGCGGTGGTGTGTCTTTGCTTGATGACGTCAATGCGTTGTTGCGGGCCGGTGCTGATAAGGTGTCAGTGAACAGTCAAGCTGTGCGTGATCCCTCCTTTGTCGCAGATGCTGCGCGATCCTTCGGTGATCAATGTATGTCCGTGTCGATCGACTACAAGGAGATTTCTCCGGGCGTGCCTCGGGTGCATATCAATGGTGGGCGAGAGAAAACGAACCATAACCCGGTGGATTGGGCGCTGCGTATGCAGGACGCCAACTGTGGTGAAATACTTCTTACCTCAATAGATCGCGATGGCATGATGTCTGGCTATGACTCAGATATGGTGGCCCGGCTTGATGAGCAACTGGATATCCCCTTGGTGGTGTCCGGAGGCTGTGGCGGATTGCAGCATTGTATCGATGCCTTTGCCGCCGGCGCGTCAGCCGTAGCCATCTCTTCCTTGTTCTTGTTTACAGATCACAGCCCCATAAAGATGCGCTCGCATCTTGTTTCTAACGGCATTAACGTGAGGGCCAGCAAGACCAGTCGCAACTAGGAATCTGTTTGCCCATGGGCCGTCCTCCTGCTTCATACAAACCGCTGGTGTTCCAGGCGTCGCTCTCTCGCGATGACCTGACTGAATATATCGCGAGTCAGATGGATGCGTTGTTTCCAGATGGGTTTCCTGTCCGCCCTCAGCTGAAACGCTATGTCACGACGGCGTTAGAGCGGATGGAACATTGTGTGTTGCGAGCCGGGCTCAAGGGGTTCCACACGAAAGACGGACCGCGATATCACCACCTGCACACTGATCAACATGCAATGTTCCTCTATTACCTGTCGAACACCGTGTTTAAACATGGTGGGCCTGTTCAAGTGGCGGAAAAAGTCTATGCCCTGAACAAGGCGCTCCACGGGCTCGATGCATTTTATGAGGTGAACCTGCCGGACGTGTTTGCGGTGGTTCATCCCGTGGGTACCGTATTAGGCCGGGCCACCTATGGTGATTATTTCTGCGCCTATCAGAATGTGTCTGTCGGCGCGGACCTGGACGATAATCATCCGATCTTCGGTGAGGGTGTGGTGATGTACGGCGGCAGTCGCGTGATTGGCAAAACGACTGTCGGCGATAATTGTTTACTAAGCGCGGGCACGACTCTTCTTGGTGATGATGTCCCCTCCAACCATGTTGCGTTTGGCCAGCAACCAAATATCGAAACCAAACCTACACGCCACAACATCATCACAGACATCTTTAAGTCGGCGGCATAGCTACCGCAAAGGAGATTTCATGCGCTTCTTACTGGTCTTCACGATCCTGTTCTTCACCTCGGCGGCCTATGCTACGTGTACGATTGACGATGTATCGTCAGATGGCATAACCGGATTCCAAGAAGCTGTGATCAGCGTCGCGGATCTCGATGCGGCCAATGAAACTTGGCAAACCGTCGGCGGATATGAGGTCATTTGTGATGGCCCAGTCGAGCCTGGCCTTGCGGCGTTCTGGGGTCTGCCGGCTGACACACCTATGCATAATGTTGTTCTGCGCAAGGGGTTGGGTGACCGCGGCTTTATTAGGCTGGTAAAAATTTATGGCCTACCTCAGAAGCAAATTCGGTCCTCGGGCATGCCCTGGGATACGGGCGGGTATTTCGATCTGTATGTCTATGTCAGTGACGTCGATACGGTTTTTGAACAACTGCGTGCCCGCGGTTGGCAGGGCTATACCGACCCGGTGAACTATACCCTGCAGGTGTTTGATATCACTGAGGCCATCGCGCGAGGTCCCAACGGAGAAGCCTTGGTGCTCATGCAGCGTAATGCGCCGCCCTATGACAAAGTTTCAATGGCCTCGGAAAGCGGTATGAGCTGGCCGTTTAATACGGCTCTTCTTGTCTCAGACTATGACGCCAATGAGTATTTCTTCTCCACTGTTCTCGGGTGGAAAGTTCATCTCAACGGAGAGTCCCTAACGCCGCCACCCGGCCTTAACCCCACAGCAATCCCACTCAATTTGGCCAGCACCTTGCCGCGTCGATTTGCCGCGTACGCCAACAGTGCGGGTGATCGCAATGGCTCGCTGCAAATTCTAAAGACCGAAGGAATGACCGGCGTCGATTTTAGTGGTCGGGCAGAGCCACCGAATCTCGGAATATTGACCATGCGGGTGCCGGTCGATGATTTAGACGCACTGGCAGCACGCGTTAAGGTCAAAAGATACCCCATCCATGTTCCGACGATGCAGCTCACTATGCCGCCCTACGGCCCCGTAAAAATGATGGCATTGAAAGCTCCCAATGGCGCGCGCATCGAATTTTTTGAACAACAGTAAAACGTGCCGACAAGAATGAAGCGTGTGATCAGCGCCGTTATAGGAGTCGCAGTTGCGGTTGCGTCAGAATCCACTGCACAGATAGGCGAATAGCCGCCCGGTCCCAAAATAGAGGTGACAGTTTTTGCCAACGCCCCTCCGGGTGGTCCCGGAGACAAGCTGTGGAAGATGTTCGAAGACACCGTGATGGAGAAGTCGGGCGGACGTTTATTCTTAAGTTTGTTGGTGCACGGTCAAATTGGTGGTGATGACTTGGTGCAAGAGGGCAAAGAGGCCTTTGCCGATAGCACCCTGAGTGCTGGGGGCGCTGAATCTGACGACTAAATTGAGGCAGAACTTGACAGGTTGCGTCATCCTGACCGACACCAGGCCCTGTTCAGATTGATTTGACCGGACCCGACGTATGCGCTGTCTTTCACTTGGTTTTGCCTTAGTCCTCTTCGGTGCAGTGTCTGTGCACGCGGAGAACGTCGTGCGCTGGTCTGCGCAAGGAGATGCCATCACCCTTGATCCTCATGCTCAAAATGAGGGCATGACTCTGGCCATGGCACAGCAAATGTATGAGCCGTTGATAAACCGCGATCAAACCATGGCGCTCACACCCGGTCTTGCAGTGACCTGGGGTCTGACGGAAGACCATACCGTTTGGAAATTCGCCCTGCGCCAGGGCGTTACCTTTCACGATGGTCGTCCCTTCACTGCTGATGACGTTGTGTTTTCCTTTCAGCGCGCGCTTAAAAAAACCTCGGATATGAAAGATATCATTGGAACGGTATCAGACGTTGTCGCGGTTGACGATTTCACGGTGCGTATTGTCACTGACGGGCCCAACCCAATCCTGCCGCAGCAGATCACCGATATCTTCATCATGTCGCGCGGCTGGGCTGAGGAAAACGCTGTCACTGAACCTCAAGATGTTGCCGTGGGTCAGGAAACCTATGCGGTGCGTCATACCAACGGCACCGGCCCATTTGTTTTGGAGTTGCGTGAGCCAGACGTGCGCACGGTCATGATGAAGTCCGACAGTTGGTGGGGTCTGCAAGCTGATACCCCCCACAACATTGATCGAATCGTTTTCACGCCTGTGGCCAACGCCGCCACCCGGGTGGCGGCGTTGTTGTCCGGTGAGTTGGATTACGTCATGGACACCCCGGTGCAAGACCTCGCGCGGGTGCGACGAACATCAGGGCTTGGGGTGCAATCCGTAGCCGAGGTGCGTGCGATCTTCATGGGTATGGATACCGCACGGTCTGAACTGCGATCTTCGAATATCAAAGGCAAAAATCCGTTTGCCGATATTCGCGTGCGCCGCGCCATGAATATGGCCATCGACCGCAACGCAATCGTTAGCCGCATCATGCGCGGGATGGCCGAGCCGGCCGGCATGCTGTTGTCGCCCGGTATCGGTGGTTATACAGCCGAGATTGATGCGTTGCCCCCGCTTGATCCGTCAGCTGCCCGTGCCCTTATGGCCGAGGCTGGATATGCCGACGGATTCTCCGTCACGCTCGATTGCACCAACGACCGTTACATGAATGACGAAGCCATCTGCCAAGCGGTGGTTGGGATGCTTGCCCGCATCGGTATTTCAGTTCGCTTGGATGCGAAGTCAAAGACTCTGCACTTTCCCAAGATTCAGAATGACCAGACTGACTTTTATTTGCTCGGCTGGGGGTCGGGAACCATGGACAGTCATTACCACCTTGATTTCCTCGCCATGCCTGATCGGGTGTGGAATCGGACCGGTCTGAATGATCCCGAACTGTTTGCGATGATTGACGCCATAGCGATTGAGACAGATCTCCCGAAGCGGGACGCTATGATTGATGACGCCTGGCTGCGTGTGAAAGCCGCAGAGGTTTATATTCCCTTGCACCATCAAGGTTTGGCGTGGACCACGACTGATCGTCTCAGCCTGCCCATTCAACCCGATAACCAGCCGCAGTTTCGGTTGGCGCATGTGACGGAATAGGCATGCGTATTTCCCCTGAGTATCGCGAGCTGAATCTACAACTGCATCGTAGTAACCCTGACTAAGGTCGGGCGGCACACGCCATCGCGCCTATGGTTGTTGATTTGGCGAAGCAGACTGACGCCGAATCCGTCCTCGACTAAGGCTGCGGCAAGGGAACGCTGCGCCCCGCCGTATTGGCCTTGGCGCCGGACCTGGACGTAACCGAATACGACCCCGCCATGCCGGGCAAGGATAGCGAGCCCTCTCCTGCTCATCTCGTTGTGTGTATTGATGTTATGGAGCACATCGAACCCGACTGCCTGCATTACGTGTTGACTCACATACAGTCACTGGGTCTAGGCGGCACCTTCTTTATTGTCGACACGGTACTGGCGCAAAAGACATTGGCTGATGGGCGGAACGCGCATCTCATTGTTGAAGACCTCCCCTGGTGGCACGAGAAATTAGGCGGCTACTTCGACGTTCTGGTGGCGCAACCCATCATTTTGGGGCAACCCCAGCGGGTTCTCATTGTTGGGATACCTCTGTCGGCCAAGTGACGCACTCTGGCTTGACTTGAATCCCGGGCGTGCCACAAACGCCCTATGACGTCCTTTCTTATACGCCGCGTCGGTCAAGCTGCTCTGGTCATGCTATTGGTCAGCGCCGCGGCCTTTCTTCTGTTCAATTACGTCGGCGATCCCGTCAACAACCTGGTGG
>Ga0222718_10003598_pt1 | contig 13204 bp, 10 predicted proteins | sample C33_27DmetaG_FD_165045 | JGI IMG/M metagenome (GOLD analysis project Ga0222718, IMG submission 165045) | Estuarine water microbial communities from San Francisco Bay, California, United States - C33_27D | ecosystem: Environmental > Aquatic > Marine > Unclassified | place: USA: California... | reverse complement strand
GCTAACGGCAACTGGGTGGAGAACTACGTTGCCCGTGACATGTTCCAAGACACCACAGAGGATGGCGTTACGACAACCAAGGCAGAGCATGAGGCGGCTTATCAGGCAGGGCTAGATGCTAAGACTGCCGAAGGTCATCGTGCCACTCGTGACAGCAAACTAGCTGAAACAGACTTCTATGCACTCTCAGATGTAACTATGTCTGCTGAGATGACAACTTATCGTCAGGCTTTGCGTGATATAACAACACATGCGAATTGGCCTAATCTAAACGATGACGACTGGCCTACGAAACCTTAATGGGGGAGACATGGTAAATGCCACTCATCCCACTTCAAATCCCAAAGGGTCAGTATCGCAACGGTACTGAGTACATGTCGCAAGGCCGCTGGCGCGATGCAAACCTTGTGCGCTGGCATGATGATGCATTGCGTCCTGTTGGCGGTTGGAGGCAAAGGCAGGCAGTAGACATCGGCGGCGTTGCACGTTCAATTATTGCTTGGGAAGATAACTCTAGTAACCGCCATATTGCGGCAGGCACAGATGAGTTTCTCTATGCAATAAACGCAGGCGGTGATGTGACTGACATTACCCCTGCTGCATTCACGCAAGGCTTGATCGACGCTGGCATTAACACAGGTTATGGCGGGTCATTCTACGGCAAAGAGGAATACGGCCTACCCCGCGCCGATGCGGGCCAAGTCGCACCAGCTACAGTATGGTCACTGGATAACTGGGGTGAGTATTTACTTGCGATGTCACCAGATGACGGAAAGCTGTATGAGTGGGACTTAAATGTTCTCAACAACGCAGCACAAGTTAGCAATGCGCCTACAGACTGCTCTGGCTTTATGGTTACTGAAGAGCGCTTTGTTGTGTGCTTTGGTGCAGGTGGTGTGAGCCGCAAGGTGCAATGGTCAGACCAAGAGGATAACACAGCGTGGACACCAGCAGCTACAAACCAAGCTGGTGATATTGAACTGCAGACAAACGGTACAATTCTAGCAGGCGTTAGGACGCGCGGTCAGTCCCTTATTCTTACAACTGAAGATGCGCACACAATGACATACCAAGGGCCACCCTTTGTGTATGGCTTTGAGCGTGTTGGTACATCCTGCGGATTGGTTGGGGCAAAGGCAATCGCTACTGTTGACGCTGGCGTATTTTGGATGGGTCGCCGCAGCTTTTATGTCTACTCAGGTGGTCGCGTAACGGAAGTGCCTTGCGAGGTTGGAGATTATGTTTTCTCTGATTTAAACAAAGACCAGATCAGCAAAGTTAGCGCAGTTGTGAACTCAGCATGGAATGAGATTTGGTGGTTCTATCCAAGCGCAAATAGCCTAGAGTGTGATCGCTATGTCTCTTACGACTACGCAGAAAACATCTGGATGACAGGCCAAATGGATCGCACTGCTGGCGTTGATCGTGGCGTATTCCGTTATCCCATGTTTATTGCAAGTGATGGCACTCTGTATGAGCATGAGGTTGGGTACAACTACGACAGCGATACGCCGTTTGCTGAAACAGGCCCAATTGCGATAGGCGTTGGTGAAAACATAATGAGTGTCACACAGCTTATTCCTGACGAAAAAACGCAGGGCGATGTGAACGCTAAATTTAAGACGCGCTTCTACCCAAATGCAGAAGAGCGTGAGTATGGGCCATTCACTATGAACAATCCCGTTTCTGTGCGCTTCCAAGGTCGCCAAGTTCGTATGCGTGTTGAGGGAAATGCGGATACAGATTGGCGTGTAGGCATTATGAGGCTAGACGCTAAGCAAGGTGGGCGCAGATGAGAATTGTCCCGCCGTTCACGCCAGACATCCAGACATGGGCAGAGAATATCCGCAAGTTTCTTGGCAAGGCTCTTAATCAGCTAGACGCCAAGGATCAGTATAGCTCTGCCTCTGAGGATGGCATTATTCTGTGGGATCGTGAAAACAAGTATCCAGTTGTATCTAAGGACGGTGAATTTGTGCAGATCGTCTTAGAGGATGGTCAATACGCTGGCGCAGTCACAACAGACCAGACAGCGGCAGCTATAAACACAGCATACGCTTTAACATACACATCTAGCATTGCTGAGGGCGTAACAAATGGAACGCCTGCAAGTCGCATTGTGTTCGCTGAAGCTGGTCAATACATGATTAGCTTTTCAGCGCAAATTGCATCAACGTCTAGCAGCACAGTAAACTTCTGGTTTTGGCCTCGCATTAACGGAACTGACGTTACAGGATCAACAATGAAAAACGCGCTGCACCAAAACGGTTCGGTGCTGGTTGTGTCACGCTCTGCGATCTTTGATGTAAGTGCTGGCGATTATTTAGAGGCTATGTGGGCAGTAGACAGCACAAGCGGGTTTTTAGATGCCACGACTGCGACAGCATTCGCGCCTGCCGCGCCTGCGTCAACGATTGCAATTACGAGGTTGCATGGATGAATGCGCACGCAGACATAAATCCTCTAGAGCGCTGCAAGCCTTGGATCAAGAAAGCACTAAAGCGTTCTGGCAATCTAAACACTTGGGCAGAGGTATGCGGGGGCATACGTTCTGGCAAAATGCAGTTATGGCCTGCAGAGCGAGGATGCATTGTAACGGAAATCGTGGTATATCACGATAGAAACGCTTTGCATGTCTTTCTTGCGGGTGGTGAATTGGATGAAATTTTACAAATGACTGAAAGTGTGAAAGAATGGGCGAAATTGCAAGGCTGTTCATTTGCCACATTTGATGGTCGTTTTGGGTGGCAAAAACCTTTGGAGAAGATTGGCTGGAAGCCTCACTCTATAACAATGCATTTGGAGTTCTGACATGGGCAGTAGAAGCACCACAGAAAACAAGATACCAGCGTATATGGAAGAAGCTGGCAAATTAGCTGTTGAGGAAGCAAAAAAAATCAAAGAAATGGGCTACTTGCCTTACTTTGGCCCAGAGGTTGCAGCAATCAATCCATACGAGCAAGCTATGGCGCAGAACGTAGGCGGTATGGCATCGGCATTTGGTTTAGCAGCGCCTGCTGCAATGAGCATGTCTGGTGTGGATACAGCAACATCTGGCGGCATAACTGGATACACAACTGCACCAGCTTACTTTTCTGCACTTGAGCGTCTAAAAGAGACACGCCCAGATCAGTATGAGTTCTTTGCAAATCTAGGTCGGTTTGACCCGATTACTGGCGCGGCAAACCCTAATTATAACCCAAATCCCACAACCACCGGACCTACTCAGACAGTAGTTGGAACTGGCAGCAGCTCAGAGGGGTTCCCAGGCGTTGGTTATGCAAGTGTAGATGACAGCTTCTACGATCCAAATGAGTTTGATCCGCTTGGGCCAACTAACAGGGGTTACTCTATAGACATAGGCGATGTGTCTATACCCATTGGCCCACAACACGAAGGCGGCGAAGGTGGGGAGGGCGGAAAGTCTATCGTTTGCACAGAAATGTATCGTCAAACAAAGTTAGATGATTGGTCGGATGCAATGAAAACTTGGTATGTCTACCAGAAAAAGCATCTAACCCCATACCATGAGATCGGGTATCATGCAGTGTTTAAGCCATTTGTTTTGGGAATGAAGAAAAGCAAGCTGATTACAAAAGTTGGCGCTTATGCAGCCAAGAAGCGAACAAAGCACTTGAGGTATGTCTTAACTAAAGGCAAGTCAAAAAGTAGCTTTATTGGTAAAGTTATCTGCAGCATTTTAGAGCCGCAAATGTACCTTGCGGGTCGTGTGGTATCCGCGATTAAAGGAGGCTCATAATGGGCAAATCAGGATCACAACAAACAACAATGCCGCTAACAGGTCCGCAAACGCCACCCGCAGGCATGGGCTACGATGACACAGGTACACTGCGTCCACTAAGTGAAATCCGCAGATTTGGGCAACCAGCCCCAACAGGAGGCTCTGTTCCGCAGCCAGCCGCGCCAGCAATGGTGCAGCCGTCTGGCCCTAATGTTTTCAAGCAGGCTCAGCAGTACCAAACTCAGGCAGGCGATATATATGGTCGCTTGGGCAGCTTTAGCCCGACTGACATGCAGGCTGCGCAAATTGGTCCAGCGCAGACAATGCAGGGCGTTGGCGCAGTTCAGGCGGCGCAAGCTCCAGATCAAATTCAAGTAGGACAGTTAGCCAGCACAAATCTAGGTTCATATATGTCGCCATATACGCAGGAAGTTATTGAGCGTGGTCAGGCAGACATTGAGCGCCAACGTCAGCTTGCATCTGAAAACCTAGCGGCACAGGCGCAGCGTGCAGGTGCATTCGGCGGTTCACGCCAAGCTGTGCAAGAGGGTGTTCTTGCTGGCGAGGCTCTACGTCAAGCGGGCGCTCTATCCGCGCAACAGCGTCAGCAAGCGTTTGAAAGCGCATTGCAGTCTGGTCGCTTTGACATTGGTCAAACGCAAGCTGCACGCACAATGGCATCTCAGCAGCAATTCCAAGCATCGCAGCTTGGTCAGCAAGCGCGTGAGGCAGCAGCGGCGCGTGAGCAAGCGGCGCGTGCAGGTAACATGCAAGCAGCTAATCAGTTTGCTCAGCAGCAGGCTCAGCTTGAACAGGCAGCACGCCAAGCAAACTTCCAAGGTCAATTCCAAGCTGCAGGCATACAGCAAGCTGCAGCAGGTGGTCTTGGTGGGCTTGGCCAGCAGCTATTCGGTCAAGGCCAGCAGGTTCAGCAGCAGATTGGCCAACAGGCAGCATTCCAGCGCAGCTTGCAACAACGCTTACTCGACTTGCAGAAGCAGCAATTCGGTCAAGCAACTGGTGCGCCTCTGTCTGGCTTGGGTGCAATGTCTCAGATTATGGCACAAACACCGTATAGTACGACAAGCACAACTAGCACACCGTTTAACCCTGCATCCCTACTAATGTTGTTGTGATTTGATATGGATTATCGCCAGCTTGCATACCAAACAGCGCAGAAATACGGGATAGACCCAGATTTATTTGTGCTCCAAATACAAGCGGAAAGTGCGTTTCGCCCTGATGCAGTTAGTTCTGCTGGGGCGATTGGCCTTGGCCAGCTTATGCCCGCGACAGCGAAAGAGCTTGGCGTTGATCCAACCGATCCCGTGCAAAACTTAGAAGGTGCGGCGCGTTATATGAAGCAACAGCTAGATCGCTTTGGTGATCCAGCTTTAGCATTGGCGGCATACAACGCAGGTCCAAGTCGTGTCGCAAAAGCAAACGGCGTTCCAAACATTACAGAAACACAAAACTATGTCGCCAAGATACTTGGTGGAAAAGGTGGTGCAGCAATGGCTCAAGAACCTCAAAAACCTCAAGGTTTGCTAGGTGGCCTGCTTGGTGGGCAGGGCATAGGTGGCGCTCTGGGAATGAGCGATGACTTCCGCGATAAGCTAAAAATGGCAATTCTAGCTGGCACTGGTGATGCGCGTATGGACCCGCTTATTCGCGCTACGGCTGCGCGGATGGAGGAGCGCAGAGGTGAGGCTAAAGAGCAGCGTCAACGCAACAAAAGTCTTGAGTATCTAAAGCAGCGCGCAGATGCAGGTGATGTTCTAGCTAAGCAATATTACGAGGCTGCGTCTACTGGAGTGCTGCCTGTTGGCGCAGGTATTGCTGGATACTTAGAACAAATGACTAAGGTGCCTAAAGTTTCCGAAGCAGAGAAACAAATTAACCGCCTTATGGAGACAGGCGTTGATCGGCCCACAGCTATTGCAATACGGGACGGGCGATTAAAAATAAGCCGCAATCCAGTGACACAACGCGCAGAGCTTATCGACATGGCAACAGGCGGCATTGTTGGACAAGCCACAGAAGCTCTTGCGCAAGAAGTCGGTGCAGAAGAGGCTGCTCCTGCAGATGATAGATTTAAGGGTTTGCCAGTCGGTCAGGCTGGTGGCTTAGTTGGATGGGGCGCAGGTATAGTAAATACTGTGACAGACGCATTGGGCGCAGGTCAGCAGTTCCCCAACATTGGCGAGGCGCAAGCCGCTATGAAGGACTTATCAACAAGAACAGTGCTTATGCTTGATGCAGACTTTGCTGGAAAACCAACAAACTTTACGCGTGAAAAAGTGGAAGAGCTAACGGTCAAGCCGTCAGAAATAACTCAAGGCTCTGCGCAGTCATATCAGAAAACTGTAAATATGATTTCTGCTCTTGAAGAAGCTATGGCAGGAGCCAAGGCGGCAATAAATAATCCAAGTCAGTACAGCCCTCAAAAGGTGCGAGAGGCTGAAAGCAGTGTTTCGAAATTGCAGGATTTGCTTGACGACTACACTTCACTAAAAAATGCCTTTGAAAGCAAGGGCTTAGCATCACAGGGCGCGGTAAACGGGCAGCCTACTGTAGTGCAGACAGATCAAGATCGTGCGCTAATACAAAAATACAGTAACCCAAACTACATTCGGGACAACATGCTCCCATCACCTAATTAATAGGCTGAGATATGGTTGAATATACATACGAACAAGTCATGCAGGCGCTTAGAGCGGCAGATGCTGCAGGTGCGACTGAGGACGCGCGTAGGCTTGCTCAAATAGCTCAGTCAATGTCTCAGCCAAGCGCACCTGCAGAGCCACAGGGGCCAACCTTTAAATCCGTTATGGGGCAGATTAATAAGGAAATCGCAGAGGGCGCTGGCGGCCTTATTGACTTTATTAACCCGTTCGATGAGTACACTGGATCAGCCGTTGAGGGCTTAAAGTCAGCAATGCGTGCAGGCGGCATTGAAGTCGCTGAGAGAGAAGCGCAGGGTCGGGCTGAAAGGGCTGCTGCAGGTATAGGTCAGGCTGCGTCTGCAGTAATCCCAGTAGCAAAGGGCGCGCAATACCTACAGCAAGCTGGTGGGCTTATCGGTCAAGTCGCGCGTCAAGTTGCGCCATCACTTATGACAACAGGCGGCGTTGCTGCTGAACTTGCCGCAGGGGCAGGTGCAGGTGCAGCGCAAGCAGAAGCTGAACGTAGAGGTTACGGCGAAACAGCGCAACAAATCGCAGGCATTGCTGGCGGTATAGGTGTGGGCGTGGTGCCAGCGGCAACAAGAGCGGTTGGGCAGAATATTAGCCGTGCTGCAGACTATCTTCCCGTTCGTGCGCTAGGACGCGCTGCGGCTGCACAGGTTGCGCCATTTACAAAAGCTGGCGGTGATGTACTCGCTTCAACACGGTTCCAAGAGCTTTCTGGTGGCAAGCAGCGTGCTGGGGAAATCTCAGAGCGAATGGGCGAAGAAAGTTTGTTGGGGTTAAGTCCCGCGCAAATGAGTGGTGAAGAGGCCTTGATCCGCGCAGAGCGCAAGGCAATGCAAGATGATCCTTCCCTTGCTGCGCGCATTGAGGCGCAAAGAGTGCAATCAGAAGCTACAGCCATGAAGCTACTGGGGCAGGACGGTGAGGTTCAAATCGCGCAAGACTTCTTACAGAATAGAATTGCGTCTTTCGAGAATACGCTAAACAACTTTGTTAAGGCCGCGCAGGCTTCTGCGGAAAAGAAAGTTCTTGGCTCAGATATGAGTAACGAAGAGGCCAGCACAATCTTGGGCAATGAGTTGCGCAGAGCAAAGGAAGCTGCACGCAATCAAGAAAGAACATATTGGAGCAAGATACCCCAAGAGGTGAAGATTGAAGTTCCAGAGACATCAGCTTTAGTTTTAGGTCAGCCCAAGCAGCTAGGGGAATACTTCAAGGGTGATATACCCACTGAGGTAACTCGCTTTAGAAAGAAGTACGCCAAGAAAGACAAAATGATTAAAGTGAAGGATATTAACTCGCTTTATTCAAAGCTACGCGCTGTTCAGCGTGACGCTATGTCAGGCGCAAATCCAAACTCAAATCAGGCGAGACTTGCTGGTGAGGTTGCTGATGCAATCTTGCGTGACCTAGATGCGATACAGCCAGCAGATGAATTTGGTCTTGCGGTATTCAACGCGCGTTCGTTTAGTAAGCAACTGCACGACAAATTCAGCAAAGGCACTGTAGGAAGCTTGCTGCAGAAAAAGGCTGGCGGAGAATACAAAACGCCGATTGAGCTAACTCTTGATAAGAGCATCTACCAAGCTGGCATCAAGGGTGGATTGGCGCAGCGTGACATAGATGCAGCACTGACTGGTCTAGAGGGTCCAGTAGAAGCAAGAAATGTTACTGCAAACTACATCAGAAACAAGTTCAATGAGAGCGCATTTACTGATGGCAAGTTTAGCCTAGCAAGTGCTCAGCGCTTTATGAAAAGAAGCGAGCCTCTATTGAGCAAACTGCCAACATTGCGTAAAGAGATTGATGACGCAATCGCAGCGCAAAAACGCATCACCTCTGTTGAGAAGCGGGTTGCGCCCATATCTGAAGCGGTTGGACAAAGCACGACTGCAAGGTTTGCATCTGCCAACCCAGAACGCGCCTTGGATGCTGTCAGCGAAGCCGCAGACCCGCAAAAAGCAATGGCAGCGCTGGTTCAGTCTGCGAAAAAAGATCAAACTAGTGAAGCGCTAAGAGGCGTAAAGGCAGCAATGTCGAAGAAGATCATACAGAACTCATTGGAGAAACTTCAAACCCCTCGCGTTGAGGGCGGGCCAGACGTTGAGTTGCGCGGAACACGCCTAAGCCTAGTTCTGGATGATCCAGCATTTAGCAAAATGATAAGCGAAGTCTATTCTCCTGACGAAATCAACCGCATTCGCGTAATTTCTAATGAGCTTAAAAAGCTAGACATGTCTCGCACAAGAGGTGCGGTCACAGGGGGCTTAGACCCATTCAGACCCAACTCAATGCTATCGCTTGTTGCAAGGGTTGTGGGCGCAAGAGTGGGTGCGAGACTTGGCGGTGTTGGTATGGGTGGCGCACTTCAAACAGCGCAAATCGGCTCATCAAGAATGCAGCGCCTTGCAGAGCGCTTGACCAACGACAGAGCGCAGCAGATTATGATGAGGGCATTAGAGGATAAAGAGTTGTTCAGGACGTTGCTGTTAAACCCAACAAACCCTAAGAACTTTAAGAAAATAGAGCGTTCACTAGCGCCTTACTTAGTCGGCACTGCCGCAGCAACGCAGGAGCAATAACATGCAGCCACAAGCAAAAGACAGACGCGAGATTGAAGGTATCGTTCAAGACGCTATGGCGCAGGCTGTAGACTTTGTTGAGAGCGAAATCACAGATGAGCGCATCAAGGCTCAACGCTACTTTGACGGTCAAGTTGACATAGGTTACGAAGATGGGCGCAGCAGAGTTGTAGCGACTAAGGTGCGCGACACCATTCGCTCAGTCAAGCCAAGCATTATGCGCGTGTTCATGTCTACGTCTAAGCCTGTTGAGTTCCTACCAAAAGGCCCAGAGGATGTTGCTGCAGCAGAGCAAGCTACGCAATACATTCACTATGCATTCACCAAGAATGACGGGTATCGCGTGCTAAACGATGCGATCCACGATGCGCTGATTAAGAAAACAGGTATCGTCAAAGCGTACTATGAGAACAGCTACAAAGCTGAGATATTCACGTATGACAATCTGACAGACGAAGAATACACCTTGCTGGCCTCAGATGATGATGTGGAAATCCTTGAGCATGGCATGGAGATGTCTATGAGCATGGATGAGTTTGGCATGGAAGTAGCCTCGCCAATCCATTCGCTGAAGATCAGCAGACAAATACCTAACGGGCAGCTACGCCTAGAAAGCGTACCGCCTGAAGAGTTCTTCATTAACTCACAAGCGCGCAACATAGATGATGCGTATATCGTAGCGCACCGCACAGAGATGCGCGTGGGTGAGCTTGTAGAGATGGGGTATGACTTTGAGGAAGTGTACAAGCTAGATGGCTTATACGGCGCATCAGACATCTCTGAGGCTGAAACTATAGAGCGTCAGGGCTACTCACAAGATGACTACGAGGATCAAGAGGGCGATCCTGCGATGCGCTCTGTGGCAGTCACAGAAGCCTATATGAAGATTGACGTAGATGGCACAGGTGTACCCGTTCTGCATCGCTTTATCTGCGGCGGCACAAGCTACAAGCTGCTAGACATGGAGCCTTGGGATGAGGTGCCATTTGCAGTATTTGAGGTTGATCCAGAGCCACACACATTCTACGGACGTTCTCTTGCGGAAATCATCATTGATGACCAAGACGCAGCAACAGCAATTCTGCGTGGCGTGCTAGACAACGTAGCTATGACGAACAACCCTCGCATTGGTATTGTTGATGGTGCGGTTAATATTGACGATGTGCTAAACAATGAGATTGGCGCAATCGTGCGTATGCGTCAGGCAGGCGCTGTGCAGGAACTTAGTGTTCCATTTACTGCAGGCCAGACGCTAGGTGCGCTTACGTACATGGATCAGGTTGTAGAGAACAAAACTGGCGTATCTCGCGCGTCAATGGGGCTAGACCCAGATGCGATGCAGTCCACCACAAAGGCTGCAGTGCAAGCTACAATTCAATCACAGGCTGGTCAGATTGAGGTGATGGTGCGTAACCTTGCAGACGGTATGAAGCGCCTATTCGGCATCATGCTACGCGCAGCAATCAAGAACACAGACGAAGAGCAGCTTGTGAAAATGGGTGGGCAATTCGTGCAGGTTGATCCTCGCGTGTGGCGCTCAGACATGGACATTGGCATCAACGTGGGTCTAGGCACAGGCCGCGAAGAAGAGAAGATGATGGCGTTGCAGCAAGCGTTCCAAATCCAGCAGCAAATTTATACGCAGTATGGGCCATTTAACGGCATGGTGAGCTTGACGAACATACGCAATACGTTGTCTGATATGTTAGCTGCTGCTGGCATTCGCAACTCTGACAGATATTTTGCTCCAATCACGCCAGAGGTCGAGCAGCAGCTACTTCAAATGCAGCAACAGGCGCAGGCTCAGCAAGCCCAAGGCACTGACCCTAACCAAGCCTACTTACAAGCAGAGCAAATGAAAGCGCAAGCCAATATGCAGACAGATATGGCTAAACTGCAGCTTGAACAGCAAAAACTAGCTATGGAAGATGATCGCAAGCGTGACCAGATGGATCAGGACTTGCTGGTAGATGCAGCTAAGGTTTTGGGTCAGTATGGCACTCAAGTTGACGTAGCTGCGATTAGAGCAGCGCAACAAGCGGCTAGAGGATAATGGATAGCATTCGTTTACAGGCAGATGATGCAAGACGTTTAAAGAATGACACTGCGTTTCAGCAGTTTGTCCAAGATGTTCGTGATGTGCAGATCAGCATATTCACAAACACAACTGCTCAGGAGATTGAGCAGCGTGAAGAGGCGCACGCAATCATGCGCGCGTTAAACCAGATCGAAATGCAGCTTGACGCAGCAATAGCAGCAGAGCGCATGTTAGATCGCCATAAATGAGGAGTAGCACCGTGGAAGCGACTACACTAGATCAAGCAGTGGATAGCCTTTTGGCACCGCAGGAAAATTCTGAAGAAACAGTTGAAGCTACAGAAGAGCCAACTCAAGACGTTGAGAGCGATTTTGAAGATGACGCTGTGGATGAGGAAGTCATCGAAGCATCTGACGATGATGGTGAAGCCGAATACGAAGATGATGCAACTGAATATACTGACGAGGTAGAAGCCGTTGAGGATGACAGTGAAACTCTGTATGACATCACTATTGATGGTAAGCCAGAGCGCTGGACCCTTTCCCAACTAAAGCAGTCTGCTGCGGGTCAGGGCTATATTCAGCAAAAAATGCGTGAAAACGCTGAGCAATCTAAACAGATTGAAGCAGCAAAAGCGCAATTAGCTCAGCAGTTAAACGTGCTGAACACTTTAACCCAGCAAGCGCAGAATGGCGAACTTGCTCCACCTACACCGCCTTCAAAGGAACTTCTTGAGAGTGACCCGATTGGGTACATGCAAGAGAAGGAAGCCTACGAAACGGCAATGGGTGAGTATAACGTCAAGATGCAACAAGTGCAGCAACTGCAAGCACAGCGTGCGCAACAGTCGGAGCAACAAAAACAGTTGCACCGTCAGGAGCAAATGCAACTCTTGCAGCAACGTGTACCTGATTTCGCTGACCCTCAGAAATATGAGAAAGCGGCTCAGGATATGCTAAAAGGCGGTCAGGAATATTATGGGGTTCCGCAGGAAGCTCTAATGCAACTTACTGATGCTGTAGAGATTGAAATCCTGTATGACGCGATACGCTATCGCAGACTGCAGGCCAATCGCAAAAACGTAGACCAGAAAGCTAAGAAAGCTAAGCCTATGGTCAAAGCTGGTGCTAAACGTGTTGAGGACGGTCAAGCTGCAACTCGCAGAAAGCAGCAAGCAAAAGCTATGAAATCTGGGAATATCGCAGACATGGCAGATTTGCTTATCAATCCAAAACTTTAGTAAAGGAAAGTGAACTATGGCACAGCCAAGCAACACATTCGACAGCTACGATGCAGTCGGCATTCGTGAAGATTTGAGTGATGTAATCACCAATATCTCACCAGAAGAAACTCCATTCCACACGAAGTCTGCAAAGACCCGTGCGCGCAACACTTTGCATGAATGGCAAACAGACAGCCTACGCGCGTCTGCAGCAAATGCTCACATTGAAGGTGACGCAACAACTGCGGAAGCACGTTCAGCGACAACTCGCTTGGGCAACTACACACAAATCTTCAAAAACGCAGTTGTCGTTCCAGACACTGACGAAGGTTTGGACAAAGCAGGCCGTGCGCGTGAAATCGCGTACCAAACTCTAAAAATTGCCAAAGAGCAAAAATTGGACATCGAAAAAGCACTTTTCGACAACAATGCTCGTGCAGCGGGTAACTCCACAACTGCGCGTGAGCTTGCTGGTGCGCCTGCATGGTTGACATCAAACACAGACTTTGGTGCTAACGAAGGTGCAGACCCAACTGGTGACGGTACAGACGCTCGTACAGACGAAACAACAACATTGATCGCGTTCTCACAAGCACGCTTTGATGGTGTTATGCAGTCTATCTGGGAAAACGGTGGCAATCCTGACACTGTATACCTATCAGCATTCCAAATGAATGTTGCTTTAGGTTTCACAGGTAACAACAACCAGCGTTCATCAGTACAAGCTGGTGATGAGCGTGTCATCAAATCACTTGCAGTATACGTTACACCTTGGGGAACAATTGAGTTCATGCCAAGCCGTGAGAACCGTTCTCGTGACGTATTCATCATGCAGGATGATATGTGGGAAGTCGCAACATTGCGTCCAACCAAAAACGTTGCACTTGCAAAAACTGGCGACAACACAACTCGCCAAGTTGTTACAGA
>Ga0222718_10003597_pt1 | contig 13205 bp, 27 predicted proteins | sample C33_27DmetaG_FD_165045 | JGI IMG/M metagenome (GOLD analysis project Ga0222718, IMG submission 165045) | Estuarine water microbial communities from San Francisco Bay, California, United States - C33_27D | ecosystem: Environmental > Aquatic > Marine > Unclassified | place: USA: California... | reverse complement strand
TGCGACCAGAGTAATACTGAGGACCATACTCTTTTTCTTCTTTGATTTCAGTCACATAAGGAGCAAGTTGTTTACCAGTCCAACGCTCATTTGTCCAGATAGAGGAACAATCACCACCATCAATCAGCTCTGCTGCTTTCTCGCGGGAGTTGTAATGAGTATTAAGAATCCGACCAGTCCACTCAGGATAACCATCCCAGTGCTGATAGATGCTCAGAATGCTATCATCTTTGAGTTGAATACCAATGCGAGAGCGAGTTCCCATGTGTTTGAGTGATGCTTACAATACTAGGACAGTTTAAAGGCTACAGTTAGGATCAGACTAGAAAGTTTTTCTCATAATTAAGGAGATCTTTGGGTGCTGGTATGATGTTGTCACCATATTCAACAGCATCTTTCCACTGTGATCCAGTTTTTTTATAGAGTTTAATACCAAGGTGTTGATATTTAAGATCCGTTGGTACATAGACCTTGTAATCTGTACCATCATTGTCAGTGAGCATACTGAGTTGTTTGTTTTCACTCTTGGTCACGCAAATAGTCATGCGAGCAAGATTAAACAAATTTTCAAAAATGTCATAATCAGACAGATATATCTCAGAATTGTCCATAATCATGCGACAAATAAACTGAGGTGAGAGACAATGATCATGGGTGCGTTGTTCTGAGTTGTTCATTGCCTCTTCGCTAATCAATCCAGAATGATTATATCCAGAACTGAAAACCTGCTCATAAAACAAGCGGGTGATTGGTCGGAAAAAGTCAGGATCCCCCCAGTTATCAATGTTAGCATTTAGTGCATTGAAAGCAACCTGACAGTAAGCTTTCCAATTCTTTGAAGATTTCATGGTTGAATGGTGCTTACAATACTAGGACAGTTTAGAGGCTACAGTTGTCATTAGCGACGAATCTCACTGATGGCAGGCATCCCCTGATTGAAGACAACATCAACAACTGCCTGAACTTTGCGGGCAGTGCTGATACCAACAGAGTCATATGTAGGGACACAAACAAGACCAAAAGTCTTCTCTTTGCCACCCAGTCGAATAACACGACCGATGCTCTGACTGATACCAATGTAGTCCATGTTCCGCATAAAGATAACAGCTTCAAGACCACTCACATTGATACCCTCAGAGAGAATACTGTGATGGATGACTACAAACTTCTTGGTAGCATCTTTGCCCCAAGTGTTCAGAGTGTTGAAGAACTCTTCGCGGTTGACTTTCTTGCCGTCGATGATTGCACCAGTCTTAGATGTGATTGTCATCCAAGAATAACCGCGATCAGCAAGTTGAGAGCAGAAGTCAGATTGAGAAAGAAGACCAACAATCTGTTTTGTAGTGCGAGCACAAATCAAAGTTTTGCTGATGCCATTCTCATCAATAGTTTCCAACAGGTTGTCAGCATCCTCTGCAAATACAACCTTGCGACCTTTCACCATTGGCAGTTGCTTGACAACAACTTTAGGAGGAAGAATGTAACCACCTTCAACCAACTCAGGAGCAGGAACATTGACAAGAACCTGACCATAAACAGACCAATTCATGCCTGGTTTCTTAGGCGTCAAAGAATGTTTAGGAGTGGCAGTATAACAATAAGAACGATCTGCGTTCTCCAGAAAGAACTCAGTGGCGGGGAAGAAGTTCTTCTTTACACTGTTGTGTGCCTCATCAAAGTAAATAGTATTCACTTCAATATCTGCATCAACAATACGCTGAAGAGAATTGTAAGAGGTGAAGATAACTACATTTTCACCAGCTGTGCGAGCAGTGTTAGCAAACATGTGAATCTTGTCTGCTTTGGTGCTGCTGTAGTGGTGAGTTTCTCCACTATGAACATGCATAATGTGAGTGTTGGCAGTGTCAATAACCTCCAAGAACTCAGAGCACAGTTGCTCTGCCAACAAAATGCGGGGAGCAACAACAACAGTGGTGGTGCCGTTAGTGATAGAATCGTGACGACGCTGAGTGTCAAGAATCATGGTAAGAGTTTTGCCACCACCAGTGGGAACAATCACCTGACCTTTGTTGTAATTTTGCAGACGGTCAATGATGCGCTGCTGGTGAGGGCGAAGGGTGATGGTCAAAGTGTCGTATTTCTCTCGATGAAGCCAATATACAAAAAAACACCACCCCAGTCAAGGGGTAGTGTGCAGTTCAAAGATTGTCACATCAATAATCTAGAGTGTCAAATTCTTCAACATAGCAATCAACATTCTCGCCAGGTTCAAGATTAAACAACTTTTCCCAATCAATTTGTCGTGCATCAAAGTCCTGGAAAACTTCCATGTCCAGAGTAATGCGAACTTTTTGCTTTTGTGCGGCGAGATAAGAAACCATGATGCTTTGATTGAAGTGACTTGAGTATATTAGTCGATATAAACTACAGCGTCAATGGGGCTTGTGCCAGTTTATTTAGAAGTCTTTTACTAAAATTTTGAAATCCTTACATCCTTGAGATTGCATAACTTTTTCCCAAAAAATAGCATCTTCAATCTTTAAGAATGTTGCTTTGTGGTTTGCATAACCCTTTTTCTTCGGTTTTTGATAGTTCACTTGGTACATTGTTCCAATGACGAATAGCGTTTGCAATAATAAATCCGTTAGTTGTTACTAACTGAATCATGATAAGTGTACGAATAGCAGCAATTACATCTGCCTCTTTGTTGCTTCTACCCTCTTTTTGACCTAGAGCATAAGCCCATAGTCTCCACACACTTTTACTCTTACTCACTACTTACTTTTCTAAAACAAACTGAATTAAATCGACCAGATTTATTTAATACAGAAACTTTTGTATGTTGTGAGTGTACTTCTACATCACTAACGATATATTCACGACCAATAATTAAAAAAGATTGGGAAGGGTCATCATTACCACCCCAATTAACTTGTTCTTTGCTGCATCCAATATATTCAACAACATCGCCAATTTTTATGTCAATCATTTTTAATTAAACTCCATGAACCATCTTTATTATCAATCCACTCCAAAATATCACCTTCTTTCCATCCAAGTTCTTCCATCATCTCATCAGGAAATGTGAGAACTCCATCATCATCAATTTTTAGTGTTGTTCTCATCGCGAACAATAACAAACTACAGAGTTATCATACTGCTTTTGGCAAATGGATGCAACATTCGGTTGTGGTTTGAATAGATTAAGGAATCCAACAATCACGATAACTATTTGTGAAAAGACAACATAAAGAAACAATTTATCTTTCATTTTAAGTAAGAATTGTTTTACTTGAAGCCTTTGTTGCTATCTAATACTTCAACAGAATCTAAAAACATAGAATCTGTCTGAAACCATGCTAATCTAAGTGCCTCATAATCATCAAATACAACTGACTTACCATTAGTTAAACACAGTTTATATTTGTGCCTGTTATACAACTTAGAGCAAGATTCTGTGAAGTATTGTGGATCACTGGGGTCAATACACTGATTCATGGGTCAATCGGTCGATATTCTTGTGACTTATATGTTTCTGTTAGATTTTCATCATGAATAGAATTTCTACTTTTCACATATTCTAATTCATGCCAATACCATCTTTGACAAACAACTAAAATATGAGTTTTTTTATGTAACGGAGAATCTTTGACATTTTGCTCACACTTTGGTTTTGTGCCAACTTCAATGCTAATTGATTGATCGCACACAAAATAGACCCAACCCTCATCAATGTGACCATTATGGTGCCACTTCACATAATCATTGATCTTGGGTGTGTAAGTCATGCAAATGCTGCCTCCAATGGATTGAGATTTAGTTGCATAGCTGTGTATGGACGAGTATTATCTATGTCTACTTGATCACCTTGCTTGGTTGAGTTAATAGGGGCGAAATAGCATTGCTTTTTGGTGTTGTAGAATCCCCAAATGCATTTGACAGGAGCACCATCGTTGAACACATATTGATGATGATCGCAAATCCAAATAGATATGACATTCCGCTTATGTTCTTGAACTTCATAAGAATAACCTTTAGGAGGTTGGTGTGGAAAATCATGGGGCAATTCCAACTGGTTCATCATCAATACAAAGAGACAAATAATCAGGATACATTGTGGAAACAATATACTGTGCTAGTGCTTGTGTAGGTGCAACAATATAAACATCTACACTATAAAAAAGTATATCATCTCCTGGTGTATCTTGCATGGGAAGTTCAATATTAACTTTCCATACATTACCATTCTTGAGATGTTGTTCCCAAGAGACAATCATATCAGGTTTCATCATGTAGTGAACTCCTCAACAATACCCGACTCATGTTCTTCTGCCAATGCATATACACGGGCATTTTGAATGTTGTGCCGAAGTTGTGGATAATGCTCTACATTGAACTCTTGGTCTCTTTGTGTAATCAAGTCGAAGCATTCATTGTCACTTTCGGCAATCACATTCCATAATCCACCATATTCGGATTGGGGGAATGGAATGAAATGTTCAACAAGGTAAAAAAACTTTTGCATCGGTGGGGGTGAATTACTCTGACAGTTTAATCAGTTTTGTCTGGAATGTCAATCTCATCATAGGAGTTCCAGAAGTCCTCCCAATCAGCTTCTGTTGCTTTGCTTATGTTTTTTGATGAAGTTTCTTGCTGCTTGTTCGTTTCGACATACTTTGAGTTGTTGTCCATTGTGAATCACCATGAGTTTGGTTGTGCTACCTGCCATTGGTATGGCAGCATATAGTTTTGGATCCTCCCAACTTTTACCAACTAAAAACCCATCTGTGATGGGCTTTGGATTAAGAATACGACTTTGTGGTGGTTGTTTCATCTGGTTATTGGGTACAATCTCCCCTGGTTCTTCTTACTGCAAAAAGAAACAAATCAATCTCACTTTGATTACAGGACTTCTTACTTTCGTTTTCCATTCTTGGTTGAGTGTTGATAATTGTTGGGGGAACAACAACTGGAGAAGAAGAACTGCCACCATAATAATTTGGTGGATAATAACTTTGCTGTGCCATCAGTGGCACGGGAGTTAGAATCAAAGTAGCAATAGCAAAAAGGGGTTTCATAATGAATTGAAGGTTAGAGACCAACTATAGGAAAAATTAAAAGGATTGTCAACAGTCCGCCTTAGAAACTGCTACACCACCCACAACTCCAAGAGGAATTGACCAGGCATAAGCATCTTTCTTTGAAACTAATGCCGCAATACCACCACCCATCAATCCACCAAGAATGTTTCGGTTACGGCTACACCGCCTCTGAGGTTGTTGAGAGTGTGATGTTGGTGGATGATATGATGGACGATAGCCAACACCATTACATGGAACTTGCTTTCTATGTTTTCTTACTCTACCTGGGCGATATGCTCCAGTGTTTGTATAATATCCAGGAATATATTCTTCCTCAACAATATATCGCTTGCAGTCGTCAAAAACATTTACCTGCTGAGCATTAGCAGGCAAATGAATCATGAATGGAACTAAAAGTAGAGCAAGTTTTTTCATTTGAATGTAGCAGTAACTCCGATTACTTTAGCATTGGGATTGCGAGCAAGAGCAACTTCTCTTGCTTCTTGATAGTCTCTGGCATAGACTTCTTCAGTGAAGACTTTACCAGCAACATAAAGTTTGACTTCACACTTCATTTTTCTTTGATTGCAAAATAAATCAAAATGCAACAAATAAGAGAAATTGGAATAGCAAACATCCAATACTCAATAAAAACCCAAATAATAAATCCAATGAGTGCAAGAGCACCCCATCCACTAACATTGTCAAAATTAAATTCAGATCTTGAGGGGGATTGGTAGTTATCTCGACCACCAACAGGAGATGGTGCAACATTGGTTACTTTTCCAGCATAACGATTTTGTGCTGCATCCATTACATCGTCGTGAGACCAACCATCAGGAAATTCTTCCTCAATAATTTTGTTGGGTTGAACCCAGATGTCCCAAAGCATAACATGTTGTTTGACTTGAAGCTAATATAAAACCCCTTACGATGTTTCGCAAGGGGTCTTGTGTCAGTTCTCTGATTGTCTCAGTTGCTGAACTAGATATTCTGCAAATTCTTCCATTTTTTCAGGATGAATTGCTCTAATGCCTGCTTGCTCTACAGCAATTTTCATAGATTCAATGTGTTGATTTTGAATTTTATGTTCTTTGGGCAGAGTCATTGAGCAATCTCCTGAATGTAGTAACATGATAACATGTCATTTTACAAATAGTTAGGAACTTAACAATTTCTTTGGGATTGCTTAACTGTTCTTATTGAATTTTTTGCGACACTTTTTAACTTCCTTAAGTTCATCTTTAATCATCTGATATGCATCTTCAGGAGAAATTCTCCGTGACATTTCCATAGCAGTGATAATTTCAACTCTAGTTCCAAAGTGCTTTAAAGCTTCCTCAAAACAGTTTAGCTCCTCATACATCAGTAAAGATTCTCCTCTTGATCAGTTTCGATGACCAAATCTGAAGTAGGATAAGCAACACAAGTGAGCACGAATCCCTCTCCAATTTGGTCATCATCCAAGAAAGATTGATCAGACTGGTCTACAGTACCACTCACAATTTTACCAGCACAGGATGAGCAAGCACCAGCACGGCAAGAGTAGTTAAGGTCAACACCTGCCTCTTCAGCTGCATCCAAAATGTATTGATCGTCTTCAACTTGAATTACATTTTCAGTGCCATCAGCGTTGCGAAGGGTAACAGAATAGGTCATTTGTCTCCTAAAGAATAGTTTTGTAACGCATTGTTGCGTTCTGAGATATTATATATCACGGGATGAATGCTGTCAATTTTTGCCTCCATTCTGTTTTCACATTCATATAAAGCATTAGTTAGCTCTATATTTTCACCCTCAAGTTTTTCGACTCGCTCCTGTAACTCCAAAATTTTATTGGCAAATACAAAAACATTTCCATCCTCAAGGTCAATCTTTTCGGATGGTGCAAAAAACCTGCGGATTAAGTTCAACATCTGGAGACAAATAAACTTTACTATCTATGGTAGTTCGGTAATTTCAACAGGCATAGTTTGTTTATTATTTGTAATAGTTTCGTGAAGTTTTTTCACTGCTGCTACTACTTCGGGAGTTTCTTCCCATTCAAAAGTATCACCAGACTTGGTAATATATTGGCGTGTCGTCATAGTTTGCCTCCTACTACACCAGAGTTTACCACACGGCTATAAAGATGTAAAGTACCTTCTTGCTCGCATTTAAGATACCAGCGTGTCATCTTCAATACCTCTTCTTTATTCACAGCAAATAAAAAATCTTTACCAGTATCCTTACGAATACTTTTCCACATAAATCGAGTTGGTTCAACCCAAAAAGCATTATCAATCAGTTCTGCCTCTGGGCTTAGTTTTGGACTTTTTGATTCCTGTTGCTCCAGTTCCTTTGAGTCGTTTTGCATAGTCGTTTCGGTAGTCTTCATAAGGAAAGTAGGCATTGTGTTGAAGTTTTTTCTTTCCCTCCTTTATATACCATTCCAAAGCAAAAGGAAATGTTTCATGAAATGGTTTTGTTGGATAGGAAGATTCAATCCTTTTGTTTAGCATTTAGAAGTGATAGTTGACGCTCAAGTTCATACTTTACAGTAGACAAATGTCCGTAAATGTATGCTCTCCACTCATTGTCTTTCATGAGTTCAACAACATTATTGATTTGTGTGAGAGCAAGAATCAATCGTTCTTGCTCAGTCGTCACATGCTTCGGAGATTTGAATAACATCAGCGAATAACTTCCCAGTTATCATCGGCAGTTTCGTTCATCCAGAAGTGGTACTTACCAGAGATAGATGCAAGAAACACCTGACCATCTTTACGCTGTTCAACACGACAGGAGTGCAAGTAATCCATCTGATTAGCAAAACGATTTTTTGCTTTCTTGGATTTGGGTTGAACGCAAATGAACTCTGTTTTCATGATGTTTGTCTGTAACTTGGCTAGTATAGGGCAAAAGAAAGGGGTCTTGCGACCCTTTGTGACAGTATCAGAGTTGGTTCAGAGGAATCAGACGCTTCAGAGAACGAAGTTCTTTATGCTTCTCATCATCAGCAAACTGAGGAATTACACCAATGATAGTGAAAGGACGATCAGTAGGAAGAGCGATCTGAAGTTGTCACAGTGTCCTCAATCAACCTATCACCCAGAACCTTGACCATCAGATTCAGTGTTCTTTGATGTGGTCGCTGCTTCCATCCATACCATGGTGTTTTCTTACCAGGATAGGGAGGCTCTTGATTGACTGAATAGTATTGATCCGCAGTAATATCAAATACTTCGTGGGTATTCTTATCTCTCAACCACCAATGTGCTTCATCATGATAATCAATCGCACTCATTTGTTCTAGCACATCAGTATTCATAAGATAATATAATGCTTGAGAAGAATGATAGCAGTGTCCAAACATTGGATTGCCTGCATTTTCTTCTCTATACTTTTTTGATACCATATCTGGTGTGAGATTCTCTGCAATCATATACATCACCAAATCAATATCTTTATACTCAAAAGGTCTAAACTTTAGAGTTCGTGTCTCAAATATTTCTTTGTCTTTATAACGATGTCTTTCAACGATTTTCATAAGATACTAAAAGAATTATTTAGCCATGTTCTCCCGAACCCGGACAAGCCAGATTCTACTCAATTATTAACAACTTGTCAAACGATTAGAAAAGAACTTTACTTCTTCAATACCCATATACTCATTAAAGAGTTTCTTTTCCATTTCATATGCTTCAACTTCCCAAGGTTGGTCTGAATAGTCCGTATCAGAGTGGTCTATGCCCTTCCAGAAGCGTTTAGAACCTTTATCCTTAAGATTCCCCTTGACATGCTGATAAACATGCCAGAGTTCGTGTAGAAGCGTGCTGATGTAATCTTCTACATCTAAACGATTGTGTAACTCAATCTCAAAATCTCTAGGACGCCAATCACAATTAAGTACAGTACACCATCCATGAACACCTTCACGAAGTAATCCACGATGATTTACGATGATGTCAATCTTATGGCGTGGTAGATACTTTTCAATAAACCAGAAGACAACATCTTCACATCGACGCTGACTATAGTTGTAACCAGTAGTTTCAAGAAAGAGCATTGATAGCAGCAGCAGTTACACGGGTTCCCCAATTCATCATCCAAAAGAATGATGCAATGAAGATAAGTTTGTGTGTGGTGGTCATCACCTTGATTTATCTGAAGCCAATATAAAACCCCCAGTGGTGTTCTGGGGGTAAAGGTGGACAGTTTGTCAAGTGGTTATTATTCAGCAGGTTCTTCTGGTGTTTCCCATGAAGTATAGTCAGAACTTCTAATGTAATCAGCAAGTGCATCTGTATCTGCTGTTGCATTGATTGCAGTTTCTTTTGTATTGCAAAAAGTACGAATCTCCGCACGACGAGTAGCAACATCATCAGGAATATCAATAGATGCTTCTGCTTTTCTTACAACATACCAATCGGTTTCTGCTAAAAGTTTTCCTGCAGTATCTTTGGTTTGACTTACCCACAGTGTTTTCAATTTTGTATGATCTTTAGGATTATTTGGTCCCCAATAAAATTTTTGATCATACACGGCAGATGGTTCATCAGCAACTTCTGTGATACCAATTGCTTCTTTTTCTGCTAAGGTCGTTAACCTCAACCAGTTTGCTGGATATTGGATTCCATCATGCGTAAATGCACGATCATATTTAAGTCTTTGACCGTCTAAAAATAGTGCCATGGAATTTATAAAACCAATATATCTTAATTATGGATTATTTAGTTGATTAATTAATTAACGAGCGCGAGCCGTTTTGAATGGGTTTTCGGCGAAACAGGCGTAGATAAATGTGCCGCCAGAAGCATTTATTCGGGTTGTGCTAGCACGAAGTTTGAAACCATTGCTTGTAAAATCAAGTGCATCTGTATCGGTTTCACTAGAACTGAGATCTGGGTACAAAGTGGCGCTAAGTACATTGTAGGCATCGCGTGTTGAATCATAAATCAACCAGTTAGTGCCGCCAGTGCTTGAGTATTTAATCATCACCCACCTCGGGCGCATTCCCGTGAACACAAACGGACCATCCGCGCTGCCGTTGCCGGTGTAGCTGCCGAAGGCGCTATAGCCCTCTACTGGGGCAAACGAATACATTACATGAGCGGTAGTTCCTAGAGATGCACCAGATGAATAAACAACACTTGACGAGGGGTCAGTGTTTTGCCAAATTGTAGTGTTTGATGCAAAAGAGCTTGTATCCTGTAGACGAAGAAATCCTCCTGGACCTGCGCTTCTATGATAAACAAACCAAGTTGAAGGGTCTTGTGTACGGGATTTAACTATTACAAGACTAGGTGCAGCGTTTAAGCCATGCCCAACCGTAAAGTTACCCGAGCTAGGAGTAAAGGTTGCGATCGAGAACCCCGCACTGGGATTGGCGCGGACACCTGTTGGCGTAATGCTGCCAGCAGTGTTGTTGGTGTCCGTTGTTGTTCCAGCGTCCCAAGCCCAGGCGACGTAAGTTTGAGGAGCGTCGTTACCATCTGTACTGCTACCAAGTGTAAAACCGTCAGAAGTAAATGCAGTTAAAGTAGTGCTTCCTGTATCTTCTTGAGAAGTATCATTGGAAATGAGCCTTTTTCCAGCCCCTCTAACTGTGTCAAACAGCAAGTTATTTGGAGATTCTGTGATACTGCCAGATACTGCTTGACGACCTTTACGCCAAACAAGATCAGGAGCAAAGTTATAACCTGAAATGGTCAGTGTAGCTTCAGTTCCAGTGTATAGCTTGACATCCATCGCCGTCGAACCATCGGCAATCGTTGGATCGTCTAGGTTTGCAGTACACAATGCCTTGTAGCCGCTTGGTGCGCCGCTGTAGGCGAAGGCGCGTTGACCGAAGTTGAAATTGCAGCTCAAGCTGGTGCCGTAACTAATAAAAAAGGGAACAACGGTTTTGCTGGCAAGTGGTGAGCCTGAAATATCGATAGAGCCTAAAGCCACCCCATTTTTGTAGAACTCAGCGGTATTTCCATCAAGATCAAGGGCAATTGCAATAGTATCCCCCTCGACCAATGCTGTGGAGTAACTTTGTGCCGTATTAGTGTCCAGCTGATAAGAACCGTAACGTGTGAAAAAGAGCATACCCTTGGCCTGCTCCGTTGAGTCGAGTTGAATATTTGTCACTTCTAAAAACACATCACTAGCGCAGACGCCGAAATATATTCTGTCGGGGTTTACTCCGCTTACATTTGCTTCAAAAAAGTATTTACCAGAAGTGACTCCTATGCTGCCTTTAATGCCTGACCAACCATTGGCTGAATTGGTTTTGGTTAAATTTCCGTTAGACAGAACAGCAAGACTATGCTTGTCAAGTGGATTTAATGTTGCATAATTGCCGCTTACTTCACCACCAGCACCTGTATCAGTCTGCGTGCCGTCGGTTGGGGAGTCGAACGAACTGTCGCTTGTGTTGTCCAGACTCCCGTTGACAAGAACGGTTCCATTAACTTCAATTGCGTAAAGCCTATTTCTGCGATTGTTTCCTGAAGTGGTAGAAATTTCTAGGTATCTTGGCGACCCCAGAATTGTAAGACTATGCCAACCAATAACCCCAAAAGTGCCACTTGTGCCGCTGATTGGAGTTTTGCTGCTGTCTAAAAGCTGATAATCATAATTTACATATCCTGCTTGAAATCCGCCATAAACGCGCAATGAAGTGATAGTTGGATAATCTCTTAAATCAAATCTTGCTCGAAGAACATTCCCAGTAGTGAGCTGATCACCGACCCAGTAAACTTCATTGCTTGCTGTATTCCCATCATGAACACGCTGCATCCCAGTTGTACTGGTGTCATAATCTATATCTGCGTCTGTTGGGAGAAAATCAATCCAGTACGGATCGCCTCCGTTAGGAATTACTCCGTTAACTGCAACTTCCGAGGTGCCAGCATAATAACCTCCGCCCAGTGAAAGATTGTTAACAGTCCAATCATTTCCATTTCCGCTGCTATCCGTTCCAAACGCAGAAGCAGAACTGTTATCGCTGAAATCTAGGTGGAAACCATTAAAGCCATACGTTCCAGAGTATTCAATCGGTTGCCACACACCGTTATCGTCAAACTCACCGAAGTCAGTCGGAGCAAGCGCTTGGCCGTCGATGAAGTGAACGTCGGCTAGGTAGCCGTCGAGATAGACAGAAGTATCTAAATCCCCAATTAGATGTGGAGATGTTGTGTTGATATACAACAAAGCATTCTGGCTAGGTGTTGTACTAAACGTTAAGGTCTGCTGAACACCATTGACGTAAATCTTGATGCGGTCACTGCCCGTTGCTTGTGTTGTGTCTACTGCAAATACAATGTGATACCACGCGGAGCAATCCCTGAAAACCGCGTCTGTATAAACTTGGGCTTGAGTTGTACCAGAAACTTTATCAAATAATCCTAGTTGATCGGAACTATTGAAGTTAAAATAGTCTCTGTTGTTGGAATCTGTATAAGCACCCATTAATGCATAAGTGCCTCCAAGGTTTCCTCTTTTCACCCACCCCGCCCAGGTCCACGTCTTGCGATTGGGATCACTATCAAGTATTTCTGAAACATGACCAACCTCATTTGCTGAATCAGTAGTCCAAGAGCCAGTCCTTGCATGGTTCCAAGTTTGGAGGTCTGTCCAACTGGAGTTATCGTTACTACCCTGCAACTTCATATATCTGTTAGCAGTATTACCTGCTAACCCATAATTATTGACCCCCCAGACTTTGACGCCATAAATGGTTTTTGTATTTCCTGAACCCCAATCTTTTGAGATGAAGAATCCTGCAGAACCAACACCGGCATCTTTTCTTACACCTTGAGAGTAATCTGAACCACCTCTTGTTCCATTAAATGCTGTCCAACCAGCTAATCCTTGAGTGGCATTTGTTGCAACTGTTCCGTTTGAATTATTAGTGTCAGAGGCATCAATTTTGCTATCATTAATATCATAGAATTCAATCTCACTAACTGATCCACCATTCGCATCACCTTCAAAAAGAATTCTGTGATAACGATATGCAGTGCTGGTGTCAATTGAGGTATCAGCGTATTTGTTGGGATCTTCCGGCGTACGGCTTAGATAAGCACTGTCATCATCGTTAAACCGCAAGCTGCGTTCAATAGTGTATTCATCGGTGCCGGATCCAGAAGCACCAATAAGCGGATTATTATGAAATAAACTCATGAGTATGCA
>Ga0222718_10003596_pt1 | contig 13205 bp, 9 predicted proteins | sample C33_27DmetaG_FD_165045 | JGI IMG/M metagenome (GOLD analysis project Ga0222718, IMG submission 165045) | Estuarine water microbial communities from San Francisco Bay, California, United States - C33_27D | ecosystem: Environmental > Aquatic > Marine > Unclassified | place: USA: California... | reverse complement strand
CTGATTTTCCCGCTCTTCCTGTTCTACCTATTCTATGAATGTAGTCTTTTGCCACGCTTGGAAGATCAAAATTTACTACCTGGTTCATATTTTTTATATCTATTCCTCTAGCTGCAACATCAGTTGCCACCAATATTTGAATATGATTTTTTTTAAACTTATTTAAGGCTTTTGTTCTATAGTTTTGTGTTTTGTTACTATGAATTGCAACTGCTGTAATTTTAGCATTGATAAGTTTTTTGGTGAGTCTATTTGCTCCATGTTTTGTTCTAGTAAACACAAGCGCTTGATTCCATTTTTCATTTTTTATCAAATGAATGAGTAGCTTTGCTTTGTTGCTTGCATCAACAGGATGACAATAATGTTCGATATTTTTTCCGGTTTCATTGTCTTTCGCTACTGATATCTCAATAGGATCATTTGAAAACTGTTTGACCAGCGATCTGAATGGATCTGAAAATGTAGCTGTAAACATTAAATTTTGTCTTTTTTTCGGAAGATATTTGTCAATTTTCTTTATATCATTAATGAAACCCATGTCTAGCATCTGGTCTGCTTCATCCAACACTAAAATTTTTATTTTACTAAAATTAATTGCTTTCTGATGATATAGATCCAATAGTCTACCTGGAGTAGCTACCATAATATCTACGCCATTATTAATAGCTTGTTTTTGATTAACATCAGAAACGCCTCCATATATTGCAATGGATTTTAAAGATAAGTGCTTGCCATAAGATTTGATATTATCATGTACCTGAGATGCTAATTCTCTGGTTGGCGTAACAATTAACGCATTTAATTCATGATGATTTTTATTTTCTTGATTGTTGGATAAAATTTCTAAAATTGGAAGAGTAAAGCATGCTGTTTTTCCTGTACCCGTTTGTGCTGCGGCCATTACATCTTTATTTTTAAGAATTGATGATATTGCCAATTGTTGAATGGGAGTTGGCTCTTTATATCCTTTTTGCTGAAGCGCCTTAAGAATAGGTTCTTTCAAACCAATATTTTTGAAGGACATAATTATTTTACTACCATTTGATGTGCAATATACAACAAAGCCTAAACTATCATAGGCTTTATTTTTTTACTACATTATAACGCATTACTTGCTCATGAGCTTCATTACAACAAAAATTGCAATTCCAACACCAAACCCTACGGCATAGTCTACAGCAACAGCAATTCCGCTACCTACTCCAACTGCAATTCCTATAATAGCACCTAGTGACATTTTTTTCATTTTATTTTTTTATTCCTTTTATGTGTTTTATAAAAAAATATAGTCATTATTGTATAAAAAAAATTTCTTTTGTCATTACTATTTATATTTTGTTATGAAATTCAAAGAAAACAAAAAAATGTTTATCAACTTTTTAAAACAGACTAATGCTCTTCGGAAAGTATTTATTTTCATTGTCTGTTGTTTATACCCATTATTTGCTATGATTTGCCTAATTGGTTTTTTTATTTTCAAAGACTATAAATAGTCCTCATTGTTTGTCGTCTGTATTGACTTATATCGTGAAAGTGGGCGATACTGGATTCGAACCAGTGATCCTCTGCGTGTCAAGCAGAGTTTATTCCGACGATAAACGCCCTATTTTGGTATATTTTATACCCGTTTTACACCTTACCATTCTTGATTACCTTCACTATCGGTTTTGACAAGATACATGTCGCTGTCTCCACTTCCAAAACTACGAGTACTTCCTGCAAGAAGATACCCTCCATCCGATGTTTGAATGACTGAATAAGCAGCATCATCACTACCTCCTCCATAGGTTTGAGACCATTCCTCGGTTCCATTAGCATCAGTTTTGACAAGATACATGTCGCTGTCTCTATTTCCAAAACTTTCAGTCTGCCCTCCAATAAGATACCCTCCATCGGAGGTTTGAATAACAGAGTTTGCTAATTCAAAATTTTCTCCGCCAAAAGTCTGGGACCATTCCTCGGTTCCACTAGCATCCGTTTTGACGAGGTGCATATCATACTCTCCATTTCCAAAACTATTAGTAACTCCTCCAAGCAGATAGCCTCCATCGGAGGTTTGAAGGATTGAGTATGCATAATGATTAGCTGTTCCGCCAAACGTCTTGAACCATTCCTCGGTTCCATTAGCATCCGTTTTAACAAGATACATGTCATTGTTTCCATTTCCAAAACTTTCAGTCCTCCCTCCTAGAAGATACCCTCCATCGGAGGTTTGAATAACTGAGTATGCACTATCGTTATTTTCTCCGCCAAAAGTCTTAGACCACTCTTCATTTCCACTAGCATCGGTTTTAACGAGATACATGTCAGAGGATCCATTTCCAAAACTTTCAGTCTGCCCTCCAATAAGATAGCCTCCATCCGAAGTTTGGAAGATTGAGTATGCATAATCATAAGCTGTTCCGCCAAACGTCTTGAACCATTCCTCGGTTCCATTAGCATCCGTTTTGACGAGATACATGTCAGAGGATCCATTTCCAAAACTACGAGTACTTCCTGCAAGAAGATACCCTCCATCCAAGGCTTGAATAACAGAGGTTGCTACATCATTATTTTCTCCGCCAAAAGTCTGGGACCATTCCTCGGTTCCACTAGCATCCGTTTTAACAAGGTATATGTCATAGCCTCCATCTCCAAAACTTTCAGTCTGCCCTCCAATAAGATACCCTCCATCGGAGGTTTGAATAACAGAGTTTGCTAATTCAAAATTTTCTCCCCCAAAGGTTTTGACGCTTACAATATTTATTTCAACGGTTTTTTCCTCGCTAGTATCAGTTCCATCACTTGCCTGATATGTAAAGGTATCAGTACCATTGAAATTGGAATTTGGAACATACCAAGCCTTAATCAGTCCAGCTGAATTTTCAAGCTGATCGCCGACTGTTAACATTGTAGTATCAGGTGTATTGTCATCTCCATTCCACTTATAAAGATTACCATTAGCAGGCAAACTTACTATACTACCAGTGACTTCGCCTTGAGCAATCTCATTATCAATGTCAATGATATTCACACCATCTTCAAAATGAATTAATAAACTAGTATCCTCATATGTTGTAGCAGATATATCTGTGGTAACTGGAGCATCATTTACTGGAACAAAAGTAATTGTTGCAGTTCCAACATTATTACTATCTAATTCTCCATCATTAGATTTATATGTAAAAGAATCGGTTCCATAAAAATTGTTATTTGGTGTATATAAAATATTTAATTCTGAAGATGATGATTTATCATTTAGCAAATCTCCAATTGAAATAGTACTTCCATCAATAGATAAATTGCCATTTGATGGTTGACTAACTAAAATAAAATCAAGGGTTTGACCTGAGTAAGGATTATTGTCAACATCTATACCAGTAAATCCACCTGTATTTTCTCCTATCATTCCTTCTTCAAATAAAAAGTTATGAGCTGTATCTTCATAAATTGAATCTACAGTAATATCAAGTGCTTGAGGAGGATCATTTACTCCAGCAATATTTACAGTAATTGTTCCAGTGTTGCTTTCCTCTGTACCATCTGATACAGTATACTGGAACGTGTCTTGACCATTAAAATCCTGATTTGGATAATATGCCAACTCGTTGTTATTGTCGACCAACACATAAGTAGCATTATTGACACTAATTGCTTGAAAAGTTAATGCATCATTTTCAATATCAGTGGCGTTAATTCTAAAGAAGTTTGCATCGGATGCTGCGCTAGAAATAATAAATTGTCCTGTTCCATCTTCAACCATGTCAATGGTCATATCTGGAGCAAATGGAGCATCATTCACTGGATTTACCGTGATAGTTGCTGTTGCTACATTGCGTATTCTTCCTGTATTATCTGACGCTTCAAATGTAAAAGTGTCTGTTCCATTCCAATTTGCATTTGGAGTGTAAGTAACCGTACTACCATCCAGACTAGCTGAACCAATAGATGGCTGAGTAATTAAAGCAAATGAATAACTATCGCCATCATATTCATCAGCAGTCAAGGTAAAGACCACTTCCGTATCTTCATCTGTTGTGGTTGCGACATCATTGGTATTAGGCTCATCATCTACTGCTCCCACGGTTATGGTAACTGTTGCAGTATTACTATTTACCGTACCATCATTTGCAAAATAAGTAAAGGTATCTGTTCCATTAAAATTTGCATTAGGGGTATAATTTGCAACATTTCCATTGATATTCACTGTAGCATTGTTGGTTTCAACAATTTGAAACGTTAATGACTCACCTTCTGGATCAGAGGCTGCAAGCGTAATATTAATTGGGGTATCCTCACCAGTTGACGCACTCATATCCTGTGCAACAGGAGGTTTTAAAAATTGATTAATCTCTGTTTCAAAATCTGGGATGGTTGCAGTAATACCTAATGCAGTAAATCGAGCAACTAGATTAGAACGAATCTGCTCAAAATCTAGGTTTGCTGCATTGTTAATTAAGGTATTTCTTATAGTGGTATTTTCAATAGTTCCATCTGCTGTGATATCAGTACTAATATTGGCTAATAACTCTGACATTTTCCCAACGGTTTGAACTCCTTGTAAGATAGCAGAAATAGCTAATAACTTGGCATTAGCTGCACCGCCTTGACTAATATCTAATAACTCTGAAGCTGGCATATTGGCACGAGAATAATCAAAAATAGCTAACACTTCTTCTTGGGCTTGTAATTTTGCTTGTGCAAAGGTTTTAGGAGTATCTCCAGACATTAACACCTGCATTCTATTCTTTTCTAAATGCGTTAAAATGTTAACATTTAATGAAGACTTATTGGTTAAATCGGATAGAGCATATAAGGTAAGCTGTGCATCTGAGATATTATTAGAGACTTCGTTAAAATAAAATCCTGTTGCTCGTAACTCTACAAACGGAGATTCTAATTGTACATTGGCTACAGAAAAACGACCTGTATTATCCGTAATAGCAGAGGAAAAGTTTCGTCCTGTGGGACTTAAAGTATTTGAAAGTTCAGCTACGTTAATCGATGTACCATTATTGAACGGACCTTTTTGTGCTTGTCCAGTTAAAGAGGTAAGATTTACAACAATAGGTGGTTCTTCAGGACCTGTTGCTTTATCGCCTCCCCCGCTACAAGTCCACAACCAACATACGCTTAATACTATCCAAAATTTTTTCATCTCAATACCTTAATTATTCAATTTTTAAAAGTTACAAAAAATTATTTGAGAATGTGTTTGTAAAATATACTAGTACCCTACCCCGCCTTGTTTTTGATTTAGGTTGAGAATTTTGGTTGAAAATTTGTAGACCTATTTGTAGACCTATTTTTTGTCGTCTAATGTCGTTTTTAGGGTATGTTTAGATACAAGAAGGACTACCGAAGTAGTCCTCATTGTCGTCGTCAAATGACTTTATAGACAATGTGGGCGATGAGAGATTCGAACTCCCGACATCCTGCGTGTAAAGAAGGCAGTCTGTCGTCGGTAGAATCTAAATCTTTATCCTTAGTTGTCGCACAGTTGGTATAAATTAAGCAATTACTTTTAGACTTTCTACTTGTTTAGTCCACTTTAATTGAGTGTCATTTAAGTAGTTTTGAGTAGTTGATAAACTGCTATGTCGCATCTTTAATTGAAGTAGTAAAGCATCTGTTGTTCCAAGCGATTGATTTTGACAGAAACTATGTCTTATATCGTGGAATCTAAGATGTGGTTGTCCTACTTTAATACAAGCATCCTTAAACTTCTTTGAGTATGTGCAAGGATGATGCCTAACAGAAATCATCTTATCGTATGCAGGTTTTAATTCATCTGGTAGTATGATTTTCTCTACCTTACCATTTTTACCTTTAACTTTAATCTGATAGTATTTAACACCATTTGTCTGAACTCTTCTAAGACTATGGAATAACCCTCTATATTGTTTATCGTTGGGGTAAACTCCAATTTCTCTAAGTCTTAGTCCTGTATGATATGCTACTTCGCAGTATGCTTTATATTCTGGTTTATCATCATCTATAGCATCCAGAATTGTATTAAATACTTCTGGTTTAATCCAGGTTTTAGTTCTGTGTTCTACTTTAATCTGTGGAATCTTAAATGGTAGTTTATTTATGTACTCCATATCTACACACCAAGTAAGGAACTGCATGATATTTCGACTTCTAATGTTGATAGTATTCTTATTATCATAATGTCTATGCAAGTAAGATTCTATCTTGACCTTATGACTCTTAACTATCTGATTTACTTTTAGATCGTTTAGTATTTCAATCATCAAGCGAGATGCTAATAAGTAGCAGTCGATAGTTGATTGAGATGTGATAGTACCATACATCTGTTTAGTGTCTATTAACTCTTTAAATCCTTCTGATATAGTTGGAATTAAAGTGTTATAGTCTGGAAGTAAATCCTCTCTACCACAAACTTTATATACTTCATAAGTCCAATCCATAGCATCTGGATAAAACTTAGACTGCTTTTCTAATTCATTGACTTTGTGTTTGAATCTATTAGCAATCCTCTTATCAGTTGTTTGTAAACTAAACTTAGGAATACCAAAGTGAGTGGACACTAATGAGTAGTTGTAATACTTCATAGTTCCATTTACAGATTTACTATTTTGCTTTATGTAAGCCATTGTTCATACCTTTCTTTTGTTAAGATTAGTATGCGAACAATTCGTAGTGTATAGACAATCCAATTTACGTTATTCTGCATACATTACCAAGTCCTTCACTTCATCCTTCTGGGTTGCATTTAACTCTTTAAATGGGACATTAAATAGCATCATGGAGTGTACATCGAAGGCACTAAATCTTGGATGACCACTACTACCAAACCTTCTGGATTTGATATTCATCTTAGCAATCTTTCGCTTAATGGTTTTGATATTTTGACCAAGCATATCTGCAAGATCTTGATATGAGTAATATGCTTTAAACACCAGACACCTCCCAGACACACCCCATAGGGCGTATAGCAGTTAGAAAGCGTACGAGTATGTCCGTTCCGCAGAAAGTATTTATAGAACGACTACTCATCTGAATCCTCAATTCCAGTATCTACATCTGATGGATCTTCGTCTGCTAAACCTGCCTTGACATAGAACCAATAAGGTAAAGGTCTATCGTTATCAGTAGCATTTTTTTCAAAGATTTCAATCCAACGACGTATCATATCTTTATACTTAATAGAAGGTTTCATTGTTCTTGAATCAATAAGCCATTTAACGTCATCTATGATGTAGTATGCATAGTCTGTCAAATGACAATGATATCTCATACCATATTCTTCATTATAATTCTCGCTATCACAGAACGTAACTTTATCTAAAGACATTGTTAACCTCACTTTCAGTTAACTCAGAATCATTAGAAGCATTTGAAGAATCTCTTAAAGATTCTGAAGTTGTAGTAGAAGTAGATACTTTCTTATTGGTATTAGTATGTTTAGCATTATCATCTACACTGCCAACATCAGAATTCAGGTTGGAATTAAGACCCGTATTATTACCCCTTTTGGACACAAATTCAGCTTCTATCGCATCAAATTGTAGCTTGGGGTATGAATACCTGTGTAAGGTACGGTTGATGCTGTTTAAAGCGGTTTTTTTATTGCAAAAGGTCCCACAGAACATCCACTGGTTGGGATCACTGATAGAACATTCTACAAATTTAGTTCGTTTACGAAAGCTTGCAGCTAGATCAGCATCCCCATGGATGTGCACTCTCCAGTCTTTCGCAAATTGTTTGGATTTTGGCATTACCTGCCAAAGATTGATTTTTTTCATTAATTTTCAATTTCTTACTCTCGATTACTGCTAATATTTATTTTTGTCCGCAGACAATTCTCTAAATAAGATTATCAGTTTTTTGGCAAATACATAGCTTTCGAAAAGCTAATTGGCTGGCACACCCTTGCGGGATAGTAGAAGTTATTTATTTTAGTTTATTTTTGTCAAGGTTAAATACCAAAAAAATGAATCTTGTCTCTATTAACGTTAATCCTTTTCGAAATACTTAACGTTATTAATACGCTTTTTTATAAAGCTACGTATTACGATTAATCGTATAAGGTTATATCTTATTTATACCCTACATTACGCTTAACGTTAATATACCATACACTAAGCTATTGTAAGTAAGCTTATATAAATCCCTACATTGGAAAAATGCTATGAATTGCTATAGATATGCTGTTGAAAATCAACAAAAAGATTTCGAATATCTTCAACAGAGCCAAGGACTTGCTTTGCCTTGTTAACTGATTGGTATTTTAAATTAATAAGTTTTGGAAGTTTCTCATTATCAAGCTCTTTAAATCCAAGATATAAATATTGCTCAAGAATGAAATTTATAAACTCCATCTGCTCATCTTTATAAGCAAGTTTTGATTGAGCATGTTGTACACGCTCTTTTCGAGTTACAGGAGGCGTATTAAAAGCCACATAGGATAATACATCATAAATATCGCTATCTATTGCTTTAATCATGGTACGAAGATCTTCAAGCTGTGATTCAGAATACCCATGCTGGTTTAAGGTGTCGAGTAATTTTTTTCGAGTATCTGGTTTTGACCATAAAACACGTAAATCTTCTTCGGTTTTAAAAATATTTGGTAGATCTTGAAAGAGCAATTTGACAAACTGTTCTGCAGATATTGGACGACCTTCACTATCCCAGAATGAAGTTTGTTTAGTCGCTTGTAATTCACGTACATTATCTTTACTAAGCTGAATTTGAAGCTTTACTTTTGGCTCTTCATCTTCAGGAGTTGAAGGTTCTTTGTCAACAATAATAGGGTCTTTGGGTGTTGCTGGCGAACTTGGCTCTGGTTCCATTGGTTCTCCATCCCATTCAGGGTCTAGAAAATGCTTATAAGCACCTTCATAATCAAAAATAGTAAAGTAGTTTTTATCATCAAATAATCGTGTTCCTCTTCCTATTATTTGCTTGAACTCTATCATTGAATTTACAGGACGCATTAAGACAATATTCTTTAGCTCAGGACAGTCTACTCCCGTACTTAACTTTTGTGAGGTTGTTAAAATCGTCGGATACTGTTTTTCATTATCCTGAAAGTCTCTTAGATGCTGTTCTCCTAACGCTCCTTCATCTGCTGTGACACGATGACAAAAATTAGGGTGTGGATTTGGATTCAATTGATTAACCAAATTACGTACTAAAGCTGCATGATCTTGAGTAGCACAAAAAATAATAGTTTTATCAAGCGGATTCATTTCTTTTAAGAATTCTTTCACCCTAAATGCTTCACGATCTTTGATGACAATATTACGATTAAAATCTGATTCAGTATAAAGCTTACCTTCTTCTACTTCTCCTTCCACTACCGCATTTTCTCCAGTATGAATATACTGGTCAATATTGCTATGAATTTGACGCACTTTAAAGGGTGTTAAGTATCCATCATTAATACCATCTTTTAAGGAATAAGTATAGATTGGTTCACCGAAATAAGCATACGTATCAATGTTATCCGTACGCTTAGGAGTTGCAGTTAATCCTAATTGAACAGCTGAACTAAAATGCTGCATAATTGAACGCCAATTACTTTCATCGCTTGCTCCACCACGGTGACACTCATCAATGATAATAAAATCAAAGAAATCTTCAGGATACTGTCCAAAAAATGGGGTGTCATTTTCTCCTGTCATAAAGGTTTGAAAGATAGTAAAAAAGATACTGCCATTGGTTGGTACTTTTCCTTGAGAACGTATTTCACCTGGACGAATGCGCACTAAGGCATCATCCTTAAAGGCAGAAAAGGAATTATATGCTTGATCTGCTAGCAAATTACGGTCAGCCAAAAATAAGATGCGAGGTAAACGCTTTCCGTCTTCTTGAAGATTCCAGCGCTTATTAAACAATTTCCAGGCAATTTGAAAGGCAATTGCAGTTTTTCCCGTCCCAGTAGCCAAGGTTAATAAAATACGTTTTTTTCCATTGGAAATAGCTTGCAAGGCACGATCTATTGCAATTTGCTGATAATATCTCGGAGACCAAGTACCATTCTTATTTTCAAAAGGTACGGTACTAAATTCTTCTCGCCACTTAGTTGCTTGTGGATTTAACGCTTTTTCTGCACCAAAAGTATCATTCCATAATTCTTCAGGAGTGGGAAAACTATCTACATCTTCCTCTTTTCCAGTATCCATATCCATGGCATAGATTTTTTTTCCATTGGTTGCAAAAGTAAATCTAATTTGAAGTTTTGTCGCATAAAATTTTGCTTGGCTTACTCCTGCTGTATAATCTAATATTGTTTTTTTAGCTTCTATGACTGCTAATTGCGTATTCTTATACTCTAAGACATAATCTGCAGATTTTGTTGAAGATCGTTGATTTTCATGCCCTAATAATCGTCCTATTGATATGGGCCATTCTTCTCTTATTCGGGATCCATCTTTACCCCAGCCAGATTCATATAATTTTGGCAAAATAAAATTAGTTCGAGTTTCTTGTTCGCTACGTACCCAGCTTTTATCTCTAGTCATAATTCTCCATTAAAAGCTTTTTCTAAAATAGATTTTTTAAGATCATCTAGGGCAATTAGTTCTTGACGATATCTAAATTCAAGGACTTTTATTTTAGATTTTAATTCTTCAAATTGACTAGCAATTGATTTCTGCAATTCGATATTTTTTGGGAAACATAATGTAACATCTTTCATTGATGAATTAGAGATAACAGGTTGTGCTGATTGTCTTGCAAAATTGCGAAGATTTTTAAAATTTAGCAAATAGGTCAAAAAAAGTTTGTCAAAATCATAGAAAAATTCTGAAACTTTAAAAGCATTATCAGTTAACCATATTTTTTCGTTAACAATTCTAACATTGCCACAATGTGCACCAACTCTACCTATAATCACTTGTGAGCCTTGCATGTTAAACATGTCATGTTTTCCAACCACTCCGTTACCTCCATATACATCGTAATTGCCATTTTGATTCATATTTTTAGAAGTTAAACCTTCTCCACTTTTTAATTTTAAGCAATTTCCTAACTTTTCTTCAATCCACTCACCAGCTTTTTGACTAAATATTTCATTTAATTGACTCTTAAGCAACTTCTCAGCATTCTTAATATTCTGTTCTACATTTTGAATCGCTTTATCGATTTGCTCCATGCAGAAATCTAGTTTCTCAACGATGCTTTTTTGTTCGCTTATATCAGGTAAAGGTAGATTTATAGACTTAAGTTTTGCTTGGTTCAGCTTAGGAACAGTTACCCCTGTAACTAAGTAATTTAAATCAGAAAAATTTAAATAATAGGTTATCCATTCATGAAGAATAATAGCTTTAGGTCTTATAACATGAGCATGATTATTTACCCAATATTTTCCATCAGCAATAAATGAAGAGTTTTCTCCAGAACCCCATTTTGCTCCATCTTCTCCAACCAGGACAAGCTTTTCATTAAAAATATAATCATCAATCCAATCAACAATTTTACTAGCACCATAATATGGATATGGTCCCGCTTTTCTATTTTTTTTTGAAATTGGTTTTCTTAGTGAATCTAAAATATCACAAACTTCTTCTAATTTCTTATAGCTCCACTCATTTTTCATAGAATTTTCTCAATCTCCTCAAAAATTGATTGATTCTCTTTATCTAAGGATTTGATTTCTTCTAAAATCTCCTTTGGACTTCTAATTGATGGTGCTTCTGGAAGATTTGGATTTGAAACTTCCAAACTGAAGTTCTCTGTATTTACTGTATCAATAGAAAGATTCCAAGAACGTTCGGTTTCAGGTTTCGTGTCCTTTAAAGATAAGAACTCTTCAAAATCTTTGCTATTTAACGGATTGGTTTTTCCAAGACTTCTACCTGGATCTAACTGATAATACCAAATAGATTTGGTTGGAGCTCCTTTTTTAAAAAATAAAACTACTGTTCTAACACCTGCTTGAAAACTTTTTGGAGGAAGATCTAAAACTATTTCCAAATTGCAAGATTCAAGCAATTCTTTACGAACGGCTACTGTTGCTTGATCGTTATTTGTCATAAAAGTATTTTTAATAATAATAGCAGCTCTACCATTCTGCTTTAAACTTTTAAGAAAATGTTGAAAAAATAATGTGGCCGTTTCTCCAGTTTGGTACTTAAAATTTTGCCTTACCTGCACATTCTCACTTCCTCCAAATGGAGGATTTGCTAAAATAATATCGAATCTATCTTTTTCTTGAATATCTCTAATATTTTCCTCAAGAGTGTTGGTACGAATTACATTTGGAGATTCAATACCATGGAGAACCATATTCAACACACCCAAACTATATGATAAGCGAGATTTTTCTTTTCCAAATAACATATGATTTTGAAGCAATTCCATTTCATTAGTATTCGAAACCTTATCTATTAAATAACTATAAGACTCACATAAAAAACCAGCAGAACCTAAAGCAGGATCATATATTTTTTCACCAAATTTTGGATTAATAATTTGAACCATTGTTTGAATGAGCGGTCTTGGTGTATAAAATTTTCCTCCACTTCTTCCAGCATTTCCCATATCTTTTAAATTAGATTCAAATAAAAAAGTGATTTCATCTTTTTCGTCTTGACTATTAAATGCTAGGGCATCTGCATCTTCGAGAATACCTCTCATATTATATCCACTATTTACAAGATTTCTTCTTTTCTCAAAAAATTTTCCAATTTGATATTGTAAAGATTGAATTGGAAAATCACCATTAGCAAAGCTAGATAAATATGGAAAAAGCTCTTCATTGATAAAAATCGTTAAATCATCACCAGTAATACACCTATTGTGATCTATTTCTCCTTGTTCATTTCTAGGAACAGCCCAATTTTTCCATCTAAATTTTTCCTCAAGTAATGGATTATATTTTTTTCCTTGAAGTAAAAATTCATCTTCTTTTTCCCCTTCTTGATTATCAAGATATTTTAAAAATATTATCCATGAGATTGTTTCAACATACTGTAATGGATTATCAGCATCTCCATCATCATACATTTTTTTTCTCATTGAATTAAAGATATTTTCGAACATGTATTAAACTTACAAAAAATTATTTTAGAATGTGCGTGTGAAATATACTATTACCCTACCCCGCCTTGTTTTTGATTTAGGTTGATAATATTTTAATTATAAAATGGATTAACAGTTTTTAGAGCGACATCAATAATTGGAAAGATTGTAATTACCTCTAAGTACAGAAGTTGCACATACGAAAATCCTGGAATCTTTGTTAAGACCTT
>Ga0222718_10003592_pt1 | contig 13217 bp, 9 predicted proteins | sample C33_27DmetaG_FD_165045 | JGI IMG/M metagenome (GOLD analysis project Ga0222718, IMG submission 165045) | Estuarine water microbial communities from San Francisco Bay, California, United States - C33_27D | ecosystem: Environmental > Aquatic > Marine > Unclassified | place: USA: California... | reverse complement strand
CCATTAATGCTAAACCAATGATAGAGCTTTTACTAATGCGTCTTGCAAAATCAAAACTAATCCAAAAAATTGTAGTAGCAACGTCAAAAGATAAAAAAAACCTTCCTTTGATTAAACATGTTGAAAGTCTTGGTTTGAGTTGTGAGCAGGGTAGTGAAAATGATGTATTAAATCGATATATTCAGGTGGCAGAGTCTAATCAAGCTGAAGCTGTTGTACGTATTACGGGAGATTGTCCTCTTGTTGATCCAATTCTAGTTGATAAATGCATAGAAAAATTTATTCAATTAGATGTTGATTATTGTTCAAATATTAATCCGCCAACATTCCCTGATGGATTTGATGTAGAAGTAATTAAGCTTAGTGCATTAAAAAAATCATATGAAGGCATAGTTTCAAAATTTGATAAAGAACATGTTACTACACATATTGTTTCTTCCGAAGGTTTTTCAAAATTCAATATTGCAAATGATAAAAATTTTTCTGATTTACGATTAACTGTTGATAATCCTGAAGATTTTGAAGTAATAAAGAATGTATTTGAATACTTTAGTCCTGATGTCCATTTTGATTTGAAAGATGTTTTAATGCTAAAAGAGAAAAAACCTAATCTTTTTTCAGCAAATTCTGGAATAAAAAGAAATCAAGGTCATATTATGAATACAGGTCAAAAGCTCTGGACAAGAGCAAAGAAAGCTATCCCAGGTGGTAGTATGCTTTTATCAAAACGCCCAGAAATGTTTCTGCCTGACTATTGGCCAGTTTATTATAAAAAAACAGAAGGTTGCAGAGTATGGGATTTAGACGATAATGAGTTTATCGATATGTCAATTATGGGTATTGGTACGAACACACTAGGTTATAGCGATCCAGAAGTTGATGAAGCAGTAATGCAATGTGTAAAAGATGGAAATATGAGTACTTTCAATTGTCCAGAAGAGGTCTATCTAGCTGAGAAATTGATTGAGCTTCATCCTTGGGCTGGAAAAGTTCGTTTTGCTAGAAGTGGTGGTGAAGCTAATGCTATAGCTATACGTATAGCTAGAGCAGCATCAGGTCGTGAAAAAATTGCAATTTGTGGTTATCATGGATGGCATGATTGGTATTTAGCTGCAAATTTAAATAATGACAAAAGCTTAGATGGTCATTTATTGCCTGGACTAGAACCCAAGGGTGTGCCTAGAAATTTAGAAGAAACTACATTTCCATTTACTTATAATAATTTTGAAGAATTAGAGAGTTTGGTGAACAAGCATAATATTGGAATAATTAAAATGGAGGTTGTGCGAAGTGTAGAACCAAAAAATAATTTCTTGAAAAAAGTCTCAGAACTTGCTTCAGCTAAAGGAATAATATTGATTTTTGATGAATGCACCTCTGGTTTTCGAGAAACATATGGTGGTATACATAAAAAATTTGAAGTCACTCCTGATATAGCTATGTTTGGTAAAGCAATGGGAAATGGATACGCAATAACATCCATTATCGGCAAAAGTGAGATTATGGAAGCGGCACAATCGACATTTATAAGCAGTACTTTTTGGACTGAACGTATCGGTCCTACAGCAGCACTCAAGACTCTTGAAGTAATGAAAAAAGAGGAGTCATGGAAAAAAATTACAAACACAGGATTAAAAATTAGGGAAGGTTGGCAAAAGCTAGCAGATCGTCATGAATTGGAGATATCGCATTGGGGAATACCAGCGTTAGCAGGTTTTACAATTAAGAGCAACAATCCACTTGCTTACAAAACTTTAATCACTCAAGAAATGTTATCTAAAGGATACTTGGCTGCAGATAAAGTTTATGTATGTACAAAACATACACCAGAAATTATAGAGGGATATTTTGAGGCTCTTAATGATGTTTTTAAATTAATCAAAGAATGTGAAAATGGTCGTGACATTAAATCATTGCTAAAAGGAAAGATTAGTCACGATACATTTAAACGTCTGGCTTAAATATATTCTAAATATTAATAATTTATCAGTTGAAGGCACAAATTAGTATTTAAAAGTTTTGCGGTAAATTTACTTTGTTATTCTTTTTCCTTATATATTTTAATTATAAATTTTTGACCCTTTAAATAAAAGAATGATGGATAATGTTTATTATTATTTATTCTCAAATGATTGAACTGTTTTTTAATTGTTTGATTGATATTCAATTGACTATCCTTAGGAAATCTTCTTTTATTAAAATTACTCTTTCCTTTCTGTTTTTTTGATTTTATATTTGGATATTTTATAAGGAAATCTTTTATAATTCTTAATATTTGCAATCCTTGTATAGTTCTAATTTCATCTGATAATTCAGTGCCATTTAAGTTAAACGATTTTTGTAAATAAATTGGACCAGCATCAACTTCTTTTACTGCTTTAATTAAAGATATATAAAATTTTTTTTTGTTTCTTAAAACTTGATATTGCAATGGTGCAAATCCCTTGTCTTTTGGCAGTTTACTTGGATGAGCAATCAAGACTAAATCATTTTTTTGTAAAAAACTTTCAGGTAATATTTTCGTATATGATACTGGAAATACTATATCTTGATTTTTGATATTTTTATGATTTTTAGAAATCTTGAATATGTACTTACTATCTAATTTAAAATCGAAATTTTTTAACTGTTTTTCAAACCATAAATTTGACGTATCTAATAAAAAAGTAATTTTATACTTTATTTTCACACTAACGAATTAACACTTTTTTTATTTATGATAAATATAATTCTTGAGCATTATTAATATTGGATGAATTATATGTTGTATTTTAATTATTATCGTTTAGGTAGATTTATCAAATATAATTATTTAATAATCCTGGCAATAGTAGGATAAAAGTTAATTTTAATTAGCTAAGTTTTTTAAATGAAAAAAATACTTGTTACAAATAATTCTGCTTTAATTGATAATCAATATGATATTATTTATACAGATTCTCCATTTTTGAGTGAAAATTTTAAAAATGCTAAATATTTAAATGAATTTCTAGACAAGGAATGTCATTCAGCAATAACACAAATTAGAAAGAAAGGACTTAAACTTAACCAAAAAATAATTGAAGAGTTTTTTCCAGACTATATTAATGACAATTTAAGTATTTTTGATGTAAATGAAGGTTATACAAACGTTTTTATTAATGTTTATAAGCTTTTAAAGCTCATTAATTGTTACCCAGATCATGAGATTACGATTGGTGTGTCTACAGATGAGTTATATGATTACAGTAGCTCCAATGTAATAGATAGATTTGTAAATGCTTATTATTGGATAGCAGAAGTTTCAAATATTAAAAATATTAAACTAATTTGTAAAGATTTAAAAAGAGATGATTTGCATCAAGATCATATACCAATTAACTCTTGGTTCTTGAGGCTTATCGATCTGGATAAAAAAGTTTTATCTTTTAATTTACTAAAAAAACTTAAACTTTATAAAAATAAAAATCAAAAAATTTATACATATTTAACTACTAATGTTATTAGAGAAATAGAGCCTTATTTATATGATTTTGGATTTAGTTATGAAAAAATGCCTAAATTCAAAGTACAAACAAAAAAAATACCTGATGGATATAATGAAAAAAAAATCAAGGGTATCATAGATGATGTCTATGAGAATAATTTAATAGAAAATACGTTCAAATATACATTGTATGCTATCTATAAAAAAATAGTTAAACTTTATTTAAACAAAGAAGAGTCGCTAAATGAATATATACCTACTTTAAACACAAATATTAAAGTAATTGTTACTAACATAATTTATGACTTTGATAGATTAATTTTTAAAAAAAAATTACAAGATAATGGGTATAAAATTGTTGTCGTCTTACATGGTTTAACTGAAAATTATAAACGACAATCAGATTTGTATGCACGTAATTATTCAGATATTGATATGCTACTTTGTTTTAATAAATCTGAAAAAAAACATTTTAAAGGATTTGACTCAAAAGCTTTGGTACACCCAATATCTTCAGTACAAGAGGCAAAAAAACCGAGATTTAATAAACTTAAGAGATTTATTGTTAATAAAAGATTAAAAATAAATGATAGAATCAATGTATTTTATGTTTCTCTCTCTTGGCCTATGAATAATTTAAGAACATATCAAGTTAGGCCTATTGATGAAGAAATTTATAATTTTGATAAGAAGATTATAGAACTATTATCTCGTATAAATAAAAGAGCAATTTATAAAAATTATCCTAGAAGAAATTATATTGATTCAAATCCAATAAATGAATATGCAAAAAAGTTTAAAAATATAAAGACAATCGAAGGTGATTTTGATTTTCGTTATGTAAATTCAATTGGTGATATTTTCTTAATCTCAATCGTAGGTTCCGCTAGTACAATTACATGGATGATAAATTTAGGTAAACCTATAATTTATTTACATACAAGTGAATCTGAATTTATAACTGAAGAAGCTCTAGACGTAGTAAAAAAAATTTTTATTTTTGTAGATAGAGATAAACCTAACTGGGAAAATGATTTAAAAGATATGTTAAATAAACCACATGATGAGTTAAAAAAGATATGGGAAGATAAGAAAATTTATAGGGATGAATATGATGAAGAATGGTTAACAGGAAAAAATTTACATGCTGGAAAACTTGGCGCAAAATATATTAAAGAGCTAATTTTGCAAAATTCTTAAAAATGAGAATTTTACTAAAATATTTGTAATTTTAAAAAATATTAATTTTGACTTTTTTTCAAATAAAATGATATTTTTGTAGGACAACTACTAAATATACAATTCTAGCTTTGCGATAACACATGTATTATATTAAACTCAAAAACACATAAATAATTGTGAAATTTATAAATACAAAATTTTGTAAAAATTTAAGAATAAAACTTTCACTTTAGAATATATAGCAACTAGTTCATGTTTGAAATTGATTATAAAAATTTAAAAATAAAAAACAAAAACATAACTAAAAACAAAAAATTTACGACTGTTAATATTACAGGTGATTGGGCTCCTATTATTGATGATATCTCAGATTTGATGATAAAAAAAAAACAAAAATATTATGGAAATTTATTAGAATATTTTAAAAAAGGAGATCTAAATATTACAAATTTAGAGACTGTTATTGACGTTAAATCAAGAGCATTTAATAAAAATGCTTTAAGATTTATAAATAAACCTCAAATTCTCAGTTCACTAAAGTCCATCAATACAAATCTAGTTTGCATGGCGAATAACCATATAATGGATAATGGTGAAATTGGATTAAAAAACAATATTAAATATCTTAAAAAATATAAAATAAATTATGTAGGTGCAGATATTTCACATAAGCAAATCTATAAACCATTTTTATTTAAAAAAAATAATCAAAAAATTGCAGTGATTAATACATCAGAAGGTGAAGAAGCGAATGAAAAGTATAATAATAATGTTGGATCATCAGATATTGAGTCTTATAAAGTCATTGACCAAATAAGATGGTCTAAAAGCAATGGATATTTAACAATTTTGGTAGTCCATGCTGGGGTTGAGTATATTCCGTTCCCTCCACCATATATTAAGGATATTTATAAAAATTTTGTTGATGAGGGCGTTGATTTAGTTGTTGGTCATCATCCTCATGTATCGCAAGGGTTTGAAATTTATAAAAATGTTCCAATATTTTATTCAGTAGGAAATTTTACCATGTGGAAGAAAAATTTGAGAAAAAATTGTTATAATTCATTTTTTTTAAATATGAATATTCAAAACAATAAATTATCAGAAATAAATTTAATACCATTTCGAATTAATAAAGATTTTCTTGATTTAACTTCAAAGCAAGAATTTAGTAAAAAAATATTTGAATTAAATTGTTTTTTACCAAAAAGTGACAAAATATGGAAAGCTTATTTAAATAGAGTTAATTCTAAGGGAAGTTTTTTTTCAGAACAGCTTTCTTTTTTTTATAACTATGAAAAATATGTAAACAAGCAGGTTAATAAATTTACCAATCTTTCAAAAAAATATTCAGATTTAAATTATATAAAAAATGAATTTCAAGATAATTCTAATTACAATTATATTTTAGATAAATGGCAAATTAAAAATAATATTAATTTATTATCAATTTTTAAAAATATATTTAATCCATTTTATCAAGTTTTGTTTATATTTAAAAAAGTACTTAAAAAACTTAAAGTAAAGATTTACAGATGATACAAACATTACTAAATTTTCTTTATAGATATTTATTATTTATAAAAAATAAAAACATAACCTTAAAGGGTAAATTAAAAGTAAAAAACAAACCCATAGTGCATATTTTGAAGGGGTCATCACTAGTGTTAGGTGATAATGTAACACTTAACTCTAAAAATTCAAAATATCATGTAAATATGTTTGCGCCAGTAAAAATTTATTTAGATAAAATTGGAGCAAAAATCAGCATAGGAAATAATACAAAAATTCATGGCAGCTGTTTACATGCATACGATTCTATTGAGATAGGCGCAAATTGTTTAATTGCAGCAAATTGTCAAATTTTTGATGGAAGCGGGCATGATATATACTTGGATAATCCATCAGAAAGAGTTTACTCCAAAGGAAATGCCAAACCAATTATAATTGGAAATAATTGTTGGATTGGAACATCAGCAATAATTTTGCCAGGCACAATACTAGGCAATAATTGTATTGTAGCAGCTGGATCAGTTGTTAATGGAGAATTTAAGGATAATAGTTTAATAGGAGGAAACCCAGCAAAATTTATAAAATTAATCAAATGAATTATATTTCATTGCTCAACAAAGATCTTCACTTAGACAATAGCATTAATTTTAACGATAAATTTATATATCTAAATAGAGAATGTAATTTAAAACATTGGAACTCTTATTTCGATAATGAAAATAAAGTTCAGTTAATGATTTTAGGTAGACCAGTAATAGAGGCTTCAGATTGGGTTAGTTATGAAAAATTCGAAGAAAATTTTGTTACAAAATTTTTGATAAAAAAGTATATTGATTTAGAAATTAATGAATTTTGTAATCAACTAAATGGAGCCTTTAGTATTCTAGTTATAGATTACAAAAATAATAAAATATCAATAATTACCGACAAGCTTGGAATTTATCCAATTTATACTTATGGACTGGATAATTTATCTTCATTTCAATTTTCATCTAATTTTAAAACTTTATCTGACAATATTAATAATAAATTAAATATGGATATTGTATCTGTCGCTGAATTTTTAAAGAAAGGATTTATTTATCATCCAAATACATTTTATGAGGAAGTTAAGACCTTAGATAATGGATCTTATTGTATTTTAGATTTTAATAAAAAAAAAATTATAAAAAAAAAATATTTTGAGGTTGAAGCTAATCCTATTTTTGATTTTGAATATTTAGTAAAAGAACTTTCCGAAGCATTATTAAAATCCATTGAAAGGAGAACATTAAAATATTTTGGAAAAAAAGTAATTTTTTTAAGTGGTGGAAGTGACTCAAGGATGATATTAGCAAATTCAGTTGACTCGGAGACAGATGCAATAACTTTGTACAATCAAGAGAATTATGAGATAAAAATTACAAAAAACATTGCAAAATCATTAAATGTAAAACATGAATTAATTAAAAGAGAGGAAAATTATTATCTCGAGTCTTTTGATAATTCAATAAAGGTAAATAGTGGTAGAAGTTTGCCTATCGATGATCATTTTCTGAATTTAAAAAATAATAAAAAAATCAAAACCTACGATACAATTTTGACTGGATGTTATGCAGACTGGTTATTAAAAGGGATAGCTCTAGACAGAAAACAACTTTCAGTTTTCTTTATCGGGAAGTTGCCACTTTATAAGTTGAAGAAATTTAATTATAATTTTTTTGCAAAAAGAACTTTACTTGAAGAAAAATTTGAAAAAATGATAAGAGAAAGAGAAGATCAAATTTTTCTTAATAAAAAATCTCACATTAGTAACGAAATTGGAAGATTATTTCCTCTCTTCCAAGAAGAAACTTCATCTACCAGAATGACTCTACAGCAATTTTTTTCTTGGGATACCATTTTTTCAGATAATGATATAATTAAAGTTTATCAGAAAATACCTGTAAAGTTTAAAATAAATTCACAAGTTTATGATAAAGCGGTTTCGCTTATAATTGATAAAGTGAAAAATATTCCTCATGCAAATAAAAAACATAAAATTGGAATAAACAAATATTATGGTGCATTGCTTTACGTTGCAACCATAATAAAAAATAAAATATTTAAAATTATAAAATTTAAAAAAATGGATCCTGTTGCTGGAGATGGTTCTTGGATCAATTTCAAGGAATTTGCTAACAATAAACAAATAAAAAACCTCTGGATAGAATCTAAAAATTCAGAACTTATTAAAAAAATGCTTAAAAATAAAAATTTGGAATTTAAAGAAGTAATTAATAATGATTATAAATTAATTTATAAGTGCATAGCACTAAATAAAATTTTACGTCAAATAAAAAATAAACCTAAGGATCAATTAAATTAAAAATATAAATGAAAAATATAATTTCAAATTTTTTTAAATGGAATTATTTTTTAGTTATTATAAAAAAAATAATTAAAAGATTTGAAAAAAATACCTCAATTGAGGCCAAAGAATGGGCTGTAGCAAATAATAAAAAATCAATAGAAGAATTCTATTATGCTATTGATACCGATTTATATAATGAGATTAAAATTGAAGCAAAATTAATTAAAGAATTCGCACAAAATAAACTTACAAAGTTAAACATTTCTCTTGGTGGTGGTGGAAATTATATACTTTTATACTTTTTAATAAGAAAATTTAAATTAACCAATATAGTTGAAACTGGCGTTGCTGCAGGATGGACTAGTTTAGCAATTTTAAGAGCTTTAAAAAAAAATGGAAATGGCTTTTTATACTCAAGCGATTTCCCATATTTTAGATTGGAAAATCCAGAGAAATATATTGGTTGTTTGGCAAAAAATGAGAGCAATGTAAATAATTGGTTTTTAGATATACGTGGTGATGAGGTTGCTCTTCCTGAAATTGCAAGACGGCTTGAGAACAAATCCATAGATTTATTTCACTATGATAGTGATAAATCTTATTCAGGTAGATCAAATGCTTTAAAGATCCTAGGTTCCAAAATAAACTCTAACACAATTATAATTTTTGATGATATTCAAAATAATTTACAATTTAAAGATTTTGTAGAAAAAAATAAAAAAGACTTTCGTGTTTATGAATTTGAGGGGAAATATATAGGTATTACTGGATTAGAAAATCTAAAGTTATAATTAAAAAAATTATGATTATTTTAAATAAGCTATCATTTTTTTGTTAAGTTTGTTAATTAGGCTATCATAATTTAAGTTCAACTATAAATGAAAGTACTTTTAGTTAGTAGCAAATATCATCCAGAATATTCAGGATCTGGATTTAGAGCACATTCTTTGTATAAAAGATTATATAGAAAATTTAATATTGGTTACGATGTAGTCTGTAATTCTTTAATTAAAAAGAAAAATGAGATTTATGAATATGAAGGTGTAGAAATTAACAAGATTTCATATCCTGTTGAAATTGAAAAATTTAATGGTTTGTTAAGAAAAATTCATGTTTTATTATCAATGATATATGAATTTTATTTTTCTTATAAATTTATTAAAAAAAAAAATATTAAAAAGTATGATTTAATTCATACTTTTGGAAACTCATGGTCAATTGCTTTTTTAACTTATTATTTTTATATAAAAAAAAAACCAATTATTCGTGAATTAGTAAACAATATGGCAACACCATACTATCCAATCCAATTTAAACAATTATTTAAAATAATTTTTAAGAAAAAAAATACAATGATGATTCCAATTTCGAAAAAATTAGAAAAATTATGTGAAACACATAATGTAAAAAATTACTGGTCACGACCAAATCCAATTGATGAAAAGAAATTTTTTTCTGTTGATAAAGATAAAAAATTTAAATTAAGAAATAGGCTTACAACCTTTACTGATAAGGATATTGTGCTGATACATATTGCTAGTTTCATGAAACAAAAGAACCATATTTTTATTTTAGAAATACTTAAAAAATTACCAGCTAATTATAAATTATATTTAGGTGGTCCAGTTGTAAATTCTGAACATGAAGAAAATTTTAAACTTGTTGAAAGTAAAATTTCAGAATTTAATCTTAATGACAGAGTTTTTTTAACAAAAGGATTTATTAAAAATATTGATGAATATATTAAATTAAGTGATATTTTTTTATTTCCTACATGGAATGAAGCATTGGGAACACCTATTCTTGAAGCTCAAGCTTGTGGTGTGCCTGTAGTTGCAAATTTGATGTTAGGTTCATCTGATTATTGGATAAAAGAAGGTGTCGGTGGTTATTTAGTTGAAAAATTTGATGCTCAAATTTGGGTTGACAAAATTAAATTAGCTTTGAACATAAAAGATGAAGTTTTAATAAAGAATAGTTTGAAAATTTTAGACGAAGCTTCTACAAAAAAAATTGATCAGGAGTATTTTAATAAATTAAATACGTTTATATGAACAATTCTAATCTTGTAAGCATTAAAATTAAAAGAAAAGAATTTATTTTTTTTTCTTTTATAATTTTATTTGAAATATTTTTACTGATTTTTAATAAAGATCTAGCAGGATCTTTAAGTATAATTTTTTTAGCACTAATTACTTTTTACTTTTCAAGAGTTTACAAATCTTTAGGCACAATTTTATATGTGGCATTATGTGTTCGATTAGTTGTAATTTTTTTAGGAAATAATTTTATAATTTTACCAGATAGTTGGGGTGATGCTACAAAGTTCGAGCTACAAGCTTGGCTAATTTCTCAGGATGGTTTTTTTGCAGTTTTTGATAAATTTTCAACTATTAAATCAAGTTTATTAATTAGCTGGATATTGGCATTTGTATATTCTTTAACAGACAGAAGTGTAATAATGCTTCAGTCAATTAGTATGTTATTTGGTATAGGCTCAGTTTTATTGGGAGCACGTCTTGCAAATAAAATTTGGGATGAAAAAATTTCAATTAAGGTTGGATGGATATTAGCTCTATATCCAACTTTAATTTTGTATTCGTGTTTAGTTTTAAGAGAGGCTTACGTATGGTTTTTTTTGTTAGTAGGAATTTACGGTATTATTTTTTGGTTTAAAGATAAAAGCTTTAAATCAGTACCAATTATACTTTTAGGTTTTTCAGGTACAACTTTTTTTCATGGAGGGATGTTTATTGGCGCTTTTGTTTTTGTATGTGTTCTTGTATTAATTAGCTTTATTGAGATTATAAAAAGATTGCATCATTTAAAAATTGATCTTAATTCATTGGCTATTTTAGCTTTGTTATTAATTATTACGTTTTATTTACTATTTGAAATAAGCTCGATTCCAAAAATTGGATCAATTGTAGGATTATTTGATGTTGATCAAATATTAGAGGAAATTAGAAACAGAAATATAAACAGAGCAGCTTTTCCAGAATGGACAGTTCCTAAAACAACAATAGAGCTTATATATAAAGCACCAATAAGAGTATTATACTTTATGTTTTCTCCATTTCTTTGGGATATTACAAAGTTATCTCACTTACTTGGTGTGCTTGATGGCATGTTTTTTATAATGTTGTTTATTTTGGTTGTAAAAAATATTAAGTTTATTTGGACTGATAGAATTTTAATAACTATCTTTATTATTTTAGTATCATATTTTGTGCTCTATGGGTTATCAACAGGGAATTTTGGAACAGGATTACGGCATCGTACAAAGTTCTTAATTATTTCAATTTTATTAGTTGCGCCCTGGATACCAAAAATAATATTTAATAAGAAACCAAAAAATATTAATAATAAGAAAATATAATAAATTTTGATTTATTATTTCGAAATATAAACTGTTATTATTAGATTTTATTATTGAAAGTGATTATAAACTAGATATTCATAGACCAGTTTTAATTAATTTATTTTATTAATTAATCAAGAATGTTTAATATTAAATAGTAATTTAAGATAATGAATAAATCTTTTCCAATAATTAAGGGAAGAAAAATTAGATTAGCAATTGTTGGTTGTGGTCGGATTTCTAAAAGTCATTTTAATTCTATTGAGAAAAATCAAAATAATATTGAACTTATTTCAATTTGTGACACTCAAAAGGAAACTTTAAACAAATATGAAACAAAGTTTAAAGTTAAAGGCTATCTTGATCTAGAAAATATGCTTCAAAATGAAAATTTAGATTTAGTGTCCTTATGTACTCCAAGTGGGTTGCATGCTAATCAAACTAAATTATGTGCTAAATACGGTGTAAACGTTATGACAGAAAAACCCATGGCAACTCGTTGGAAAGATGGTTTGAGTATGGTTAAAGTTTGCGATGATCTAAATGTAAGATTGTTCGTAGTAAAGCAAAATCGAAGAAATCCTACTTTACAACTTCTGAAAAGAGCTATTACTGAAAAAAGATTTGGCAAACTTCACGTGATTAACCTCAATGTTTTTTGGAGCCGTCCACAAGAATATTATGATCAAGCAGCTTGGCGAGGAACTTTGGAGTATGATGGAGGTGCCTTTATGAACCAAGCTTCTCATTATGTTGATTTATTAGAATGGCTTATTGGTCCTGTAGAAAGTGTACAATCAATGATGAGTACTACTCGTGATATTGAAGTTGAAGACACAGGAGTGCTTAATGTTAAGTGGCAAAACGGTGCTCTAGGATCTGTAAACGTAACCATGCTGACTTATGACAAAAATTTAGAGGCAAGCATCACCATTATTGGTGAAAAAGGAACAGTTCGTATAGGGGGTGTTGCTATAAATGAGATTCAACACTGGGAATTTGATAAAAAAAAAGACTATGATGATAAAATTAAAGAAGTTAGTTATGAAACTACATCTGTTTATGGTTTTGGTCATCCGTTATATTATCAAAATGTGATTGAAGTATTACAGGGCAAAACAGAACCTGAAACTGACGGTAGAGAAGGGCTAAAATCATTAGAAATACTAATTGCTGCCTATCTTTCAGCTAGAGATGACAAGACAATTTCATTACCATTAAAGTAGTAATATGAAAATAGACTATGCAAATTTAAACCTCCAATATCAATATTACAAAAAAAATATTGATGATGCTATTTTCAAAGTAGTAAAAAAATCTAAATTTATTATGGGTGAAGAAGTTAGTAAACTTGAAAAAAACTT
>Ga0222718_10003591_pt1 | contig 13217 bp, 12 predicted proteins | sample C33_27DmetaG_FD_165045 | JGI IMG/M metagenome (GOLD analysis project Ga0222718, IMG submission 165045) | Estuarine water microbial communities from San Francisco Bay, California, United States - C33_27D | ecosystem: Environmental > Aquatic > Marine > Unclassified | place: USA: California... | reverse complement strand
ACCAGATCGCAACAAGAACAAGAAGAGGCGCTGGAAACTACGCTGTAGTATCTCCAACTGCTTTAACTATCCTTCAATCAGCAACAACTTCAGCGTTCGCAAGATCAACTGAAGGTACATTTGAAGCACCAACAAACACTAAATTCGTTGGAACTTTAAACGGTGCGATGAGAGTATACGTTGACGCATACGCTTCTGACAACACATCAGTACTTGTAGGTTACAAAGGTGCAAGTGAGGCAGATGCTCCGGCATTCTACTGCCCTTACATTCCTTTAATGTCTTCAGGTGTTGTGTTAGATCCGGCTACATTCGAACCAGTAGTAGGCTTCTTAACTAGATACGGATACGTAGAGTTAACAAACACTGCGTCTTCACTAGGTAACGCGGCAGACTACGTTGGATTAGTTGGTATCAACTCATCTAACTTAAAATTCAAATAAGCCAAGGCTTATTTCAATTTCAGAAAGGGCGGCTTTGGTCGCCCTTTTTTTGTGGCGGCGCGACAGCAGTTTTAAATATAAAGATGAATTACTGCTTCCATCACATACCCAAGACAGCAGGTTCAAGCCTACAGTTGAGATTAGCACACCGGGAAAGCATAGGACAGTTACCAGCCGGTTCAACGATGGTGGTGTATCCTTTGTTCGGTGACATGAGATTCTACAGGGTGTCGAGTGATCCTGCGTTTGATCCTAATCAACCAATCAAGGAGGCCTTTCTTAGAACCTACAGTCAACCGCGGACACAAGGAAACGCATCGATTGTGTGCGGACATTATACCACATCAGCACAACCGGGTCGTCATTTCACTTGGTTGAGGGAACCATTGGCCAGAGACATTTCGCATTTCAATTACGACTATAATTACGATCATCATCTATCTGAGGATTTTGAAAACCATCTTCGACAGATGTCCGGCAACTTTACAGTGATGTGGTTGTGGGGCAAATATCTGGGCAGAGATCCAAGTGTTTCCATCGAAGAAAAATACAACGGGGTAAGAAAATGCCTTAACGAAAAGTTCGAACAAGTTTTTGATTCTGACAAGTTCGAAGAGTCATGGAAGATCCTGGCCAAGATGTTGAACGTTGATGTTGATCCAAAACTCAATTCCAACGAAGGTGGAAAAAGTTATAAAAAAATTATATCCGACACAGATATAAATGATCGTTTCAGGACATGGCACCGAGAATACAATCACTGGGATTATCTGCTGTACGAAGAATTTTGTAAGTAGTTATTGGCATTTTTTTCCTGTTCATTATAGCCGCAATCCAATTAACACAGTATTATAGGAGCACAGTTCTTCTAAATAATTTCACGACGAAAACTTATTTTCGTTGTAAAAACGTAAAGGAGATCCAAAAAATGGAAATCTTAAATAAAATCAAGACTGGTGCCAAAGCAATGACTGACATTGGCATTGGTTTGATCGCCCTGGCGATAGTTCTCGAAGTGCTGTTCAAAGGCCAAGCGATACCTTTCCTTGGTACATTGAATGTAATAGGGAACGTGTCGGCGATTGTTAAATCTTTCTCAGCAGATGGACTGGTAGGACTTGTAGCGATGTACGTCTTATACAGTATCTACAAGAAAGGTTAACCTTTCGAAACGGGGCGGTGTTGAACGTGAGCATCGCCCTTAATCAACAAACTTTTCTTTGGCTGTGAGCAAATAAATATATCAGTTCATTAGAGCCCACCCAATTCAGTGGGACTTATGCGGAACTAAACCACCGCGTAGCACCTAGAACGTGCATTGGACTCCTAAAAGGAGAAAACAAATGGGAAGACCTATCAAAGAAAGTAAAATGGGTTCGTCTGTCGGCTTCGGCGGAAACCTATCAGGAAAAATAGCAGTAACAGCCTACAGGACATTCGGAGGATCAAAAGTTGATTCTACCACTGCCTATGTGGTTAGACAAAGGGGATCAAAAAAGTTCAAAGTACACTTAGATGATTCTTCTGAGGTGGACATGCTGTTGAAACCGGTCGCGCCGGGTTCATTATCTGGAGCCAACGTTAATGGTCTGGGCGAGTTCACTGTTCAGGTTATACTTGATGACTCAACAGTGGCTTATGTTGAAAAGTTTTACAACAACACAATCCACTACGTTGAATCAGATGGTACCACTACCGGTACTGTGAAATACACGCTAGGTACTGAAGGCACTGACGAAGGTGCTGTTTCAGGACTAGGTAGTATCGACGTTAGATAATAACACAAGTGCTTTGGGGGAGTGTTACGCTCCCCCATCCATAGTATAAATAACAGTGCATGGCAAAAACTCTAAAGACATCAGGTGATTACACAGTACAAGCAGGTGCTGGATACGATTCAGGATCGGGCCTGAACACCATAAAATTAGACGCAAGATTCGTGAGAATTCCAGGAGACTTGACCATCGATGGCACACAAACCGTGGTCAACTCACAAACACTGACAGTGGAAGACCAATTCATCGAAACCAACAGAAACAATTCGACAGCGGGCACGGAAGATTCTGGTATATTCTTCAACCAAGGTTCGAACAATCATGCGTTATTCTATTACGATGCCGGCAACGGCGAATTCCAATTGGGAACAACGACACAGGACGCAACGGCAAACACCATAACTAACATCACTTTGGGCCAACTAAAAGTGGCCACAACACCTAGCGATGCCAACCATGCGACCTCCAAGAGTTATGTGGACGGACTGTTGGCCGGTGGTGCTTTCGCTATAGGATTCAGAGGAGACGACTCAGCGGTCGTTGATGTCACGACTGGCAACAGCGTATTGATAGCGGGCGGTTCAAACATTTCAACGGCGGCCACAGAATCAGACACAGTGACGGTGGCGCTCAACCAAAATCTAAATGACATAAATTCAGTGTCGACCGGATCATCAAATGGTGACTTGATTTTACAGGCCAACGGCACAGGTAGTATCGTGGTCGACAACATTTTAACATTCAACAGTGCGGCCAGCACCCCAACAGCAAACACAATTACCAAACTGTACAACAAGACAGCGGCGGGCGGTGGCACTGGTGTATTCTTTGTAAACTCGGCAGTGAAATCGGGAGCGGAGGACGAATTGATAAGTAAAAGCAAAGCGACGGCCCTGGCCATCGCACTAGGATAACAAATGGCGATAAAACAAAGCATAGCAATATCGGGTGCATTTCAAGGAAATGACCATATCTTTGAAGCATCGGAAAATGTGGCAGTGACCACCATACACCTCTGCAACATAACCTCAGCGGACGCAACAGTCAATGTTTATGTTTTACCGGCGGATGGGTCAACGACCATACCAACAGAAAACAACAAGATTTACAACTCATTGACGATACCGGCCACCGACACATACATCGTGGACACAGAAAAAATGATTCTATCCACCGGTGATAAAATTTACGTCAACACTCCAGATTCATCAGGACAGGTAGTAGTAACGATTTCAACCATAGGATTATAACCATGGGAAGGTTCGCTAAAAACAGAGAACTAGACAACGGTGCGTTATCTGTAAAGATACCTTCGGTATCAAACACACTCAGACCGTCGGGACAAAACGGTGACATCATATACAACACCGACACAGGTACTTTCCAGGCATACGACAACGGATGGGCCAATGTTTCAACTGCCAATTCGGCACTGGGCACCATAACCATCGACAAGTTCCAAGGCGACGGTACCACAGTGACGTTTGGAAATGGTGTGGGCAACACTCTAGACGGATCGACAGCGGCAAACCTCAGTTTCTCAGTGGCAGATGAAGAAGATATTTTGGTTTTCATAGGTGGTGTGTATCAGATACCAGATACCAACTACACTGTGTCGGGAAACACCATAACTTTTGGCTCGGCTCCGCCACCGGACAACGGCATAGACAATTCTCACATCATCACTATCATACACGGATTCAACAAGTTAGGAGAATAATTACAGAATTATTCCAAAAGGTCTCCAGTGTCCTGGAGAACCGCCTTTAAGGCACACCCACCCGATAGGTTTGTTTAATTCGGGCGCCGAATTCCATACAATCGATCCCTTAGACCAAGTGCCCGATTGAGGCACGTTGCTGTTGTATGAAAATGTCTTTTCTTGAAATTTTATGTTTCCTGCCACTTCTAGATCTTCTTGTGGATTTTTGATGTTGATGCCCAATTTTCCTTCCACGACTGTTGAACTTTTTAGTGTAATTTTTCCATTGGTGGTGATATGGATCCTTTGTTTGTCATCTGTGCCTATGGCAAACGGCCTGGGTTCGAATGTTCCCACGTATCCCGTGGCATCATCGCTTCCGATCACTACCTCCACACCGTTTGATTTCACAGCAAAAGTTTTGTTAGGAACCGTTGTGTTGATTCCTACTCTCTTGTCATTGGCATAGAAGGTATCTTTTACCTCCAGGTTTTCAAGTGTGCCAACTTTGGTAAGATAACTTTGCTTGACACTTTTACCTAGGTGCGTCCTCCAGACAACTTCGTTGCCATCTATCCGGATGGCATCTTTGACATCTAACACCGGTACTTCGGCACGGTTGTATTGTAATGTTTGACAGTTTATTTGTCCTCGAATAAAGACATCATTGTAGATGTTGGTTACTTCGTCTGATATTTCTAGAATTTTTTGTGTTCCTGAATCCTTGATTCCTGTGCTATTGAAATTTGTTATTGTGCCGCCATCTATCACATCTCCCGATATTGAATTTTGTTTTAAATCTATGTCAGACACTTTCACAGATTTTTCTGAGATTCTGGGTTGTAGATTAATAGGTTTTAGTGCCATTGTATGAGTATTTATTGATTGATCATTTACTATCACAGATGTTGGTAAATACCAATGTAGTATTATGGCATTTAATAAAATTGGTGGAGATCTATTAGAATCTAATCTGTTAAGGTCAACGGACCTTGCTTTTCAGAACGATTTACTGTATCTCGACGTAGACAACAACAGAATTGGTGTTAAAACCAATTCACCGGGAAATTTTACTTTAGACGTCAACGGTTCTGTTCGTGTTCAGAGCGATTTGACAGTCACAGGTGACCTTATTGTATCGGGCCAAACCACACAGTTAGACACACAGAACCTCACAGTAGAAGATAATATGTTGGTGCTGAACAGTGGTTCCAGCCGGGCCACAGATTCTGGTATAATGATCAATAGGGGCGATGCCCTCAACAACGCAATAATGTTGTGGGATGAAGCCACAGACAGATTCAAATTTGGAACAACCACACAGGATGGAAGCACAGTGACAGACTTTACCTCTGTGTCCTTGGCCTCTATACAGGCCGCAGATCCTGTAGGAGACGACGACCTAGTAACCAAAAGATTTTTTGATGCTAATGCCAGCAACATCACTGACGGAACACAGTTGGATTTAGGTGCGGTTGCTGATGGCAGTTGGACAGACGGTGCCTATCACGGTTTCACTACCGGAAGGTCAGTTACGGACGCAATCGATGATCTCAATGAGACCATGGAGAACATTCGTGAGAATACCTATGTCCAGAGTGTTGATTTCACTGCTGACAGTACTTCGGGCTCGTTGGGACTGACAGTGACCCTGACAATAACCACCGTGGGCGGAGGTGCCGACGAGTATGATATAGATTGGGGTGACGGATCGGTGACATCAGGAACATCGGACAGCACACCTAGCCACACATACAATGAAAATTCTGGATCTCCATACACTGTAACAGTGACAGCAAGGGCCAGCGGGGCAGTTTCTGGATCAACAGGATCATTTGCTTCCAAGACGAGGACAAACTATATCACAATCTACACAGCAGAACCTGTACCGAACTTCTTTATCTATGCCGCGGCCAGCGGAGGATCCGCGATAACAAAAACAGATAACACAAATACGGTTTATCTAGAAAACACCACTACCAACACGGCGAGTGCCACTGTCACCTACGAGGTTGATTGGGGTGACACCACAACAAGTTTTATTTCATCCGACTCGGCGGCGGGAGGGGTATCCGGCGCACGATTATCACACACCTATAACAATTCAGCAACAGACGATGGATCCACTGTTGGAACCGGTTCCGGGGACACGAGGTACATCATAAAATTAAAATTGCTCAGCCATAACACAGCGGACCCGGCTGTGATACCAGCAACAGTACAGAAAAATTTTGATGTATATTCTACTCACACAGTAGAATACAGTGTAGAAGGAAGCACAATAAGAGGAATAAACGAAGAAGCCACAAACGGTTTTCCAGTCACCTTTACCAATGACACAAACACAAATCCCGGACCACAAAGCACATTCAGTTCAAATATCTACACATGGGATTTCGGAGAAGGTGATGCCGCAACAAACGTCAACGTTGGATCTGGCGCATCGGGTGATACCGGACAGACTATATCTAACACTTTCAATCTGAGTTCCGGGCAACAATCCGCTGGAACCACGGTCACATACACCACATCATTGTCATTGGCTTCTGGACACTCCTCGACACCATTCAGTGCTAATCTAAATATCATTGTGGAACCAGATGTTAGGGCAAACATCGCCGGCACAGCAGACACTGTAAGTACAGGATCAAGTGACGATCAATACACACTTTATGATGTCACGGACCTCGATGGCAACAACAGAGCCAGTGCCACGTTCACTAACACGTCGCAGAATGCCGATGATTACGATTACGACTATTTCGACGATAGTTCAGACATAGACAACATCAACGAGGATGGATCCACTCCGGGAACGGTGGGGAACGATCTAACTAAAAATTTTTCAGGAACCGGTGTGGGATCATTCACCACAAGGTTTAGGGCACACGGAACACCCGACACCATATTCCAGGACGACGAAGAAAGCATCAACTGGGAAATGAAGGCAACCCCGGCCGCACCGGCCAATCTATCTTCAAAAAGCCTAACTTTGGCGGATTCGGCACAGGGCACATCACCAAAATTATGTGCTAGTTTTGATGACAACACATCATCATTCACTACTTTGTCGGCGGGCGATTCATTGGACACCACCACCGCAAGGAGATACACGACAACAACAACCATCGACACTTCCGTTGCTTCAAACTTTTACAATGGAGCATCGGGTACGTTATCAGCGGCTATCAATGCTTCAGCGGATGGTACAAAGGCATTCACATCAGCGGAAAACGAGACAGGCACATTTACAAGTTTAGTTGTTACCTCCAACGTGGATTATGACACTGTTGACTCTACCTATCCGCAGAGATTATACTTGGTTGCCTCGGCAAAGATCACGAAAGCATTGTCAGGATACTCGGTGGGAGTAAATGCTCAGAGATTAGAACACACCGCAACAGGCAATACAAATTTAGTTTATGTGGTCAAAGACGACATCTCAGCAACACCTACTACCACAATTGGCACAGTGGCAGAAAACACAGCAGGAACATACGAATATATCTCGGGTATACCTTATTATGACACAGGATCTCCGGATCTAACTGTCACAGGAACAACAGTTGCCAACTTCACTGGACAGGCATATCAGGACACGAGTTCACCACACGAGATCGATCCGGGCACCGTGTCCGAAGGTTCCGGTTCTGTCATATCGAATTTAGATTTCACATATGCCAACATAGATGGCGGTACTACCATGTTGACCGGTGGTATTCCAAACACAGACACAGGAGTTTCGTCCGCATACACACTGGGCACACTCACTGTTCCTTTAACAAGTTCTTCAATGTTCTCTGTCTCGACCATAAAAGCAAGATCAAAAAATGCCAACGGCACAGGATCTTATTCAGAGGACACAACTAAAATACAAGTTTTCACAGCAACGCCGGGAGGTCTTAACAAAGATCAGGGTGGTATCATTGTCAGCGACTCTTTGGGAGCAACTTTTGATGATGATGCTGTGCGAATACCTGGGTTCGGTACGGCCAGCGACACTCCTTCGTTCTTCGACTCGTCTAATGCCAACTACTACACAGACCATGCATGGAGCGGGGCAGAAACGGTGGCCGGAACCCAGGAAGCCATAGTGCGACCAACAGCAACCAGCACCGGCACCATACAACACGACATCACAGATTATAGCACGGGCTATCTACCCGTCGGTCCGGACAGATCCGGAGACACAGGAACCCAGTACTATACTTTTGCCTTCCGAAGAACTTCGGTAGCAAACTTCACAATTACAATGACGGGCACCGTGTCTGGATTTTTTATAGCGGCTCCGGGCACTGCGATAGACTCGGCTTCCACACTAAATGGTTGGTTGGACGCAGGCGTTCAATATGCCGGATCAGGAGTGCCGGGAGCAGACACAGGCAACGGTGGAAACGGTTCCAATGGTTGTGCATTCACCGGAGGAGACAGAATATTGGACGGTGTAAGTTACTCTAACCAAAGTTTCACATTAACATTAGGATCGGAAAACATGTCAAACGCAACAGGAAATGTTGTGTTATGTAGAATCAAACTTAATTCGGGAGACAGTGTGACAGCACTGAGCATAGCATAATGGCAATAACAGACGCAAAAAAAGTCGATTATCTCTGGAAGAAGATAGGTTATGGTGTTGCCAAGACCGACACCAACGCCAATAAGAAAGCACCAAACGAATCCATAGCGTCACCGTTGTTGTTGAATGGAGAGAACACATGGAACAGGGCAGACCTTATACCAACCGTGTTGCCGGGATCGTCCGCGGGTGTGGTTACAGTCTATGCAACTTCATTGCCAACTGAGTCGGTGGTCGACAACACGACAGTGGAGGCCAACAGGACTTGGAAGACCAACCTCACAGACTGGATACCACCAGAATTTGGTTCCACTTATCAAGTCAAAGTCTATATTCATACATCAAGCGATGCCGCCAATGCGGCTGGATCGGGCACACAAGTTTTTGCCACGGGGTCAGGAAACGACGACGAATGGTTTTTTGATTATCAAGCAGGAGTGCTTCATTTCATAGGAGCAAACCTACCAAATGGTGTTGACTTCACAGGCAAGAGTGTTTATATTTCCGGCGGGAGGTACACAGGATCAAAAGGTCTGCAGAATCTAGTTAGCAGTCTGGATCCAACAGGAAACTTCACATTCACCGGAAGCACCATCAACCAAGATGTGACCGACGCAGACTTTACCCTAGACACAGCAGGTTCTGGAAGTTTCACTTTCAATTCAACAACATCGATAAACCTGCCATCCGGTACTACAGCACAGAGACCATCTGCCACAGCAGGTATGCTGAGATTCAACAGCGAAACAGGCAAGTATGAGGTCTCAGAGGATGGTTCTACCTTCACCACTCTCAGAACAGATACCGAAGCAGGCACAATAACCAAAGATATATTCACCGGAGATGGTTCAACAACCAACTTCACAATGAGCATAACCCCCACAGATGAAAACAACATAATAGTATACATCGACGGCGTGATGCAGGAACCAGACACCAACTACACAATCGCAAGTAACATTCTGTCGTTCACTGGTGGAGACTCTGTGATAGAGGCACCACACCAAGGAGCCAGGATCGTTATTATGCACGGATTTGCGGATTAATCAATCGATACACCAGACGGCGTGTAGACTATCTTCCATTTGTTGAGTTCACCTGTGAGTCTGTTAACAGTGTTTACTTCGGGGATGATTTCCCAATTGAATTCTGGTTGTCTTATGATAAAATCATAGACATCCTGTCCGGATTCCAACCATAGCCCAATTCCCTGCAGATTATGATTTAAATCTATCCTGTATTTTTTCCTAAAAATCAAACGTGCTACTTTGTCCAGTTTTGTCCTGAAATTGTTCATTTGCTCGACCAGATCCGGCCTTTCCTGCAGGACATCTAGTGCCCTGTTTCGACAAGGCCCAGGCCAGCGAACAGTCAATTGATATTTGAAAAAAACACTATTTTGATTCATTTTTTAAGATACCGTCAAAGGTTACGTAGTCTATTACATTCATATTTTCATAGGAGTCGAATACATTTATTTTTTGTGGATTCGGTTTCCTGACAAAGAAGAACTTTGTGTGTGGACTAACTGTCAGTATGGCCATCAACACCGATCTTTCTTCCAGATCAAAAATATCATAACCGAACAGGTAAACGTTCTGTTTTTCCAACCACACAGAAAGCATCACTGAGATTGCCTGTTCGCTAAGATCATCTATCTTTTTGCCTGTGTTGGCCACCGTTGGCAGGGATGGCAGACAATCAACCTGTTCAAAAAACAAGTATTTCTTGTACAGGGATGGTGTGCAGAGCAGTGTGGTCTGTCGAAACGCACTGGAGTTGATCATTTCCTGAAGTTTACTCTCCTTGGCCACCACGCCGTAGTCAAATGTGTGAGATTGTAACACACTGCCCGCCATTATGGTGTCACCAAAACTCAGCAGTTTATCCGGGTCATATTGTGCGAATAATGGACCAATAACTACGCAGTTTTTACTTGATTTCATTGCTATAGTTATTTAACGATCATATTCGAGCCCAAAAAACTAAATACCATGTAGTATAACAAAAAACACTAAGGAAAATTTAAAATGGCCATTGGACGTATTTCAGGACAGATGCTCAAAGCCAACCTATTAAGGTCTGGCACAGATTTAGCATTCGAAACAAATTTATTGGCGTTGGACGTTACCAATTCAAGGATTGGTATCGGAACAGCGTCACCATCGAGACAACTTCACATCAACGGCACAGGAGCAATTAGACTGCCGGGCGGAACTTCAGCGGAACGGGGAACACCAGCCGCTGGTGACGTACGTTACAATTCAGACACCGGCCAGATCGAGGGATATACTACTGATTGGTTCGCCATGACCGGTGGTTCGAGCCTAACTGACGTCGATGGCAACACAGGTATCAGCGTAGAGAGAACTTCCGACGAGAACGAGATTCACTTCTTTACAGAAACATCCGGCGATGTGTTACACATCAGAGACAACGGAAACATAGAATTAAACAACCTACAGATAGCGGACACGACTATATCAAGTTTGACAACAAACGGTGACATCAACATCACTCCAAACGGCACGGGTCAGACTGTCATCAAGAACCTGTCTGTGACGGACGGATTGGACCTAGGTGATTTGAACGCATTGAACGTGGGCGACATGAACGTGGATTCTGTGAGCTCGGACAATGGCACAGATTTTGATTTGCTTCTAGACGACAACCAAGCGACAGCGTTAGAGATCAAGGAAGGATCCAACAACTACATCACTTTTGTGACAACCGACGGTTCGGAAGAGATCACAGTAGACAAGAAAATGGTTGTGAGCACAGGTGTTACGTTTGAAACAGACACAGCAGACATCAACGGAGGTGCCATAGACGGCACTACTATCGGTGCCAACACAGCCGCGGCTGGTACTTTCACAGACGTGACTGCCACCAACGTACAGGCCACCAACATCAAGGCCAATGACGGCACGGCGGCCATGACAATAGCAGATTCAACCGGTAACGTAGATGTATCAACAAATTTAACAGTTGGTGGAGACCTTACAGTAAATGGAACCACCACAACCATCGATTCGACAACATTGGTGATCGAAGATCCACTTATCCAGTTGGCCAAGAACAACTCGGGTGGTGCCGCCAACGCTTTCGACCAAGGTTTATTTTTCAACAGGGGTTCGCTGGACAACGTTTCATTCCTATGGGATGAGTCGGCAGATCAGTTTGCTTTCGCGGTGACTTCCAGTGAGGACGGAACCACAGCAGGTAACGTTACAATCGACAGTTATGCTTCTTTAAGAGCCAACGTGGCTACATTCGTAGACACAGAAACTGGCACAGTTTCTGCCGCGGACGGCACATTGTCAATGACCATCGCAGACTCAACAGGTGCTGTGACATTCAATGCCGCTCCGAGTTTTGGTGACAACAACATCACTAACGTGGGCGACATCGCACTAGACACAATCAGTGCTGACGGTACTACAATAGGTATAACATTAACTGACAACACAGCGGCGGCTTTAGATATCAAAGAAGGGGCAAACTCGTACCTTAAATTTGATACCACAAACAGTTCAGAGCTTATCACAGCAGGTGAGGCCTTCACTGTAGCCACTGGAAAAACATTCACAACAGACACAGCAGACATCAACGGTGGTGCCATAGACGGCACGACGATTGGTGCCAACACAGCCGCGGCGGGTACTTTCACAACTGCCACAGCAACATCAGTAAACGCTACCAACGTTAGAGCGAATGACGGCACAGCGGCTATCGTACTCACAGACTCAACAGGTGCTGTGGCGATATCAACTGCACTGACGGCAACTGGCAACGTAAGTGTCGACGGTGGTACATTTATTTTCAACGAAACGGGTGCCGACCTGGACTTCAGGTTCGAAGGTGACGCAGACGCTAACTTGTTATTCGGTGATGCCGGCAACGACAGGATCGGTATCGGAACAAACACACCGGGTTACAGCCTGGACATCGGATCAAAAACAGACGCCGTGCTGTTGCCGGTAGGTGACACAAGTGAAAGACCGACAGCGTCGACTGGTATCATCAGATTCAACTCACAGACTGGAAAATACGAAGGTTGCCAAGACGGATCGACCTATGTAAGTTTCCAGACCGAAGGTGACACTCCGATCATCAGCAAGGTTTCGACCACTGGTGATGGATCAACAACAACTTTCTCAGGATTCTTTGCGTCGGCTCCGGCCAGCGCCGCCAACGTGTTGGTATTCATTGATAACGTTTACCAGGAACCCACTGAGAACTACAGTGTCAGTGGCACCAACATCACATTCACTTCTGCTCCACATTCTGGAGCGAGGATATTTGCCATAGTTGGTTTTGACAACACTGCGGCAGGATCAGGAGGTGTTGTGAGGACAGAGACCACTGCTACCAATTTCACATCTAGTGCGACAACCATCATGAGTTTCAACGCAACGACATACAGATCGGCAGAAGCGTTCATAACAACGACCGACACCGACAACACCGAGTACGAAGTTGCCAAGGCCTTGATAGTACACGACGGATCATCGGCCTACATCACTGTGTACGGTCAGACCTCATCCACGGGGTCGGATCTATCAACCTACACCGCGACTGTATCGGGCGGAAGTGTGTTGCTACAGGCAGTGTCAAGTGGCGGACAACAGTCGGCCAAGGTTCAATACTCACTGACATCTGCGTAAGCACGGACATAATACCAAAAAACGGTAAATACGACTGTACGGGATGACCCGCAC
>Ga0222718_10003589_pt1 | contig 13230 bp, 11 predicted proteins | sample C33_27DmetaG_FD_165045 | JGI IMG/M metagenome (GOLD analysis project Ga0222718, IMG submission 165045) | Estuarine water microbial communities from San Francisco Bay, California, United States - C33_27D | ecosystem: Environmental > Aquatic > Marine > Unclassified | place: USA: California... | reverse complement strand
TCTTGCCGTAAATTTGGTTGAAGCCGATTTCGTCCCACTGAATCAGATGGACACCCTGTTCCGCCAACAGCTTTGAATAAGCCGCGAACAAATAGTTATCCATAATGAAGTCGGCTTCGGCGTAATTGTCGAAGAGAAACGGCGTATACAGCATCGCCATTTCAGGTACGACGGTCGTGGTTGCTAGTCCCGACCAATTGGCCACGTGGACACGCCCGCGGCGAATGCCGTTTACTAAAATATCTTCGGAGCCCAGTTCACCGTAGATCAGCATGCGCATTTCGAGGTTGGGATCTCCCGCCGCCTCGACATTGGCTTGATAGGTCAGCCACTTCTTGTCACCGGCGGTGTCTTTCACCCCCGTGCCGCCAACGGTGACAACGATGGCCTGACTCTCAATGGAAAGAGTTGAAATGAGAACGATGACGAAGACACGAAGCAGGGTGAGCATGGGCGTCCTAAATGCGTTTATGGTTAGGCGCTAAGCATAGCGGTCCCGGTACCCTATGGAAACGGCGGCTTCAGGCGGGCATTTTACTCTGCAGGCTGTGCGGCAGGACGTCCGAATCCCAGGCTCGCTTTAAGGCCTTCGGCTTGAATCATAGTCAACGCCGGGACAATCAGCAGTTGGACTGCCGTGCCGAAGAGCACACCAAAGCCAATACTGCAGGCCACGGGCACAAGGAATTGTGCCTGGATGCTGCGTTCGATGATCAATGGAAACACGCCAAGGAAGGTTGTCATCGCGGTCAGCATGATAGGGCGGAAGCGCGACTTGGTGCCGTCAATAATGGCAAGGCGCGCTGGTTTTCCATTAGCGCGTTGCTCGTTGATGAAATCAATCATCACGAGGGCGCCGTTCACGATGACACCCGAAAGGCCGACGATGCCAAAGATGCCCGGCAGGGTAAGGTTGATGCCCAATATAAGGTGTCCAAGAATAGCCCCGATCGCTCCGAAGGGGATGGCGGCCATAATGATGATCGGTTGAACGTAGGACCGAAACGCAATGGCCAGCAGTGCATAAATGGCAAACAAAGCCATGACAAAATTACGGCCAAGAACAGGCAGGGTGCGCCGCTGCTCCCTCTGTTCGCCCCCAAAGTCGTATTTCAACCCGGGAAGTTCTTGCGCCAGCTGAGGTAGGATTACGTCTTCTAATTCCGCCGTGACTTCCTGGCCAGTGATCGAAACATTGTCCACATTTGCGGTGATAGCGACAATGCGTCGACCGTTGCGCCGCTTGATCATCGATGGACTTAAGCCTTCGCTGAGGTCGGCGACCAAACCCAAGGGTACAAAGCCGCTGCCCGGGATTTGGATTCGGTAATCCAGTAAATCGGCAATCGAATTGCGTTGCTCTTCGGGTAGCCGCACATAGACACGGACCTCTTCACGGCCACGTTGTACCCGCAATGATTCCGCCCCAAAGAACGCCGCACGCACCTGTTGGGCTAAGCTCTCCAGTGTCAGTCCATAGACCCGGGCCTGTGGCTTGAGCCGGACTTCAATCTCCCGCTTGCCTTCGTCCATGTCATTGCGCACGTCAAATACACCGGCGATTTCCACCAGGTCGTTTTGCACAGAGTTGACGGCGTGACTTAATGTCTCTGGTGAATCTGCAGAGATCTCGACTTGTACCGGCTCTCCCAGGTTGAACAGTTGCGACGAAAAAAACAGCCGGCTTATGCCTGGCGGCGTTCCAACCGCATCGCGCCAGCGACCTTGAAAGTCTTGTGCCGGGAAATCTCGTAATTCCGGATCCAATAATTCCAACACCACCGACGCCTTGTTGGCATCGGGAAGAATGCTGACACCACCGAAGGGCGGAGCGGCGAAATCTTGACTGCCAACCAAGACATAGGCGGCCGAAACGAGGGGGTCGCTGTCCTCGGGGAGAAGGGCTTGCATCTCCGCTTCGATCTCGCGGCCGATCTTTAAGATGTGCTCCGCCATGTCTTCGGTTTGCGCCAAGGGTGTGCCGGGCTTCAGTTCCATACTGGCTGTGACATACCGGCCTTCCACCACGGGGAAGAATTGTATTTTAACGTAACCACCAACAACGAAGCCGAACGAGATCATGATCATCGCGACACCGGACGCGACAATCACCCAGGGATGGCCGGTGACAAAGCGCAGAGCTCGATCCAGTGGGCCGCCCACAAATCGACGTAAGGCGTCCGAGAACAGGGCCTGAATATTTTGTATGCGGTTGAGTAAAGAGCCGGGCTTGGTCGGGGCGCTGAAATTCTGATGGGAGAGGTGGTAGGGCAATACCAGCATGGCTTCGATCAGTGACAGCAGCAGTAAAATGATCACTACCACCGGCATTTGACCAAGGAATTTACCCCCCACGCCCGGCACCAAAAGCAGCGGAGAGAAGGCCGCAATTGTTGTCGCCACCGCAAACAGCACAGGCACCGATACTCGCTGTGCGCCGTGAATGGCGGCTTCTAATGGGTCTCCACCTTTTTCGTTTGCGGTATAAATGTTCTCGCCAATGACGATGGCATCATCCACCACGATGCCGATGGCCAGGATAAATCCAAACAGCGCAATCTGATTGATGGTGTTGTCGATGCCGTTGATCACCCCGATCGCGGCAACAAAGGCGACCAGAATGCCAAGTGATGTCCAGAAGGCGAGACGCACGTCCAGGAATAGGGCCAGCGTTACAATGACCAAAAGGAGACCGAGCGCCCCGTTCTTGAGAAGCAGACTCAAACGGCTTTCCAGTTCTTCTGCATCATTACGCCAGACAATTACATCGGTGTCCGGCGGCAGAAGGGGCGCGAGCTCTTCTTCCAGGTAGGTGTCGACCACGTCGACGACTGTTAAAACTTGTTCGTCACCAGTCCGGAAAACTTTAACGAAAGCGGCTGGCTTACCGTCGAACAAACTGATGAGATCTTGGTCTCGGAATCCATCGTCGACGAGTGCCAGATCGCCTAGTTTGACTTGTGCACCATTGCGCCCTGTGAGGACAATAATTTCACTGAAATCTTTGCCATCGTAGTTACGGCCGAGTGTCCGCAACACCACATCTTCATCGAGGGATTCGATTTCACCGCCCGGTAGGTCGAGGCTTTCCTGACGAACAGTATTTGCGACAGAGGGAAGGGAAAGGTCGTATGCCCGCAGCGTTGCGTTGTCGATCTCAATAGACACTTCGTAATCGCGCACCGACGTAATTTCGACGATGGAGATGTCATCACTGAGGGTTAGGTCGTCTTTGACCTTGTTGGCCAGTTCCTTCAACGCGCGTTCGTCTATATCGCCAATGATAGCGATTTCGATCACTCGCTGCCGATTGGTGGACTCCCGCACTTCCGGTTTTTCTGCACCCGCCGGAAAGGTGGTGATGCGGTCGATCTCCGCTTTGATTTCATCAAGTTTGCTGGCGCTGTCTTCGCCAATGGCCAATTCTATTGATACCGTGCCACGGTTTTCAATGGCGGTTGATGTGATGTCCTGCAGGCCATCAACACCGTCAACGCGCTCCTCAATCCGCTGGAGTATTGATTCCTCAATTTCGGACGGTGACGCTCCGAGGTACTCAACTTCTACCGTGATGGTATCGAGTTTGAGCTCCGGGAAAACTTCGACCGGAATGGTGAAAGCGTTGACGATGCCCGTCGCCAACATAAAAACCATCAACAAATTGGCCGCGACCCCGTGTCGGGTCATCCATTCGATCAAGGTTCTCATTGACGCAGACTCATTGTGAGAGCGCCGTACCATTGACGGCTTGTACAGCTAGGCCGTCAGTCGCGATGCCGAGGTCGCTTACCACCACGCGGGCGCCTGTATTCAGTTCTGGTCCGCGTATGGCGATATGGTCACCCTGATCTTGAACAACTTCGATAGTGACGACATCCAGCGTGTCATCGGCGTTGACCAGCCAAATCGTATCGTTTTCCCGCAGTGCGGCACGTGGGACCATGGCGTAAGATAATGTCACGCCTTCGATCTCGATGGCGGCATAGGCGCCAGCCAATAATGGCGGCGCATCTGCAAGGGGCGCAATAGCGGTCTCTGTACTTTCGGTTGTTTTAAGTCGGCCCCGCTGGGTTGGATTAGGAATGCGAACAACGACATCAATGGTGCGCGTGTCCGGGTCGATTCCCGCTTCCACTCGGTCAACGTAACCGTCCCATATGTAAAGATTACCGCGATAGGGCAGCGTTGCACTTGCGGGCGCGCGATTAATCATCGTTTCATCCCATAGTCCTGGAATGAGTGATGCCTCACGGTCTGACATTGGCACGACGATTTCAAAAATGTCGTTGGCATAAATACGCGCGATCTCTGCGCCCGGTTGAACAACCGATCCGACGTCAACGCTCTCTGTAAAGACACGGCCATCAAATGGCGCGGTGATTGTTGTGCGCTCAAGGTCGATGGCCCGCATGGCGATGAGTGCATCCAGGCCCGCAATCTGCGATTGGGCACGATCTCTTTGATTGAGAGTTTCATCCCGCCGCCGTTCGCTGGCCGCGCCGCTTCTGGCCAATTTGTCGTCGCGTTCCAATTGGCGCTCTGCAAAGTCCAGATCGGCTTTCCGGGCGGCGCGATCCGCTTGGGCCTGAGTCAGCGCCGCCCGATAGGACCGCGAGTCAATCTGCGCCAGGGTGTCGCCCTTTTTAAAACTGCCGCCCGTCACCAACGCGTCGCTTGTTTCCGCAACTTCGCCAGACACCTGAGCAATAATGGTGACCTGGGCGCGTGGACGCACCGGTCCATCGCCGCGAATGGGGATTGGGCCCTTTTGAACAACAACAGGGACGACTTGAACCAACGGTGCGCGATTGTCGCGTGGCACCTGAACCGGGTCAGATGACAACACCTGCAACAAAACAAAGCCGAGTATACCCGCTGAAAAGATGCCGGCAGCAATCAGCCCCCATTTGCGACCGGATTCGGTGCTATGGGTGATCTCTGCCATACGCTGCGTGTAGGCCGCATCTGTTGATGAGCCGCTCTCGTTCATTTTCGTCCCTTTCGTCTCAACCAGCACTTGCTGACTGACCAGTTAGTCAGTAGAATAGTAGTCCTGGCTCAAAAAGCAATGGGGAATATGAGGCAATGCCAACGGCGGCTACGGTAAAGAAAGGGGTTCGAGCGGCCCAAAAAGAGGCGCGCCCGAAGGAGATAGTCGAGGCTGCACTGGCCATTTTTGCCCGCGATGGCTTTGCTGGGGCACGACTAGAAGATGTGGCCGACCGCGTGGGCATCAGCAAAGGCACGATCTATCTCTACTTCGAAAATAAGGAAGAACTATTCAAAGCCTGCGTGCGTGAAACCCTTGGTTCCCACGTGAAAGAAACGATGGAAATGGCGGCGACGTTTGATGGTCCTACGCCTGACCTGTTGCGGGAGATCGTCAGGCGAATCAGCGCGCGTCTCACCCAGCCTGCGTATCGCACGATCCTGCTTCTACTCATTTCCGAAGGGCAGCGCTTTCCAGAACTCGTAACTTTCTACCATTCCGAAATTATTGGTCCCGGTATTGAAGGCTTGGGTGGGGTTATTCAGCGGGGCGTCGATCGCGGTGAGTTTCGCGAGACCGGCCTCTCAAAGTTTCCGATGATGTTGATGAGCCCGGTTATCGCGTCGGTCATCTGGAATCATCTGTTTGGTGGCAATGTCGAAATAGACCCGGCCGAGGCCTTGCAGGCTCATCTCAATACAATGCTGGATGGACTGAAAGCTTAGGAGCTATTAGGTCTGGGCCATCACCGTCCACGTAAACTCGTCCGGAGCGGCGAAAGAGAACGTCGGCACGCCGAATTCGTCGACAAGAATGCCGCTGACGTTTGTTGCCGCGGAGCTTTTTACCCGCTCGTGCATCGCGTTGACGTCATCAACACGAACCGAATAGAAAGAATATCCGAGGTTGCCCGGTTGCGCGCGCGCCATTCGGTCGTCCGGAGCGTTAGGGGTGCGCATTAGGAAACAGCGTAACCGGCCCGGCAAATGTTCGGCGTAGTCATCGCCGGCTTCCGGGTCATCAAAATCAACTTCCGAGAAGCTCTCTTCAGGGGTCAGTTCAAACATATCGCTTGGCATGTAGCCAGGTTGGTACGAAATATCGACTTGGTGGTAGCGCTTAAAGCCAATTACCTCTTCGTAGAAATCAAAAATGGACAGGTCTTCTCCCTGCACCACAATGGCCATGTGACAACCTTCGCTAAGGCGCAACGGTGAGTCTTCATTGATCGTGCCATACTTCGGTACGGCAAAATTCATCCGGGTCATGGCAACAAGTTGTGCTTCGGGCTGAAACAGCAAGACATCCCCGGACGCGGGTACCGGCTCGTCAAACGGCTTTTTCTCTTCGACCTTCTTAGCCAGATTAAAATTGTAGTGCGGGCCGACCAAGTGAATGGGTTTTCCTTGTTGTCTTAAAACCTCTCCATTCACATAAGCGTTGGCGATGTTGTCGGTACGGTGCACGGACCAACGGCACCCGTGGGCCCGTAGGGGCGCCATCTGCAAGCCGGGTCCGGTTGGTTGATCCCACTTCATCAAGCGAATCAAACCAGCGGTGGCGTCCTGATGAAGCATGCGAACGCAGGACACGCCTGAGTCCACGCCATACAACGCTTTGGCGGCTGAGGCTTCAAGTCGCCCTTCTGGTCCAGGGTGGTAGCCGCAGGATTGCCAAAAAGTTTGCGCAGCTGCCATGTCGCTGACGCCAACGCCTATGTCGTAAATGCCGCCGACCAGACCTGATGATGTCTTGCTCATTTTATTCTCCTGAGCGCGACTGTGCGGTCTATGGCTGTGAAGTCAAGCACGCGGTACCTCACGTGGCTTGACAACCAATAGGTCAGGCCGGTCTGCTGCAATCTAGGAGTATTTGGCACGTATGGTTTTTCCCGTAATTCACTCAACCCTTGATCCACGGGCGCTGGAGCAAGAACTCACATCGCGTTACGCCCTATCGCAACCCTTGCGCTGCCAACTCATGAGCCGGGCCAACAATGATTTTTATGAGGTAACTGCGGGCACGGATCGATACGCATTACGGGTCGCCAAGGCCGATTTTCGATCACGCGAAGCCTATACCTTTGAAGCCGCCTATGTGCATCACATTCATGCCAAAGGGTGTCGCGTGCCGGGCCCGGTCCCGGCCAAGGATGGGAGTTTGTTTTTTGAAGTAGAAGCGCCTGAAGGTGTGCGTACCATCACTCTGATGCGCTGGCTCGATGGAACAACATTTACTGAAGCGTTGTCCGTACAGGATGCACGCGAGATCGGGCGATCGCTCGCCGAACTTCACCTTGCCGGGGCCGATTTCAAATCAGACGCGGCCCGAACGATCAGCGCGTCCGCCATGCTTGACGAGCGTATGCCTCACCTTCTTGGCATGCTCAAAGCTGATCCCGAGCATCATGATTTCTATGTTGATGCCACGGCCGCTGTGCAGTCCGCCTATGCTGAGATGGAAAAAGCGAATCTGCGGCGTGGACCGGTTCACGGTGACTATCAGTTCGCCAATGTTATGCGCACCAAGACCGGAAACCTCGCTGCCTTAGACTTTGACACCTGCGGTATTGGGTGTTTGGCGGAGGATCTTTTTACATTTGTGTGGCGCAGTGACATGGAAATTAGAAACGAGGCTGTCAACGACGCCTTTATTAGTGGGTATGAAGAGGTGCGCCCACTTTCGGATACGGAGCGGGATCACCTCGCACTTTTTCGGGTGGCGCGAGACCTGGTGATGTCTTCCACGTTTGCCATTTTAATCAATCGTGTCGGCCCTGTGCCTGGATTTGACGGCGACTTTGCACCTTTCACAGCACTTGCCCGCACGCACCTTGCTGACGCTGGACTGGCATGATGGGGCGCGCGTGACTTTTCCCGTCAGTCAGTCGGTGCTCGACGCTGACGCGCTCGCCAACGTGCTAACTAACCGATACGCCCTTTCCGGCAAGGTTCGCTGCAAGCCCCTCAGTCGCGGCATGAACGATATCTATCGCGTCGAACATGCTAACGGTCCCCACGCTCTTAAGGTTGCACGTTCGGGGAAGAGCAATGACTTTGACGGTCGCCCGGAGTCAGTCAACCAGGCGTTCGTGTCGGGGTATGACTCCGTGAGGTCGTTGTCGGCAGAAGAAAAAGAGGCACAGCCCTTATTCCGCCTTCTGCGTCATTTGCTCATCACCTCGACCATGGCGCAATACGTCAACCGCATTGGTCCGGTCCCCGGCTTTGACAAAAACATCGACTATTATCTCGATATGATCCGGCGGTATGCAGAGGAGGCTGGCATCAGCTAATGCTTGCGACGCTTAATACCCCTTATCAATATCGACGACGGACAGCATTTTTTCGCCCGCCACATAGCGTCGTAGGTTCTCCCGGAAAATGACCCAGAACACATCACGGCCCGCATCGTTGAAGCTCGACATATGCGGAGTGATCAAAAGATTCGGCGCCTCCCACAAGGGGTGATCTGCGGGCACGGGCTCAGGGTCTTGTACGTCTAGGGCCGCCCCGGCGATGGTGCCGTTTTCCAACGCTGCTATTAAGTCTTCTGTCACGGCGCTGCCTCCACGCCCCACATTAATGAACAAGGCAGAGGGTTTCATGCGCTCAAAGAATGCCGCATCAAAAACACCACGCGTTGAGTCTGTTAGGGGCATTGCATTGACCACCACATCTGCCTGTTCCGCCAATTCGGGCAACTCATCCGCAAGGCCGACGTAGTCGACAAAGTCGGGTCCCTCGCGGCTGGAGTTGCGCGTGGCGATCACGCGCATGCCGAGGCCACTCGCCAGTCGTGCAGTTTGGGTGCCGATACCGCCCAGTCCAGCGACAAGCATGGTCTTGGTATTGACCGCCCACAGCTCGGCGGGTGAGGCAGCAAATCGGTCCCACTTTTTCTCCGCTTGGGCGGCGGCGTAGTGATCAAGCCCTCGGGCGAAATACAACATCATAGCCATAACGTGCTCCGCGATCTGCGGCCCGGCCAGGCGCTGCATATTGGTGATCAAATATCCGCCTTCAGCTACACTAGGAATAGATACGCATCGTGCGACGCCAGCGAAGGGCATGTGCAGCCAATGAATGTTTGGGCCAGCGCGGACGATATCGGCATTGCAGAACCCAACAACGGCTCTCACCGTACCCGCATTTTCTGCAGCGAGTTGCGCGGCTTCTGAATCGCTGCGAGCAGGCAAAAGCGTAACGGCGTCGGGCAATGCTTCTCTGTACCAATCCAGGCGATCAGGGCCATCGACCATGACAATGACCGCCCCAGGGGGTGCCCAGCCGGGCATATCGCGCGCTGCAACTTCGCTTTCTTCTAGTCCAAGCCGGGCGATGACTTCGTAGGCGGCGGGTTGGGCAAACGCCGTAGCGACACCTAAAACTGCGATCGCAAAAATAATCACCGGAAGAGAACGTAAAAGAGTCATCTATTGTCTCCGTTATCAGCCGTCTGAGGCGCGCAAAAATGTGCCCTATTATCTCCCAGAAATTCAGCCGCAAGGCGAGTCTTCTCCAGCCGTGCGTGATGGGTTCTGTTCGAGGTGCAGGTGCCAGATGCCCGCGAAACTGCCGAGAATTACTGACCTTGCCGTACTTCGCGCGCACGACTTGTTTGTATTCCGGTTAGGATATTGATTCTAAAAGAGAATTATCATGAGAGCGGGCTGTGCATGGGCTCGTTCCACGCAAAGTGTCCTGCATATTTTTCATAAGGGTGGCTTCTTCGTCTATTGAGCGAATCTGATCTGTTCACGGCGACCTCGCGTAGACTCCATGTGGTTCCAGCGTACGAGGAGTTGATCACTATGCTTATTCGATCCGTTGCGTCCCTCTTAGGGTCCACTTTGCTTGCGGGATGTTCGGTGGTGGGTGTTCGCGCTGGCACGGAACAACCTAAGTACGAAGTGGTAGCTCGACCGGCTGAAGGCGTTGAGGTTCGTCAGTACGGCAATCGTATTGCAGCTGAGGTGACAGTTAGTCGAGGACGAAGGGGTGCCAACGAAAATGCTGCCTTTGGCGCGCTCGCTGGCTACATCTTCGGGAAGAATCAAACGCGGACAGATATCGACATGACCTCCCCTGTCGAAAGCCGCACGTCTGAAAAAATTGCTATGACTGCCCCAGTCGAAACAGCGTCAACTGAACAGAGCATGACAATGCGGTTCTATTTGCCATCTGAATACACACTTGAGGATGTGCCTAAGCCTCTTAACCCAAAGGTGGCAATCATCCCAATATCGTCTGCAACAATTGCAACATTAAAATTCTCTGGTTTACGCAGTTCGACGAATGTTGCAACTCATACCGCTCAGCTGCTTGAACGCCTGGACGGAACATCCTGGACTGTTACCGGTGAGCCAGTTGCGTATTTTTATGATCCACCGTGGACGGTGCCGAACTTACGTCGTAATGAGATTGCTGTGACTGTTGAAAAGCAGGACGAGGCTACCTAAAGGTTCTCCGTCAGTTCGACCAGTTCGTAATGGGTCTGCATGTAGCCGTCGACCTGCCCCTTGAGAAAGATGTAGTCGCCGTCTGTTGTCGTCCACACATTGTAGATCGGATGTTCTTCTGGGAGGCCTTCCACTGCGACGAACTGGAAGTGGTGTGCCGTGAATGACCCGGCGCCCACGGTAATGTCTTCATCGCCAACGTAAATCACGGTTGGTCGTGCCTCCGAAATCGTAGGTCCTGTCGCGCCGCGATGATCCGTGGATGAAACGAGTTGCGAGAAGGTTTGCCGCTCGCCTGGTTTGGAAAGATCCACAGAGGCGCATACCCAACCATCGTTCTGAATCGCGTGTCCCCCGAAGCCAGGGCAGACGCCCGTGTATGGCACGCGCTGCGATAAGCGACCTTCAAGTTTTGTCACTGTCTCGCATTCAGCAATGCCATCGGCGAAGCGATACCAACCTGATCCCCGGAACTCATCGCCTACGGTGATCCGCACAAAGGCGTCGACCGGTGACCAATCTGCATCGGCAGTGACATGTACGAAGCGCAAAACACTGGGACGATCATCAATCTCACCGTGAGACATGATCGAGCGGCGGCCATCCTGATGCCGGGTCATGGTCCAACGTTCGCGCCCGCGCTCTTCGTCCATGCGGTCGGGCTTCTTTGAGGTATAGAGAAGTCGCCCCGTCCGCGTGACATGATCCCGCTGATGATATTCTTTTGTCATGCTCTGATTCTGATTTAGCCGACCGTTTTCTCAAATTCCATCAGCTCGTAATGGGTTTGCATGTAGCCTGCGACGCCTCCTTTTAGGAAGGTGTAATCCCCGTCCGTCGTCGTATAGACCTGATAGGGCGGGTGCTCTTCGGGTAAATCATTGTTGGTGGGCACTTGGAAGTGGTGGGCATTGAACGTCCCGGCACCCACTGTAATTTTCTCGTCACCCAGGTATTCCATGTCGAGGCGCAGTGGGTAAAGCATCGGGCCTGTGGCGCCACGGTGATCGGGAGAACACAGCAGCAATTCGTCGACACTTTGTATGCCAGGACCTTTGCTTAGGTCGTAGTGGGCGAAGTGCCAACTGTCACAGGCGATAGCATGATTCTGGAACGACTTTAGTGGTCCGTGTTTGTGGTTCATGCGCTGTGACACACGTCCTTCAAGTGCGGTAAACGTTTCGCACTCAGTGTAGTCGTCGTACATCTTAAACCAGCCGGTGCCCATAAACTTGTCGGCAACGGTGAGCCGGACAAAACAGTCTTGCGGCATCCAGTTTGAATCGACCGTATAGGTCGCATCTCTCATCACAGAAGGCCGATCATCGATTTCGGTATGCACACCAATTGTGCGACCGCCGTCACCGTATTTGGTAATGGTATAAAATTCGCGTCCACGCTCCTGGTCCATGCGCTCCGGTTTTTTAGACGTGTAACCAATAACACCGCGAACGACGGTATGTTCGATTTGAGTGATGGGCTGATTCGGATCAGTTGCAGTCATGAGGTCCCCCGTACGGTTGAGCGCTTTTGTTGATTGGTCGTGGCCGTCATCATACGCTGGCCGCTATCGTTGTCCACGCCGCTTGAGGGTTAGTCCGCGGCGGCAGGAGAAATCTCAGATGTTGTTTATTGCTCGCTTTGAAGATCGCCCCGCCAGCCTGCATTTGCGCCACGCAAATCAAGAGGCTCACGATAGCTATATCGAAGCGAACAGATCTCAAATCCTTACGTCTGGTCCCCTCCGGCGGGACGATTTTGACAATCCGGTCGGCGGCCTCTGGTATATCGAGGCCAAGGATCGCCAAGTGACCGAAGCGTTCTGCCACAACGACCCATTCTGGACCGCGGGTGTTCACACTGCCGTCACACTCATGCCACAACAAGCGTCCACGAATCCCTATGCGAGTATGCGTGTCATATGTTTGTAGGAAAGCGGCTATGTCGCGCTGAAGAGGAACAAGTATGAGCCGTTTTTTGATTGCCGCATTCTGCGTCTTGCTGAGTTTGCCGACCGCATTGGCAGACCCGTTAACTGGGCGAGCCGCTGGTAGTGTGCCGAAGGGATCGATCTGGGATGAGCACTGGCAGTTCCGCAAGAGCGTGCTGATGGGCAGCCCCGAAGTCGACTTCGAATATTACATATATGGCGAGCTCGGCAATGAAGAAGAGATGGTGAATAGCCTTCGTCGCAACCGGGTGCAAATTTCGTCTGCATCGTTGTGGGGGTTGTCTTCGACGATCCCAGAGGCTGCCGTACTTTCATTGCCCTATCTGTTCGAAAGCCCGGAAGAGGCGGATTACTTTTACGATTGCTGTGCCGGTGACATCATCAGGACTTACCTAGAAGCCATCGGTATCACGCACCTCGGTTGGTCAGAGGCAGGGTGGACAGGGTTCTACGGCCCCAAGAGCTATGTAGACCCAGCTCTCGTGAAAGGTGAGAAACTGTGCACACCGTCGACTCCGTCTGTTGCGGTGTTCTTCCGATCTCTCGGTATCGATACGGTGTTTCTCGGTATTGGGGATGTTGTGCCGGCGCTGCAAACCGGGTTGGTCGAGGGCGGCGCATCCAGTTTGCCGTGGTATGTCAATGCCTTCAAAGATCATGCGCCTCACTACACCCTGACGGGTCATCACTACGAGAGCACAGTCATCATGTCCTCGAAGAAGTGGCTCGACTCAGCAACCCCCGTGCAGCGCGATGTGATCGACAAGGCCTTCAACGTCTTTCCCAGTCAGCGGGCGGGTGTTCGCGAAGATGCCGAAAAGAAGATCG
>Ga0222718_10003585_pt1 | contig 13235 bp, 13 predicted proteins | sample C33_27DmetaG_FD_165045 | JGI IMG/M metagenome (GOLD analysis project Ga0222718, IMG submission 165045) | Estuarine water microbial communities from San Francisco Bay, California, United States - C33_27D | ecosystem: Environmental > Aquatic > Marine > Unclassified | place: USA: California... | reverse complement strand
ATTTTAACTTGGTATTTTTTTGTTTCTGTATTACATCTATAACCTATTAAATTATTTGAAAAACAATGTTGTATTTTTTGTGACATATAACTCTAACATAGCAAAATATAATTTTATTATATAGATAAAAAAAAACGCTCCCAACAGGGATTGAACCTGTGACCTAGAGATTAACAGTCTCTCGCTCTAACCAACTGAGCTATAGGAGCAAATTAGGAAATTCCTAATATTATATATAATATAATCTTTATATATTTTTATTTACTAATATCGATTTTACTTTTACTTTTACTTTTACTTTTACTTTTAATAGTTTTCGGAATAACAGATAAATCACTTACTATTATTTTTTTGCTTTTATTATCATCAGGACATATTTCAGTTGTTTTATAGTAATTAATATAATGTCTTGGATAATCTATTATATATTTTGTATCAAATGGAAATAAAACTTCACTTTCATTATAAGAACTTAATATATTAATTAAAATGATTTTACTATTTTTTGGCACATTTACTCTCATTATGCAACAATTTTTACTTGCATAACTAACAGCTGTTTTATAATCAAATGTATAACTACTTAATGTTTCAGATGTATGAATACCTTTTATAGATTTTTTAAGATAATATTCATCATTCACGCCTCTGTAAAAAACTAAATTATTTTTTAGTATAGGACATTTATTAAATATATTATTTATATCTTTTATATATAATAATAATATATTATTCCAATCAAAATTAATATAATTTAAAATTATATATTCCTCTAATTCTAACTTATTTAATTTGCTAAAATAAATTTCATCTTTATTATATAAATATTTTTTTATTTGATAATAAAATAATATAAAATTTCTATTTGTATTAAATACTTTTTTATCAATCACTATTTTGGATTTTCTATAACCATTATCTATTTCATCTATATTTTTATCTATATTTAACTTATTTAATATAAAATAATTAATTATAATATCTCCATCATGGGTATGACATCGTAATGTATATAAATCTTCCATACTTAATTCCTTTATAAATTCGTTCTGTTCTTTAATCCATTCATTATAATAATCTTCATTATGTAATACATATAATCTATTAATAAATTTCTTATTATATTTATTATATAATAAATCGAAATCAATTATATCATTCTTAAATATTACAGTATCATTTTCATTATGACTATTTGATAATATGTGTTTATCTATTTTAATTGTATCATATTTAATATTTACTTTTTTTGAAATAAATTTTTTAGATAATTCTAGATATTTATTATAATATTCGCATAATTTTTCATGCTCGTAATCTAAATATAAATCATTATTTAATTCTATATTTTTTCTCGCTTTATAAAGTTTTCCTAATAAAGATTTTCGAATACTTTTTGGTATATTTGATTTTGACATTTGTTATCTAATTTAATATTTTAAAATATAAAAAAAATATTATAGAATATTAAGATACTTAATATGGAAGGCTTAATTAATAGTATTAATAATTTTAATGATTTTGGTGTAAACTACCAACACTTGCAGCAATTAAATTTAAATGAAGATATACTACGAGAATATAAACAACTTGTTGATAATATTATGAGAAATTTAGCAAATACACAAGAATTACATGGTTATTTTGTATTATTATATACTGAATCATTTTTTGATGCTCTTAATAATATACAAATGTATAGACAACATATTCCTAATAATATATTTAATTATGATCGTTTTATAAACGCTTTAGTCTTAGATAATAATTATTACACTGCTATTTCTCATGAAGGGGGGGGTCTAGTAAATAGTAATAGACAAAGTGGTTCTCATCTTCCAGCAACTTTAGCAGATGGTAGAGCTTATTCGCGCAATACACTACCTGTTGTTGGAGATGGGCAACCACTTTTTTATCAATCTTTATGTGAAGAAAGACCCCCTGATTCACCCGATAATAGTTTTAACTTACAAAATAACATAATTGATGGATATAGTACATATGCCGCAAATTTAATAAAGAAAGAGTTTGTCGAATTACGACAAGGTGAAGAATTAAATATTATCAATATGGTTATTAATAATGCAAAATTCTTTAATAAAATTGCTTTACTTACTAATGCCAATAATACTATATTAGATAATAATTTTTTTAACTTAACAAGAGAAAGATTAGAAAATAATAGAGATCTTCAATTTTATAGAGACCCGCAATTATTGGAGGAAATGATTAGATCATTTGATGTAGGTATCCAACCTAATGATCCAGCTCATTGGGGTGTTAGTATGAATTCTACTATAACATATACGCCTGGGGCAAGAGACTTAGGAATTGTAAATTCTCATGTATGGATTGCTAATATAAAAGCGGGATCCCAATTTAATAATCTCCCTGATAATTTTTTAACAGATCATATAGAATACGGATCAGTTTTTTTAAATGCTTTTCAAAGAAATACTACAGCATGGCAAATTTACATCCCCTTATTGAGAACGGGTTTTTCATCTGATTTAAGTAATAATTCAACAATTTCTTATTCTCATAAATTTTCTCATGAATTATTTGCCGGCGGATATCAGACTTTAGGATTTGGTCCTCTTTTTTTTGATACCCAACAGCAAATAATTTTTTATAATCACGATTTATTAAATACTTTTTCTTTAAATTATAGATCATCAACTGTTATTAATCGACTAATAGGTGAAATACAAAGAGTGGATGCCAACCATATAAATGCAATGACAAATAATCCGAATCACGACAGTTGGAGAAATTTTTATAATCATTTAATGGAAAGATTTCATTCAATTATAAAATCGGTAGAATTAGTTTGTAATATAGGAACTGGTATAGGAAATAATATTAATGGAATATTACCACTAATTCATAAATTACCATTATTTCATGGCTCAAATATTAATTTATTTGGAGAACTTGGAAACGAGAACGCATATACATATACCAGAGCTTTTTTATCATGCACGACTAATATAGATACTGCATTCAGATTTACAAATAACGATGGAATAACTTATATTTATTTAATTTTGATAGAATCTGGAGAACATTGCCCTTTTATTAATATGGGTAATTTTTTTAGAGAATTCACAATAGCACCGGGTACAATTTTACATAGATTAAGTTCATTTAGACTTCCAGATTTAAACTGGACTGCGCCGTACGAAAAATTAGGAAATCAAGTCGAATATGTACTAGTTAGACCCGCTATAGGAAATTTTGTTGCAGAATTAACAAATCTAATTCAAGTTGCAAATACATGGGAACCATATTTACGATCAAGAACATGTTTTCATAATCATGCAAATGTTTTTAATCAAAATGCTAATATAGCACAGTCTATCGATGGACTAAGAAATAATGTTTTAACTAGAATTCCGCCTAATAATATTCAAATAGGTGGTGTAAAGAAAAGAAAAAAAAATAAAAATGCAAATTTATTAAAAAAAATGAGACATGATTTATTACCAGTAAAAGACATATTTAAGATACCAAAAGTAAAAAGAATGTACTTTTCATTATCTCCTAATTCTAATACTCTCAAAACTAAAAGAAAAAGACTTTCTGCTCTTAAAAAAAGAGAGTTGGCTGATGAACATAGTCATTTTAATTCATTTGCAAATAATAAATTGTTTGAAACATTTAAAACGAAAGACAAATTAATAAAATATATTGTTGAAATTAATAATGGTTTTAATGATAATATTAAAAATTTAAAAAAAAATCTATCTAAAAAACAGGAAAATAATAAAGATACACTTATAAAATCAAAATCTAATAAAAAATTAGCATTTAAATTAATTGAAACAAATCCAAAATATGTATTAAACGAAGAAACTCTAAAAATATTAAATTTAAAAAAATTCTAAATTTTATATAAAAATAAATATTTACTCTCAGTGGGGCTCGAACCCACGACCACAAGGTTAAAAGCCTTGCGCTCTACCGACTGAGCTATGAGAGCATGTATATAATACATATTAAATCTTTATATATATTTTAAAAAAGTACATTTCTTTATTTTTAAAAAATTTTTATAAAACATTTTAAAAATTATATATTTTTTACGAAATGTACTTTTTTTGTGTTATATTATATATTTATATAATATAATTATTTATTTAATGAGTGATAAAGAATTAATTTTTATATTAGATTTAGATAACACTATAATAGGTAATTGTACTTATCAAAGTGATATATATATATTACAAAAATATCAAATTAATAATGGTATAAAAATAATAAATAATAATAATTTAATATCATCATATAAATATAATTCAAAATTAATACGACCATATTTTTTATATTTTTATACAAAAATTAAAAATATGTATCCTAAATGTTATATATTTATATATACAGCTTCTGAAAGTAATTGGGCCAAAAAAGAAATAACATATATTGAAAAAGGATTAAATATAAAATTTTCTAGACCAATATTTACAAGAAATGACTGTATAATAAATAGTAATGGTGAATATAAAAAAGTAATATCTAAAATTTTACCTAAAATTAAAAAAATTACTAATAATATTAAAGATAATTTAATTATTATTGATAATAATAATACATTTATTGATTATAATTCTAATTTCATATTATGTAAATCATATGATTATATTTTTTATTTAGATATTTGGGAAAATATAAATAAAGATTTTTATAAATATACAGAATTAACAAATTATATAGTTAAACTAATTAAAAATAATAAATTATCAAAATATTATAAAAGAGAAACAATAAATAATAAAGAATTAGAAAAACATTATAAATGGAAGTATAAAAAATATAAAAAACTAAATAAAATTAATAAAAAATATTTAAATGATAATTTTTGGAAAATTTTAACAGATAATATTATTTCAAATAATTTTTATAAATTTAATAAAGATACTATTGCATATTTACAAAAAGTTACAAATAATAACTAAAAATTAAAATTATTATTCTATTACTTTATTAGAAATTAGACTAAATTATATGGATTGTATTAGTGATATTTTTTGTTATAAGCATAAAAGTTATAAAAATACAGATTTATTAGTCAATATTATATATTATGGCGTTTTATTTTTACCATTGGTAGTTGGTATGTCGATAGGAGCAATATATCGGAATAAATGGCAAGAAGATAAATATAGGAATTTGATTAAACCAGATTTATATCCACCAAGTTATTTATTTGGTATAGTGTGGCCTATTTTATATCTAATAATTGGAATGATATATAGTTATGCTTTATATGATACAAATTGTAGTCCATTTGGATATTCTAAATGTGGTAAAAGACAGTTTTTTAAAAATGCGAAATATTGGATAATACCAATATTGGCATTAATATTTAATTTTTCATATACACCTGTTTTTTTTAGTAAAAATGGATTGTTTAATGGATTTATTATTATAATATTGAGTTTATTTTTTGCAATATTGACATTGATTCAGTTTGCAATGCAGAGAGATTTTTCACACACTTTATATATATGGGCTATTTTAGCATTAGTTCCTTATATAGCTTGGTTATCTTATGCGAGTTATTTATCGTATAATATATATATATTAAATGACAAAAAAAAAGACAGAATTCTATTATAAAGTAATATATATAATTACCGTGAAAAAAAATTAATAATATTAAAATAAATAATTTCTAACAGAATATACTAATATGAACCAAATTAAATATCCAATTACAGGCGCTATTAAATAATTATTAAAAGAATTATAAACAAATAATATTGTAATAACAAATAAAGCATAAATACATAAAAATATTAATAAATTAAATAAAAAATTATTTATTTGATTTTTTTGATTTTTACAAACATAAAAATAGGCAAATAAAAAATATACCGGTATAAATGGTAATAATGCCAATACTTTTGTATTACCGATACTTCCAAAATAATGTATTAAAGAAATTATTGTGCCCCCAATTAAAAATCTTATAAAATATTCTATCATTATTTTAATAATATTATTGTTCTATTATGTATAATTAATATAAAATTATAAATAAATGAATATTATATTAAAGAAAATGATATATTTTCCTTTTTGAGGGTTCTTTATATTTCTAATAAATTATTTTCAGTTATATTAACAGTTTCGATTATAACATCGCTATTATTTTTTTTTATATATGAAATTGTTTGTAATAGTGTATCGGCTAAATCATCTTTTTTAATATGTTTTGTAAAATAATTATTTAATATGTCATTTTCTTTAATATAATGTTTAGTTATTTCTATACCATCATTTTTATTTTTTCTATATTTATCTGATTTTTGTTGTTTTTTAGTTTTATTCAAATCTATTTTATATTCTATAGGTTTATATGTATGATATTGTAATTTTAAACTTGCATTTATTAATACTACATTTATACAAAGTTTTTCCCAATGTTTATATAATGAAAAATAACTAAATATTAATAATTGAATACTTTTCATAATACCATTTAAGTTTGATGGTTGATTTTCTATTAAAACATAATCTATTTTATCACATTTTAATTCTTCTAAGGAACCTATAATATTATCTAATTCGTAAAAAAGAATTTCTGATATGGAATTGAGTCCATTAATATATTTTTTTTTTTCAACAAGTGTTATAACTCTCCAGTCAATTATTTTTATTGAATTATTTTCATATTTTAATATACAAAGAGCTAAATTTTTAATACCAATATCAAAACTAATATATAACATCTATAATTAAATAATTAATTAAATATTTAAATAATAATTATAAGTAGAAAATATGGAAAGTATGCGGAAAATGAGTGCTTGGGCAAAAAAGGGGCTAAGAAAAAATCCAAAGGATGATCATTACGCAACTCGTGCCGATACTGCCAAAAAAGCATTAGATGATAAAAAATACTCTGCGCTGGCAGCAGCCTGGTTTTTAAGATTGGGTAATACTCGACGAGAAGACAGTAAATTTCATCTGAGAAAATGGATGAATGATAATCGAAATAAGCCAGAATTGGGATGGCAAACGCCTTTCCAAGTTCTTAATTTAATAGCACAAACACACCCTCATACGTGGAGCAAACTTCGGGAAAAGCACAAAGGAAAAGAAGCAACTATATTTTTAGAGAGTAAAAATAATGCGGATATTGGATATAATGCATATATGAAATATAAGGAGGATCTCCGCCAACGTACTGCAAAAGAGGTGAAAAATGGTTTTGAGCGATTGAATGGAAGTTTGTCAAGAAGTGCTTCACATAGATCGCGGGTAAGTAACTCAAGAAAGCCTAAGAGCATGACAGTGAGTCAAAAAAAACAATATGAAGAAGACCTTCTTAAAGAAGGAGAATCAATTACAAGAAGTAACTATTATTCGGCAAGGAGTAGTATGTCCCCCCTTAAAGCACAAAGTTTGGGTAATATCAGAGCGAAACCTATAGATTATAGAAAAACAATGTCATTGGGTGGGAAAAAAAAAAGAAAAAAAAAATGTGCTATAAAGCGTAGAAAACGATGATTCTTGTCATATCTGAGTTGTAATTAAACGCATTGGTAATAATAATAAAAATATAAATGAATTTAATAATTAAAATTAATGCATATCAATGATTATATTCGTAATATATGGGGAAATAGATGTATTATTTATTAATTTAGAATAATAATAATTTTTAATGATATTAATAAATTTATTTTGAATATTTATTTTCTTAATTCTGTTAATACGTAAAAATAATCCAGGCATAACTTATAATAAGAAGATAAAAATCAATTTTTTATATAAACATATTCTTTATTATTATGTATTGTGATAAGAATATGAATAAATATAATAATTTATATATAGCATATAATAATTATTCTTGTATTTATTTAATAATACCACCTGGTAATGACAATATATATATAATAAATTTTATAGATACTATTGATGTGATAGATGAGAAAAAAGAAAATAATAGAAGAATAAAAATAAGTAAAACAGCAATACGAATGTTTATAATGGTAATTTCAATAATTGTATGTTGTTCTGTAATATTATTATTATTTTAATAATAATAAAATTAAAAAAATAATATATATTAAAACCCTTTATAATTTAGATTTATAAAAATCACATATTGGTTTTACTTCTCTTTCGCCGGAATAATCTTCTTGTTTTACACCACTTGCGGAAGTTATAATAATTGACGGGAATCCTTCAATTCCATTTTCTTGCATTTTATTTGCTGTATTTCCCTCTCCTTCAATATAATGAATTACATTGTCAGCACCTAATTCATCTTTAATTTTTTGAATTTTACCACCTTCTTCAAATTGTTTGCAATATCCACACCATGGAGCGGTATATATTTCTAATTTAATACTATTATTAAAATGTTCTGTTCTATTACATCCGCAACTCCGTTTGAAGAATATACTATATACGGCCAATAAAACTATAGTAAATAATAAAACTACACATAGAATATTACTATTAAACCCGTAATTTTTTTTCATATTATCTATTATTAATAAACAAAAAAATTAAATAGATATAAAATATAACATATAGAACCATTTATCAAAAGGGGAATTTAATGGTTTTACGAGTGTAATTAAATCATTATTATATTTCAAATAAATATTATTTAAAATATTTTGATCTTTTCCGGCAAAAAGATCATATTTAATAAATGTATCTAACATATTATAATATATGTAAAACCATTTTTCTAAAATATTTTTACTACATAATATTACACCGCCTCCACATCTATTAATATTAAATACATATGGAATATCAGATTTATGATTTAATTCTATATAATTAAAATTTTCAACTTCTAATAAATAAACCTTATCCAAATTTATTTTTAAATCGTTATTAGGAAATTTATTTAATAATGTATTATATATATTATTATTTCTAATCATACCAATATCAGTCCATGCATATAATTCAGTATTAAAATAATTTTTTTTAAATGCATCATACATAAAAGCAGTTTTATTATTCCATATTAAATATAATAATGGATCGTGATATTTTTCAGGATCTCTATTATAATCATTGTTAAAATAATTAATATATTTATAACAATATAAATCAGTTATATTAACAAATATGATTTTTGTTTTAGATAAATAATCTTTACGGATATTTATAATTAAATTTTTAACAAAATTCGAATTTGTATATATAACTATAGGATTATCTTTAATAAGATTCATATAATTTTTAATCCAAGATACGTATATATCAGAACTAAATTTTTTTTTAGGAATTTCCAAATAAGCTGTAACAATAGTTATTAAATTCATTATATAATATTTATAAAAATAAATTTTATATATATATTATATATATATCAGTTTTTAATTTTTTCTTTTTGCCATTCTTCGGCAGCGATTTTTAAAATTTCTTTATTAGACATATCAGGGTTATCTTCTTTTAATTGTTTCATATTTTTTTTAATAAAAATATTATATTTACTTGGCTCTTTTTTAGTGACGTTTTCTTTTTTCTTATCTTTAACTGTTTTAAAAGCATCAGTTATCAATGATTTTAATTCATTTAAATTATATTTTTTTTCATAATCAATATTATTCAAAAATGTTTCAATAGTAATTTTAGTAATATTATTTTTAGTTATTTTAAGAGGTAATAAAGATATTTCATCATTTTTTGTTTCCATTATTTAATTATAAATTAGTAAATTGTTTTTATATAAATTTTTAAAAATAAAATAGATAAAAATATTAGAGTTAGGCAAATGTCTTATAATCCATTTTTTACCTTAAAAGCAGAAAACTCTAATATAGCTAGTTTTTCATCCACAACAGATGAAACATATATTTTACTAATTGCAAATGATATAAATGAAGTTTTAGAGGATGGTGTTACAGTAAAAACAAATAATAATTCAAATGCTGTTATTATTGGTGCAAATGTAATTGATGACACAACAGACGATCACGAAGCATTTATTAGCGTAAGAAATGATAATGTTAATAATGTTGTTGCAAGATTCAATAATAAAAATATATTATTTAAAGTTGATACATTTTTTGATAATGATATTTTACCATCGTCATCTAATATTAGTTCAAATATTGGTTCGAGTAGTAATAAATGGGGAAATATATATGCAAGTAATATAATTGCCGACGGGAGTTTTTTAACAAATATAAATTTAAATGATAAAACAACAGATGATCTTTCAGAAACAAAAGATAATCGCTATTATAAATTAGAATATTTTACAAGAGATTTAAATAATAGATTTAATAATTTAAATAATAATGATGATATAACTTTAGACAATATAAAACAAGGTAATATTAATAAAACTATTCAAAATAATTATTATAAGGGTACATTAGTTGTCGATGATATTATTATTAATAATTATAATCCAAATAATCAAGGATTTCACATTAATTATGATATAAATGTTACTAATACTGATCTAATATATGAAGGTGATAGTAATTTATATTTTACAGAAGAAAGAGTTAGTAATATTGTAATAGATCAATCACAATTATTAGTAGAATATATTAAAGAGCAAAATAATGTTATTATGAATAATATTAATACAATAAATATTGAAAATTATAATTTAAATAATTCTAATTTTGAATCTATTAATTCTAATATTCATATTATTAAAGATTTAAATATTGATTATACAAATACTAGCGCTAATTTATTAAATAATTCTCTTGAAAAATTAAGGAACGAAACACAACTAGGTTTTAATTATTTCAATAATGATTTGAAATTAACAAGTAATACCATAATTAATAATATTAATACTTCGAATACTTTTAATTTGAGAAATATTAGTAATTTTAAAATAAATATTATAAATGAATTAGATATTGTTAGCAGTTCTAATATAAAAATTGAAAATAATATTAATAATTTGCAAATAAGTACTGATAATGAATTAACAAGTATTAATAATTTATTATATTTATTAAATAGTGAAAAAAATACAAATTCTAATGAAATAATTAGTTATGTTAATTTAAATATTAATAATTCTTCAAACTATAATTCAAATTTAGATATTTATTCATCTAATTTAATTAATATTACAAGTAATTTTTTGTTAAATTATTCAAGTAATTTAGATTTGGACACATCTAATTTAATTAATATTACAAGTAATTTTTTGTTAAATTATTCAAGTAATTTAGATTTAGATACATCTAATTTAATTAATATTACAAGTAATTATTTGAATAATTATTCAAGTAATTTAGATTTAGATACATCCAATTTAATTGATATAACAAGTAATTATTTGTTAAATTATTCAAGTAATTTAGATTTAAATACATCCAATTTAATTAAAAACACAAATACATATTTATTTGATTATTTTATTAATGTTGATAACAAAACTTCAAATTTAATAAAAAATAATAATAATTATTTATTTAATTATACAAGTAATTTACATCATCATACCTCTAATTATTTAGAAAATAATTATTCTAATATATTAATTTCATATACAGACACCTCTAATTTAATTAATATAACTTCTAATTTTTTATTTAATCATTCAAGTAATTTAGATTACGATACATCTAATTTAATAGATATAACAAGTAATTATTTATTTAATTATATTAGTAATTTGGATTATGATACATCTAATTATTTAGAAAATAATTATTCTAATATATTAATCTCATATACAGATACATCTAATTTAATAGATATAGCAAGCAATTATTTATTTAATTATAGCAGTAATTTAGATTATGATACATCTAATTTGATTGATATAAATTCCAAGTTTTTATTCAATTATACAAATAATTTAGATTTAAATACATCCAATTATTTAGAAAATAATTATTCTAATATATTAATTTCATATACTGATACATCTAATCTAATAGATATAACAAGTAATTATTTGTTTAATTATTTGTTTAATTATTCATCTAATTTCGATTATAATGCATCTAATTTTATTATTATAACCAGTAATTATTTGGATAATTATATAAATCATATACATGATGAAATAACATTAGATTATACTAATAGATTTAATAATATAATTACTAATTTTGATTCTATAATAACTAATATTAATTTTAATTTTTCAAATTATATTGAAAATTCTAGTAATTATATTAAGAATTATTCTTCAAATTTAAATTCAGATACTTCAAATTATATAGATATTACATCTAATGAGTTATTTAACATTATTGATAATATAGAAAAAGACGTAATTATCAAATTCTCACTTATTGATAGTATAAATAATCAAATAACATCTGTTGTATCCGAACTTAATAATAATGTAGATGATAATTCAAATATTATAATAAATAATTCAATATATTTTTCAAATTTAGATTTAATAAATTCTAATGTTACAAGTAATTTAAATGTAAATATTTCAAATTATTTAATTGAAAATGAAAAAGAAATTATTAGAACATTTAATCTTATTGATAATACAAGTAATTTATTATATATTAATTCAAGTAATTTAGATATAAAAACTTCTAATATTATTAGTAATTTAAATCTAAATATTTCTAATTATTTAATTGAAAATGAAAATGAAATTATTAGATCATCGAATTTAATTTACGAATTAGATAATAATACATCTAATTATTTTAAACAAAATGAATTCGAAATTATTAGATCCTCGAATTTAATTTACGAATTGGATAATAATACATCTAATTATTTTAAACAAAATGAATTAGAAATTATTAGATCTTCTAATTTAATTAACGGATTAGATAATAATACATCTAATTATTTTAAACAAAATGAATTAGAAATTATAAGATCCTCTAATTTAATTAACGGATTAGATAATAATACATCTAATTATTTTAAACAAAATGAATTAGAAATTATAAGATCCTCTAATTTTATTAATCAATTGGATAATAATACATCAAATTATTTTAAACAAAATGAATTAGAAATTATAAGATCCTCTAATTTTATTAATTTAACAAGTAATTATTTGTATGAATTTTCTAGTAATTTAGATATTAATAATTCAAATTATATTAATAATATTAATACAAAAATTTTATTATCAAATACTGATAATTCTAATTATATAAGTGATAATAATAATAATATTTCAAATTATATATATAATATTGAATCTAAAACATCTAATATAGAATTATTAAATAATGGAAATATTAAATTAAATAGCGATTTGAATATTATTTGAGAATTAACAGTTA
>Ga0222718_10003584_pt1 | contig 13239 bp, 10 predicted proteins | sample C33_27DmetaG_FD_165045 | JGI IMG/M metagenome (GOLD analysis project Ga0222718, IMG submission 165045) | Estuarine water microbial communities from San Francisco Bay, California, United States - C33_27D | ecosystem: Environmental > Aquatic > Marine > Unclassified | place: USA: California... | reverse complement strand
AAGAAGTAATTAGACTAGAATACAAAATATAATAAACGAAGTACAAGCAATAGCAGTAAACGAAGTACAAGCAATAGCAGTAAACGAAGTACAAGCAATAGCAGTAAATGAAGTACAAGCAATAGCAGTAAACGAAGTACAAGCAATAGCAGTAAACGAAGTACAAGCAATAGCAGTAAACGAAGTACAAGCAATAGCAGTAAACGAAGTACAAGCAATAGCAGTAAACAAAGATCACAAAAAATTTATAAAATATTATGACCTTCTAAGTTAGGATATAAACCTTTATTATTCTTTTTAATTGAATTATTTATACTATTTGTACTATATGTTTTTTCTAAACAGGCTTTTTCTGCTTCTTCTATTTCATTATTTTCTTTTAAAACTGTCGGTAAACTTTGTGTTCTCTTAAAAGAATTAGTAGAAGATTTTGTTGATTTAAGTAATGAAGGATATTTTTTTCTTTCTTTTTTTGTCTTTTCACAACAACAGAAAAATATTAATAAAAATAACATTGTTATAATTAATACTACAACAATACCCAAACCAACTGTAATATCTTCGTCTTTATTACCTTTAAATATATTAGTTATATTCATATTATTGTATATTGTAGTAATTTTCTTATATAAAATAAAAAAATTTTTTAAAGATATATTTTATTTAAGATATATTTTATCCTTCATTTATAATAGTTTCATGATTTCTCATTTGAACGGTTTCACACATTTTATATCGCGGATTATATCTACATAAACGCCATTGTTTCTGTATTTTTTCTGCTGCTTTCCACTTCTTTTCGTCATATAGACTCACTGTTCCGTCTGGATATATTGAATTTATATTATTAGGTATTTCTAGTGTTTCTCCCTTTAAAATTCTATCTAGAAATCGAAATTGTTCTTGTTTCATACCTCCGTCAGTCCACATTAAGTTTTGTGTCGCGTGTCCACAACCCATCCAAAGTTCCGAATAACTATGTCTTTGGAAAAAAGTTTGCATTATTTTTTTTGGTTCTTCACCTTTCCTATTTATCATAAATTTTATTACTATAAAATATCTGGCATAACAATCATGACCCATCATAGCAGGTTCTGTTATTTCATCCCAAGATAGAAAATCGATATATTCAGTCATACCTATCCTATTTCCTATATATTTTTTTGGTAACGTAGCAAGATGATCAAAAAACATATTTATTGATTAATTAATATAAGTTTATTTAATCAATTTTTTTATAAAAAATTATAGATTATATTGAAATCTACAAGGGTCTAAGCTTTGACGAAATCGAAGATTTCTAATAAAAAAGCTTATTTATACATTTTAACAGTTTTTTTCCCTCCCTTTGTAATAATCTCTCCAATTGGGTCTCCTGGTCTTTCTGCCTTAGCTGCTTCATAATCATAAATATAATTGCCTTTCTTTGCATATTTTTTACCATTCTTTCCTTCTATAGTGGTAAAACCTATTTTCTTAGTTTGGACTCTTGTTTTTCTTTCTTTTTCTTTAATTTCATCTCTAATATTAGCAGTATGACTAAATGATTTCCGTGTTTTTATATCACCAAAATTAACACATTTAATTCCTTTATTAGTTTTTTTATTATCGTTTAAGTTAAGATAACAATCTATAGCACCGTCTTTAATAATACCTAAAACAATATCCATAATATGTCTCTTTCTTTCCGCAATATTATATAATACTTGGTCTGAAGTCTTCCCTGTAAAATCATTCATTATAGTTATATCACTTCTTAATTGTGCTTGTGTTGCCTTAGATAAATAAATATAAATATCTACATTTCTCTCTTTCTTAGGTAATTCAATATGTGAATTAGTTCTTACTGCTCTACCTATAACTTGGTCTAATCTTACTGGATTCCAATATGGCTCTACAACGTGAAGTTGTCGCACATTTCTAGTATTTAAACCCTCTGCTCCTTGTTTAGTAGTCATAAGGATTTCCAATAATTGCCCTCTTTGATTAGACATATTAATTGCTTCTACTTGTCTCCTAAGTTTATCTGGTAAATTATTTAATTTATCATTATATATATTTAATATAATATCACTCTCTTCGTCGCCAGACCATACCGCATATTTAGGGTTAGTATCAGTTTTAGGGTCAAAATCTAAAATCCAATCTCCTGAGGCGTCCTTCTTTACTTTAAAAGGAGAATATCCATTTGCTTTTAAAGCTAAACTTAAAATTCCTACACCTTCACTGGTTTTATATTCAGTATAAATAAACTTAAGACCTTTTTTGGAACTACCCCTATCTCTAAGTAAACTTTCAATAATTTTGGCGTATTTAGGGGAATATTTAGATAATTTTTCTGGATTTCCATTATCAAAAGCAAGATATTCTTCTCTATGTTTATCTAATTCTTTTAACGCACTATGAAGTCTCTTTTCATACTCTTTACTCTTACCTTTAACTTCTCTAATTTTATGAACTAATTCCCCTCTTAATCTATCTTTATCAGTAGTCTTCTTTGCTTTCATTATTTTCTCTTCATATTCATTATTAAGTTCAACAATTTTTTGCGTTATTTCACTATCATCGTCAAATTCTATATCTTTTAAATCACCTTTAAATGGTCTCTCTATTGTTTCAGGGAAAACAAACTGACACAACATACGAGAATAAGCACGATACGAAGAATTAACCTTGAAAATATCACCAGATACATCCTTATTTTTCTTACCAATTGATAAACTTGGTTTCTTCTTCTCTTTGGAATTACTATCTTTTTCTATCTCACTCTTTCTTACTGCTGCATATTTATTAAACATATAATCACTCATTGGTATTTCCAATATTTCCTTGGTTCTTATATCAGGTACCAAGTCTTGATTCGCACTCGCTACATAGGAAACCATACCAATAGTTCTTCTTTTGAATAATTCTTTATCTTTGATATCATTTTTATCTGCGTCATAGAACATATTCATAAAGTCTTTATTATCGTCTGGAAAAGTGGTAGTAACTTCACTCTTGACATATATAATTTTATAATGGAGTTTTTCTTTTATATAAGTGGAAACTTGTTCTATGAATTGGGAATCAGAAATATTATTTAATTCACTTCTGACTAAACCATTCTCGTGATTAATAAACCCATATGGATTTCTACTAAATTTAACTTCCTTACTTCTACTATCTATTATTACTTGATCTATTAATGGATGTTCATATAATTCTTCCTCTAAATCATCCCATTCCATTCTGGTTCTACCTTTGCCGGGTCCTAATGTTAAAATATAATTGGTTATATATCCCCTAAGAACATTAAATATTTTCGCAACTTCAAAAGGAATATTTTTCATAGGTGTTCCAGATAAAAAGACAAACCTTACATTATGAGCATTCATAAATAATTCATTCAATCTGGTTGCCCTCATACTTCCACCTCCAGCCATACCATTAATAACATTATGGACTTCATCAATAACTACTATTTTATCATCGAAATATCTTTCTAACTCCATTTTATCCAATTGTGCGGCGGTTAAACCATTAGTATGTTTAAATTCATATTTGGAATCAATCATTTTCATAATTTGTAATTTAATTTTCTCTTTATCTTCACCAGAAAAAGAAGAAAAATTATCATTTTTAGTGAAATCTATAAAGAAGACACCTTTATTCGCATTAATTGCTGCCCTAGTAATACCCGTTTTTAAAGCAAATAAATATGATGGTCTGTCATTTGTTGGAGAACATGGAACAAAAACCCAATGCTGATTTAATTTGAAATATTCGTCACCACATTCCATTAATTGTTGAATGTAATTTTGTTTAATACTCTTTTGTAATAATACAACTACTTTTCTATCTTCCTTATTTGATTCAGTTATCGCAATAGAAGCACATGTTTTACCTACACCTAAACCGTGATATAATAGTAAACCTCTATATGGAGAATTAACACTTAAATAATCGCGGACTATTTTTTGAGTAGGGAATAAATCTCTTTTTTCTGGTTTTGTAGATTTTTGACATTCTTCATCCTCTAAATCACACCACATAACAGGTTTCTCCCTTGTTTTATATTTTTTGAATGTTGTATCAAACCACCTAATAAACTTCTTACGATTTGGATTTTCCCAATGAGAAATTTTTAAACTATCATTCTCAGGTCTTACATATTTTTCCATACCTATAGGAACATTTACAGGTAACTGATTAAGAGAATCTGGTTCTTTTATACTCTTTTTTATAGTAATTGTTTTCTTTGCTGAAGTATTATTCTTTACCGAGTTATTTTTTTTTACATTATTCTTTTTTACATTACTCTTTACGACATTATTCTTTACTGCATTATTCTTTTTTACAGAGTTCCTTTTAATACTTATTTTCTTTTCAATAGGACAAAAACCCATTTTAACCATTTTCTTATCTTTGTCTAATTCTGTCGCGCACCATTTTCCTTTTTGACCGGGAACGCATTCTTTATATAAGTTCCCTTTATGAATGAAGGGGAATTGACATTCGCCTTCTTTAACTATAGTGTGTCCTGAGTAATTTTTCCCTGTTTTATCTATTGTGGAAGCTATAATTTTTTGAGACATATATTAATATATTATAAATTTATTTTGAATTAATTACTATTATTTTTCTTGAAATTTTTTTTAGAATCTTTAGGTAAAGAAATCATTTTACCTAATCTTACACCGCCAACTAAATGAAAATGTAAATAATATATTTCTTGTCCTCCGTCTTTATTACAATTTATTACAATTTGATATTAGTCTATAACTACTTTCATCTATATTAAACTGTTTAGCCAATTTTTTAGCAGTTAATAATATTTTAGACAAATAGATTGTATCTTCTTCTTCTATATTATTTAGATAAACTATCTTTTTGTTTGGAATAATAAGAATGTGAATAGGTGCGTCAGGATAAATATCATCAAACGCGGTAATATATTCGTCTTGATAAACAATATTAGCAGGTGCTTCTTTATCTCTAATTTTTTCAAAAATATTTTTTTCCATTATATTTTATTTTTTTATTATATTCATTATAGGAACTTTCATTTAGGTAAATTTAAAAATAATATAAAATTGAATTTAAAGATTGAAATTTATTATTAATATAAAATGGAAAACGAAATTATTAAACTCAATCCTTTTAATTTAAAAAATAAACTAATTACTAAAGAAGAAGTTATTAGAATATTAAAGGAATATGATATAGAAGAAGAAATACATAATTTAGAGTATTATCAAAGGGCATTCATTCATAAATCCTATATAAAAAAGGAAAATAAAGACGACGTGGAATTAGAGGAAAAACCAGAAGATTGTTTAGATTTACAAGAAACTTCAAATGAGCGTTTAGAATATTTAGGAGATGCCATATTATCTGCTACTATCGCAAGTTATTTATATGAGAGATTTCCGAATGAAGAAGAAGGATTTATGACTAGAATTAGGACTAAATTAGTGAATGGGGAAATGTTAGGTTCACTTGCGGATAAAATGGATTTAAATGAACATTTAGTTATTTCTAGACACGTAGAGGAGAAATGTAATGGGAGGAATAGTGTAAAAATATTAGAGGATATATTTGAATCGTTTATAGGTGCCATATATTTAGATTTTAATGAAACTGAAGTGGAACACCCTCGGTTAGATTTTTATTCTGGTTTAGGTTTTCAGATATGCCAGGTTTTTATTATCAGTATTATTGAAAAATTTGTAGATTTTAGTGATTTAATATTAAATGACTATAATTACAAAGATCAACTTATGCGTTATTTCCAACAGAAATTTAAACATACTCCCAAATATAAAGAAATATTGGTTGAGGGACCGCCAAATAATAGGAGTTTTACAATGTGCGTTATGAAAAATGATAACACAGTTTTAGCGTATGGTAAAGAGAAATCTAAGAAAAAAGCTGAACAACTTGCGTCAAAAAATGCATTAATTAATATGGGATTAATTGAAGAATAATTTAATTTAATTTAATTTAATTTAATTTAATTTAATTTAATTTAATTTCAAAAAAATTTTTTTATTTACTAATATTATAAAATGACTAGGAAATATAATAATAAACTTTTTAGACGAAAGTCTAAATCAACAAAAAATAAACGAAGTAACACAAAAAGTAAACGAAGTAACACAAAAAGTAAACGAAGTAACACAAAAAGTAAACGAAGTAACTCCCGTAAACGAAGTAACTCCCATAAACGAAGTAACACTCGTAAACGAAGTAATTCCCATAAACGAAGTAACTACCGTAAACGAAGTAACAATCGTAAACGAAGTAACTCCCGTAAACGAAGTAATTCTTTAAAAAATAAGAAAAGTTATAGCAAAAAAAAACTAATTCGAAATAAAAAAGGAGGGGCAGATGAAGATTTTTATAGTAGTGTTCGTCAAAGTGGTTCTTCTAATGGCACTGACAGTCCTACTCTAAGTGCGGCTAGTTATCATACAGGTGATACTCCTCTAAGTGCGGCTAGTGCGGCTAGTGCGGCTAGTTATCATACAGGTCATACTCCTACAAGGGGGGGATTACCAGCAATATATTTAAATCCAAATCCAGAAGCAGGAGCAGGAGCAGGAACAGGAACAGGAGCAGGAACAGGAACCACGTCAAACAATAACGCAGCAACTGAATATATAAGAGCATGGGATAATGTGGGCAAGGAAGATCCTTATGGTGAGAATTTTATCCCTGGAGATGTGCAGGGCTCAATAAGTAGTCTTCGCAACGCAGTAGCTAAAGAGAAAAAACAAGTCAAAAAAACAAAAGAAGAAAAAGCAGCAGCAGCAGCAGCAAAAAAAGCAGCAGCGGCAGCAGCAAAAAAAGAAGCAAAAGAAGCAGCAGCAAGAAAAACAGCAAAAGCAGCAAAAGCAGCAGCAAGAAAAGAAAAACAATCAGTTGGTGCATCATCAGCAACAAGATCAGGTGAAGCTCCAGTAGTTTCCTTTTCTACAGCAATGTTAAAAACCCCACAACAAAGAAGAGCAGCAGCAAGAAGAGCAGCAGCAAGAAAATCAGCAGCAAAATAAGCAGCAAAATAAGCAGCAAAATACTTATACCTATCACAATAATAAAATATAAATATTATTAATACCTTTTATAATATAAACCCAAATCTTTATAGGTATAAAAATTCATAAATTCGTTTAGAAATTACTTTACCTATTTTTCTTTTTTTCCCTTTTAATTCTATATTTGTAAAAAGATTTTCTCTTTCTTTTTCCAATTCTAAATTATTATATTCGTGAATTATTTTTTTTATAGAAGAATATTTATCTAATATAGTATCCACGAATATTTTAGATACACCTGGAATTTGTAATAATATAAATTGATTATATACTTCCGGTGTTAAACATTTCTTTTTAGTTAATATTTTAGTATCTACATAATCCAATGTAGTATCAGGAGCTTCTTTAATTAATTTAGATACGCATTTCTTATCCTTTAATGTTTTATCTATTAACCTTTCAATAAAATATATAGTTTCATCCATATTCTCAGTTCTATAAATATTTAGACCGTCTCTAAACATAGTATTTATAATACTTCCCTGTAATGTTTTCTTATCAACTTTACCGTGTTTCATATCTTTCAATTCACCTTCTATTAAAAATAATATATTTTTAGTGTCTAAATCTGAATTAAGTAATCTATATTTTTGTTCTTTGTGTCTCCCATCTCTAATTGACGCTGCTAAATCAGCAGCAGTTTTCCTCTCTATTAGTAAAATAATATTATTATCATATTTTAAAATTATATCACCAAGAGTTAGATTTACAATATTACAATATGATTTTGACTCGAAATATTCCTTTAAACATTTTTCTCGATAATCAATTTCTAATGTAAATTTACCCATATATATTTTAATATATAATTCTTTTATATATTAAAATAAATGATTATAAAAGAAATTTTTAATTTTAATAAATAAATGATTATAAAAGATTTATTTAATTCAATGTCATACCAGAGACTTCGGTTGATTGTTTATATTCTTCATTTAAATCGTCATATCCTCCTATTTTAGTAACTGGATAGAAAATACCATTTTTACCAACAGGTTTAAATTGGATTAAGTTAGACCCTCCATTTTTATGAGAACTTTCAAGTGTGCTTTGTTTTTTATACGCTTCTTCCAAACTCAATAATTTTACTATAATTTTAACAGACCCAGATTTAAAAGATATATCAATTTGTTTATTTTCATAATCTAAATTAAGCTCTTTTAATCTCATAAAAATAATATATCTCAATCGTGTTTTTATTGTATCAATATCTTGATTCTTTAAATCGCTTAATTTCATTCCTTCAATTGTAAAAATAATTTCATCTTTATTTATTTCAAATTTAATTTCTTTATCTATTTTCAAAATTTCTTTTATTGTATCATTTATTTGTTTCAAAAATTCTGTACTTGGCATATTGCTTATAAAGAAATCTGTTTTAACTGTATTTTTTTCCGGTTTGGGTTTAGTTTCAGTTTCAGGTTTAGTTTCAGGTTTAGTTTCAGGTGTAGGTTCTGGTTCAGGAGAAGGTTCTGGTTCAGGTGAAGGTTCGGGAGAAGGAGATGGTTCTGGTTCAGGAGAAGAAACAAAATGTTCTTGTGTTTTATAAGCAAAATTATAAATAATAAATATTATAATTAATACTATTAAAAATAAGTTTTTAATAATTTTCATTTATTATTTATAAAGATAAAAAAGTAAGTAAAAAAGTTTATTAAACTATTTTAATATAAGGTGCAAAAATACCACTAACTCCTTCTGGTTCATATTGGACTATATTTTCTGTTCCACCCGGCATATTAAAGGTGGACATAAATTGTTTCCATTCTTCAATATCACTTAAGTTTTGTTCTTCTATAGGTTTATCACTTGGTCCTAGATTATATTCTTCAGATAAAATCTCTAAAATAATTTTAAGAGATCCGTGTAAAACGAATACTCTTATTCTTTCCTTTGGAATATTATACATCTCATTTTTACTTGATATATATAAATCTTGTAAATGTTTATAATAAATTTCTGTCATAACATTTTTAATATGTTCTCTCTTTTCTTTTATTTGTATATGATGTTCAATATTACTACCATTAATTTCAACAGTAAAATAATATTTATTTTCTATATATTTAAATGTAATTTGTGAACCTAATATTTTTTCTATTTTTGCTTTAATAATTTTTCTTAATGTTTGAGTATTAAAATCAGTTATTCTGAATTTAACGGGTCCTGCTGCTCCTGCTACTGCTGCTCCTGCTACTGCTGTTCCTGCTCCTGCTGTATTATCAGAACATTCCGGACTTGGTCCGGGACAAATTTCATTATCTTCTTGTGCCTGAGGAATAACAGGACAATCTTCCATAGTTGGTGCGGGAGTAATTAATATTTCATTTTCTAAATCCATTTTTGCTTTTTTTAATCTCATATATTCACCCATAACTCTTTTCTGTTCATTATACCACACTATTTTATCTTTATGATCATTTGGTAATTTTTTAAATTCGTTTTGATCAGTAATATCGTTCCTCTTCATTAAACTTTGTAATAAAGTATCTAAGTATGGTCTTGAACGCCAATATTTGTTTTGTTCTTTAACAAAATCTTCATTTACCTTAGCTAATTCACTTTCTAATCTATCTTTTTTAGAACAAGAATTAAAATTTTCTACGAGATAATTACCTCTAAATCTTTCATTATTTTTAACACTAGTATTAAGATTATTTAAATTTCCACAACTAATATATTTTTTTTCGTGGTTTGGTTTTTCTCTTTCAATTTCATAATTTGTTTTTGCTTCTAATGTTGAATTTAATAATTTTAGATAAATATCATGTAATTTTTTTACATTTTGATGTAAAACTGAGCTAGAATCTAAAGGAAACTTTTTATCCTCTAAAAATAACTGATACCATATTGGATAGTCTTTACCTTTATACATTTTATCAAATATTATTTTTGTATCTTCAAACTTTCCAGTTTCTAAATTAAAAATATCAATTTCTATAATTTTCCCTTGTGTATTTTTATAAGACCTTAATCCTGAATATTGTTGTTCAATTGGTGTTATATCAATATCATTTTTTACAAAATAATCTTGAACAGTATATGTAGTTGTAGATGATTTTAAGTTCGTATTTATATGGGTTTCAAAATTTTTATCTTTGTTAATATCTATTATTAATTTTTTATAAATTTCCGAATTTTTAAAATTATTTAATTTTTCAAATTCAACTACCATTATAGATTCTAATCTATCTTCTTCTTTACAATTTCCTTGATATTTGCCAGTATCAAAATTTTCAATAATAGAATTACCTATAAAACACTCGGGATTTAATTCACCTACTATACCTTCGCAATTTTCTCCTCCTTTTTCTTCTTCTTTTTCTTCTTCTTCTTCTTCTTCTTTTTCTTCTTCTTCTTTTTCTTCTTCTTTTTCTTCTTCTTTTTCTTCTTCTTTTTCTTCTTCTACAACTATACATTTATATGGTGTTTCATTTTTATTATAAAATTTATTAAATAATGTTATTATGTTTTCTTTATTAATATTAATATTACTACCGTCACTTTTAATATCTTCTGCTTCCCACTCTTCAAATTTAAAATCTTGAGGATATTTTTCTTTTAATTCATATTTTTTAGATAAATATTTTATGTCTATTCCAAAAGTATCTTGATAATTTGTAGAATTTGCGGGATTTGTATAATTTGCGGGATTTGTATAATTTGCGGAATTTGCGATATTTGTTGGATAACTTATTATAATTGACTCTTTTCCATTATCAGAATTATATTTTATTCCCATATCCTTATTATTCATATCCTTATTATTCATATCCTTATTATTCATATTATTCATATTATAATCAACAAACTCCATTGTACCTTTAAAATTAATAATTTCTTCTTTTTCTTTACAATCAAATAATTTTAACATTATTTCTTCATTTTCATTAATATAATTTCTTCCAATTATTCCAATTTTATCTAAAATTCTGTTTTCTTCATCTATTGTAGAAAATACAATTTGATAATTAATATTTTGATTAAAAAATCCTTCTTTTAACTTCCTTTTATTTTTTAAATTAATAAAAATAAGTAATAAAACAACTATTACTAATACTATTAAAATAATATGTTCTTTTTTTAACTTTTTTAACATTATTACTATATATAAATATAATAAATAAAAAATGAAATAATTTTTTATTTATTATTAAAAAAAAAATATGAAAATAATTTAGGTTCTATTTGTATTATCTTTTACATAATCAGCTTCTTCTTTATATGTAAATTTAGGTAATATAGACCCTACACCGTGAAATTCCATAACATTAGAGTTTCCACTGCCTAAATATCCGGCAGGTTCTAAAGCAGAATTGCCTCTTGTTAATTCTGCTTCTGGAATACATACTTGGTTTCTTCTTTGCGGAACATCCCAATGTTCTGGAGCCAAATAACTATATCCTGGCATACCTAATTTATCTTTGTCGGGTGGATTTCTAATATATCCACCATTCTTTGCGTTTTCTCTATTTTTTTTATTTTCTGCTGCGGATTCCGCGGTTTGTATGCCTATACCTATTGCGGTTTGTGTTATATCTCCTGTTTCTGCTACATCTCCTGTGGAAATTATATCTCCAGTCTTGGTTTTTATATCATAAGAATGAGTGCTTCTATCTTCACCGCCTCTATTAGTACCACTTGCTTGTTCGAAACCTTTTTTAAAGGCGTCCGCAAATCTCTCATTATTTCTTGGTGAAGAAGTTTTAATGTCTATAACCGGAGAGAAAATATTACTTGTTCCAGTAGGTTTAAACTGGGAGATATTTGGAAGATTTGGTCTTCCTGAATAATCTTCTCCTCCAGCTCCTCCTGCTCCTCCACTAAAATTGTGAGTGTGCATATTTCCTCCTCCCATATTTCCTCCACCTATTTTATTATTAGCCATTTTCTCTAATATTTCTGTCATTCTTTGATTTGAAATAGTAAGTAAGTCCCTCATATATTTAACATTGTCATTATCTACACCTTGTTTTCTTTCGTAAATCTTTGACATATGTTCAAATAATGAAATATCCCTCATAACTTTTTCCGCATCATATTCGGAATTGAGAACTGCTTGGTCAGAAATACCTTTATACATTTCTAAAATATCTCTTAATGTTTTCATCATGGAACTTTGCATATTATTATCGTCAATAATAGTAATAAAAACTTTAATTGAACCAGGTATTAACTCTATAAAAATATTCTCAGGAAGAATATTATTTCTAGTAGAAACTATTCTATTTTTAATCATTTCTTTGAGTTTTTTCTTATTTAAATCAGATACTCCGTCAAATGTTATATCTTGAATTGTGAATCGAATTTTATTACCAGTATTATCTTCTTCCTCTTTAATTTCTTTATCATTTCCTATATTTAATAATCTTCTTATTTCAGTTTTAAATTCTTCTGTTAATAATATCGGTGTACTACTAGGGCCTACATTTTGTTCTGCTGCTTGATTTGCTTCTGGATTTGCTGCTAATGAAATTTGTCTTTTATTTGTAGAGATGTTTTCTTGTATTTTCTCACTAATCCCTGGTGCGAGACCTTTTAATATTTTGTCTGTTATATCATCAATTATCCTCTGTATTTTTTGAATTAAAGAAGTGCTAAATTCAGTTTGATTATCATTAAATGTCTGTAAATCAGTAAGTATACTACTTATTTTTGTATTGGTTGTAGTATCTTGTAAATATTCTATTGTGGCAGCAAATGAACTTTTTATTTCTGAAAATTGAGTTGTATTGTTTCCTATTAAAGTATCTATTTTGTTACTCAACGCATCTAATTTTTCTCCAATATCTTCATTTTCACCACTATTTCCGCCACTATTTCCGCCACTATTTCCTCCACTATTTACACCACTATTTCCTCCACTATTTACACCACTATTTACACCACTATTTCCGCCACTATTACTATTTGAGACACTATTACTATTTGAGACACTATTTGCTACTTTTGTTGTGAATATATATCCTTCACTATTAGCAACAGCTAATTCTTCTTCTTCTTTTTCTTCTTTTTCTTCTTCTTCTTCTTTTTCTTCTTTTTCTTTTTCGTCAGCATCTTTTGATTCTTTTACAGTGGTTTCATAAGCTTCATATTCTTTTGTTATTTCATCTAATAAGTTTTGTGCTCGTAATATTTTATTATCAACAAATTCGGCAGA